>Ga0187844_10001984_pt1 | contig 14988 bp, 14 predicted proteins | sample SpaLakP09_SKY_50_FD_134517 | JGI IMG/M metagenome (GOLD analysis project Ga0187844, IMG submission 134517) | Oligotrophic lake water microbial communities from Sparkling Lake, Wisconsin, USA - SP09_SKY_50 | ecosystem: Environmental > Aquatic > Freshwater > Lake | place: USA: Sparkling Lake...
AGAAAATCCGGCCTACCTAACGCCTGGCTTGTGGCGGCGCATGGCTTGCTGGTTCTACGAAGGCATGCTACTTTTTGGTGTCGTATTTATCGCCGGCTACCTGTTTGGCACCTTGACCCAAACGCGCAATGCCATGGACAACCGGACCGCGCTACAGGTTTTTTTATTTGTGGCCCTCAGTGCCTATTTCGTCATTTTCTGGACACGCGGGCAAACACTGGCGATGAAGACCTGGCATATTCGCGTCGTCGATATGCGCGGCGTACTGGTTTCCCGCCGTCGAGCCTTACTGCGTTACGCACTGTCCTGGGTGTGGGTAATACCGCCCTTAGCCTTGGCCTGGGCAGCGGCTTTGCCTGCGGGCGCTCAAGTACTGGTATTTTTGCTATGGGTTACAGCCTGGGCCGGCAGCAGCGGGCTGGCGCCGAAAAGGCAGTTTTGGCATGACGTACTGGCCGGCACACAGCTGGTTCATTACAAGCCGCCTAAGCCAGCGGCCAAGGACTTAAGCAGTTAACCCTGGTCAAACACGGACCGGATCAAACGGCGGATTCGTCCTGCTCACCGGTACGGATACGTACCACGCGCTCTACCGATGTGACAAAAATCTTGCCGTCGCCGATCTTGTCGGTATAGGCAGCCTTAACGATGGCATCCACACAGCGGTCCACGTCATCGGTCTTGACCACCAACTCCACTTTGACCTTGGGCAAAAAATCCACCACGTATTCGGCGCCACGGTACAGCTCAGTATGGCCTTTTTGGCGTCCAAAACCCTTGACTTCGGTGACGGTTAAACCGCTGGCCCCGCATTCAGCAAGCGCCTCGCGCACCTCCTCCAACTTAAACGGTTTAATGATTGCGGTGATTTGTTTCATGGCGGGTCCCCAAAGTTAGAAAAGCGGATTCAGGCGCGAAAGCGATTAGTTATAGGATAACGCCAATCTTTGCCGAAGCTGCGGTGACTGACGCGAATTCCGGGAGGCGCCTGACGGCGCTTGTATTCATTGATCTGAATGAGTCGGGTAACGCGCTCCACGTCATTGGCGCTGTAGCCGGCGGCCACGATATCGGCCATGCTTTGGTCATTCTCCATGTAGCGCTCAATAATGCCGTCCAGCACTTCGTAGGGCGGCAAGCTGTCCTGATCTGTCTGCTCGGGCCGCAACTCGGCGCTGGGGGGACGGGTAATGATTCGCTCGGGAATAGGCTCTCTACAAGTTCCATAAGGGTCATGCTGATTGCGCCAACGCGCCATAGCGAAGACTTTCATTTTGGGCAAGTCTTTGATCACCGCGAAACCTCCGGCCATATCGCCATACAGTGTGCAATATCCAGTGGCCATTTCGGACTTATTACCCGTGGTCAGCACCATAGAGCCAAATTTATTGCTTAAGGCCATTAGCAGCGTACCGCGTATGCGGGCCTGAATATTTTCTTCGGTGCTGTCTTGCGCCCGGCCTGCAAATTCGCCAGATAGCGAAGCCTTGAAGGCCTCAAACTCTGGTTGTATGGAAATTTCGTCGTATCGCACGCCCATGCGACCAGCCATGTCGCGCGCATCCAACCAGCTGATGTCTGCCGTATAGGGCGAGGGCATCATGACCGCACGCACCCTGTCGGCACCCAGCGCATCGACCGCAATTGCCAGTACCAGCGCCGAATCGATGCCGCCCGACAGGCCTAGCAATGCGCCAGGAAAACGGTTTTTTTCTACGTAATCGCGAACGCCCAACACCAGGGCATCCCACAAATCCGCCTCTTCCGACCGCTGGGGCTCGGTGGTAGCGTTCCAAGCAGAAGGTGGCGCACTGGACTCCAGTGCGCAGGCGAACAAGGATTCCTGGAAACTGGCGGCCCGTCCTTGTACCTGGCCCTTTGCGTCCAATACAAACGAACGCCCCTCAAACACCAGTTCATCCTGCCCGCCCACCAGATGCGCATAAACCAGTGGCAAGTCCGTGGAGCGGCAGCGCTCGCCCATGGCCTGTTCGCGCTGATAGCCCTTGCCCAAATGAAAGGGTGAGGCATTAATCACGGCCAGAAGCTGCGCCCCCGCCGCCTTGGCCGCTAGGGATGGGCCTGCGAACCAGGCGTCTTCGCAAATCAGCAGGCCTACACGCACCAAAGCATGCACGGGACCGGCTTCAAACACACAGGTCTTGCTGCCGGGGGCAAAGTAACGGCGTTCGTCAAACACCTGGTAGTTGGGTAGCTGCTGCTTGGCATAGGTGGCCACCACCTGCCCTTCACGCAACACGCTAGCGCAATTAAAACGCTGGGTAATGGAAACTGAGGTGCCCCGCTGGTCGGCACCCTGGGGATGCCCCACCACCACGCACATGTCTTGAAGACCCGCTAACTGCGCGGTCAGCGATTTCAAGGCATCATCGCAGGCCTGCATAAATGCGGGACGCAAATACAGGTCTTCGGCGGCATAGCCGCACAGCGACAATTCGGGCGTCAGCAGCAATCGGGCGCCTTGCGTGTGAGCCTGATGTGCCGCGTCCAGTATTTTTTGCGCGTTGCCGCTCAGGTCACCTACGACGAAGTTGAGCTGGGCAACGCAAATTTTGAGAGTCATGTACGTATGCTTATGAAAACAGTAGCGCGGCGTGGGCCATCAGGCGCCGTCCCGGCCTTCCCTGAGGGTCTGCATGGGCCGCGATGATTATGTCACCCGGGTGCACGATTCCGTTTGCGCCATCGACGCTGCGCTGTGGGATGCCTTGTTGGCCTCCCACCCCGATGCCAGCCCTTTTATGCGCCACGCCTACCTGGCTGCATTGGAGCAAAGCACCAGCGCCTGCCCTTCCACAGGCTGGAAACCGGTTTGCATCTGCCTTGAGCGGGACGGCGCCTTGCTTGGCGCATGCATGCTGTACGAGAAAGACCATTCCTATGGCGAATACGTTTTTGACTGGGCTTGGGCCAACGCCTACCAGCAGCATGGGCTGGCCTACTACCCCAAAGCGACGGTAGCCGTCCCTTTCACGCCGGTTCCCGGCGCCCGTTTGCTGGCCCGCGATGCTGCGGCCCGGCAGGCACTCATTGCCGCTTTGATAGCCTACAGCCAGGACAGAGAGATGTCCTCGCTGCATTTGTTATTCGTTTCGCCACAGGATGCCCAAGCCTGCACTGATCGCGGCATGATGCTACGCCACACAGTGCAATTCCATTGGACCAATACCAGGCCCGGATTCACCGACTTCGACGCCTTTTTGGTCAGCCTGTCGCAAGAAAAGCGTAAAAAAATCCGTCAGGAACGACGCAAAGTGCAAGACGCAGGCGTACAATTTCGCTGGGTCCAAGGGGCCGACATCGGTGATGCCGACTGGGATTTTTTCTATCGCTGCTACGAGCGTACCTACTTGGAACACGGCAATGCGCCCTACCTCAGCCGCGCTTTCTTTGCCGCTATGCAGCGTGACATGCCGGAAAACTGGTTATTGTTTGTAGCCGAGCGCGCGGGGCAGCCTATCGCCAGCAGCCTTATCGGGCTGAGCAGCGCCAATTCGGATGGCGCCCAGCCTCGTGTGGCCTATGGGCGCTACTGGGGGGCACTGGAGCGTGTGGATTGCTTGCACTTCGAGGCCTGCTATTACCAGCCACTGCAATGGTGCATAGACCACGGCTACGCACGATTTGAAGGCGGCGCCCAGGGCGAACACAAAATGGCGCGTGCCCTGATGCCAGTGAAAACGAGCAGTGCCCATTGGCTGGCGCACCCCGCTTTTGCCGATGCAGTTGCACGTTTTCTAGAGCGTGAGAGTGAAGGCATTCAACAGTACATGGGGCACTTGCAACAACGCTCGCCATTTAAGGGCATGCCCGCAGAACCTCAATAAGCAGTGACGCCGAAAAAGGTGCAACTACTGCGGCAACCCGACCGACCCGCCGCATGATAGCTTGGCTGTTTAAATGGCCTGCTCTTTTTGGTAATTGGCTATACCTTCTGCAATTTCTTGGTGCGCTGCCTCGGGCCCCTCCCAACCCAAAATTTTCACCCATTTGCCCTCCTCCAAGTCTTTGTAATGCTCAAAGAAATGGGCGATGGTTTTCAAGCGCAGCGGGTTCAAGTCAGTAGGCTTTTGCCATTGGGTATAGACCGACAAAATTTTATCGATAGGCACGGCCAGCACCTTGCCATCCATACCGGCCTCATCTTCCATTTTCAAGATGCCGATGGCGCGGCAAGTTACGACCACGCCAGGAATCAAGGGCACCGGCGTAATGACCAGCACATCGACCGGGTCGCCATCGCCGGAGATGGTCTTGGGCACATAACCATAATTGGTCGGGTAGTGCATGGCCGTGCTCATGAAACGGTCCACAAAGATCGCTCCGGTTTCCTTGTTAACTTCGTATTTCACAGGGTCTGCGTTCATCGGGATTTCGATGATCACATTGAATTCTCTCGGCGCGTTTTTTCCGGGGGTAACTTTGTCAAGGGACATAAATAGCTCGTGAAGTGGAAGTGAGTGAATACCGGTTCATATCAGTATTAACCCTGATTTTACTGACTTAGCCCTTGCGAAGTCTAATAAAGCACACTTTTGCAGCTACAGTCGCACGGGTTGGCCAATCAGATTCCCGACTATTGCAGTTCGAGAGCACGAGGAAGCAACGCAGCGGGAGTACCGCCAGCGTTACTCCTTTGTTCGCGAAACATGCTAGTTTGGAGATATTTATGACAGGTAACTCAGCGCTAATTCTTGCGCTTGTCTGTGGCTTGATTGCCGTAATCTACGGTGTTTGGGCACGCAGTTGGATTCTTTCCCAGGACGCCGGTAATGCGCGCATGCAAGAAATTGCGGCGGCCATTCAAACTGGTGCCGCCGCTTACTTGGCGCGGCAATACAAAACCATTGCCATGGTCGGCGTGGTACTGGCTATCCTCATCGCTTGGTTCTTAGACCCATTGAGCGCCGTCGGTTTTGTGCTCGGTGCGGTGCTCTCTGGTGCCTGCGGCTTTATCGGCATGAACGTTTCGGTGCGCGCCAATGTGCGCACCGCACAGGCGGCCACGCGGGGCATTGGCCCGGCGCTGGATGTCGCTTTTCGCGGCGGTGCGATCACCGGCATGCTGGTGGTTGGGCTAGGCTTGCTCGGGGTGACCGGTTTTTACTGGTACCTCACCTCCGCTGGCGTACCTGCAGATGGTAAAGCGCTCGCTGGCATGCTCAACCCGCTCATTGGCTTTGCCTTCGGCTCTTCGCTCATCTCAATTTTCGCCCGCTTAGGCGGCGGTATTTTTACCAAAGGCGCTGACGTGGGTGCCGACCTGGTAGGCAAGGTCGAAGCGGGCATCCCCGAAGACGACCCGCGCAACCCTGCCGTGATCGCTGACAACGTGGGTGACAACGTGGGTGACTGCGCCGGTATGGCCGCTGACTTATTTGAAACCTATGCCGTAACGCTGATCGCAACCATGGTGCTAGGCGCCATGTTGGCGGGTACCGCTGGCCCCAATATGGTGCTCTATCCGCTGGTTTTGGGCGGCGTGTCGATCGTGGCGTCCATCATCGGTTGCTTCTTTGTCAAGGCCAGTCCTGGCATGACCAACGTGATGCCCGCGCTGTACAAAGGCCTGGCCGTCGCCGGTATTCTTTCCTTGGTGGCGTTTTACTTTGTCACCCAATCAATGTTCCCGGCACCGCTGGCATTGCCCGATGGCAGGTCTTTGAGCGCCGGCGGACTGTTTGGCGCATGTGCTGTAGGCTTAATTCTGACCGGCGCGCTGGTCTGGGTTACCGAGTACTACACCGGCACCCAATACGCTCCAGTGCAGCACATCGCGCAAGCATCAACCACAGGCCACGGCACCAACATCATCGCGGGTCTGGGCGTCTCCATGCGTTCCACGGCTTGGCCGGTGCTCTTTGTGTGCGCGGCGATTTACAGCGCTTATGACCTCGGTGGTTTGTATGGCATCGCTATCGCAGCTACCTCCATGCTGAGCATGGCCGGCATCGTGGTCGCTTTGGACGCTTACGGTCCGATCACCGACAACGCCGGCGGTATTGCCGAAATGGCTGAACTCCCGGCCAGCGTGCGCGATATCACCGACCCGCTAGATGCGGTGGGCAATACAACCAAAGCAGTAACCAAAGGCTACGCCATCGGTTCTGCTGGTTTGGCGGCGCTGGTGCTGTTTGCCGACTACACCCATAAGCTCGAAGGCTTAGGCGCCCACATCAAGTTCGACTTGAGCGACCCTAACGTCATCATTGGACTGTTCATCGGTGGACTGATTCCTTACTTGTTTGGTGCCATGGCGATGGAGGCCGTGGGCCGCGCCGCCGGTGCCGTGGTGGTCGAAGTACGCCGCCAGTTCAAGGAAATCAAAGGCATCATGGACGGCACTGGAAAACCCGAGTACGACACTGCGGTAGACATGTTGACCACCGCAGCCATCAAGGAAATGATGATCCCCAGTCTGTTGCCAGTGGTGGCGCCGATCTTGGTTGGCTTGATCCTTGGACCAGCGGCTTTGGGTGGCCTGCTAATGGGTACCATCGTCACCGGCTTGTTCGTGGCCATTTCCATGTGTACCGGTGGCGGCGCTTGGGATAACGCCAAGAAATACATCGAAGACGGACACCACGGCGGCAAAGGCTCGGAAACCCATAAAGCCGCCGTTACCGGCGACACCGTAGGCGATCCTTACAAGGACACGGCTGGCCCTGCGATCAACCCCTTGATCAAGATTATCAACATCGTGGCCTTACTGATCGTGCCAGTGATGATGAAGATTCACGGCGGCTGATAAGGCTAAGCGCACCTGCGCCTAGCCTGGTCCCCTGCGGACCGGCCACATCCCGCAAACCCTAGGCTTTGCGGGATTTTTTTGGTCACTACTTTGCTCTAAGGTGCAATAATCGTGGGGTTATACGTCCTATTCGTTGGAAGCCCAAGGCGTCGTGAAAATACTCATAGTGGATGACCATGCGCTGGTACGCGAAGGCCTGGGACAGGTACTGTCTGGCATGTATCCGAGGTTGCAGTTGCTCCATGCGGGAACAGGTGCCACGGCGATTGACATGCTGCTGCCGCATCGCGACATCGACCTGGTGCTACTCGATTACCACCTGCCGGATATGAATGGCTTGGAGGTGCTGCGCCAGATGGGCCGCATTCAGCCCGCACTAGTGGTGCTGATGATCTCGGGCAGTACCACCCTGCAATTGATTCAACTGGCGCTCAAAAACGGCGCAGCCGGTTTTGTGACCAAGACGGGCAACACCGACGACTTACTCGAAGCCATTTCCCAGGTGCTCAATGGCGAAATTTACCTTCCTCAAGAGCTGAGACCTTTAGCCGCTGCGGGCAAGTCCGCATTACCGCTGCCCCTGTCGCCCAAACAGGAAATGGTATTGCGCGGCTTAATGGAAGGCCAAACCAACCGGGAGATAGCTTCCATGCTCGAGGTTTCGGAGGAAACGGTAAAAACCCATGTGAGTGCCATCTTGCGCTATTTCCACGCCGATAACCGTACGCAGGCCGTGCGCGCTGCTGCCAACTATGCCTTTAACGCCAGCAATTGACCTGTGCCAGGTCTAGTTTTGCAGCACGCGACGCAGCCATGCCCGCAACTGGGCAGCCTGCAGAGCTTGGCCCAAGACAGCCGTAGCGGCGGGCAGATCAGGCACAAATGCGGCGTTAGCAATGTCAGCGTGAATCACGCAAGCGGGTATCTGACTCCCAGCAAGCGCACGCAAGGCCCGGATGTGCTGACCCGCCTGCAGCGGCGCATCCGCCTGCCAAGCGCAAACAAGGGCCTGGGCTTGCAGTGGCTTGGCAGCGTCCATAGCTTGCGCATCGAGCAGCACACAACCCCAGCTGCGCAACCAAGCAGCGATCATCGCTGCGCGCTCTTGGTCGGTATCGAACAAGGCCACGCGTAAGCCGGCCAGACCGAAGGTCTCCAGGGGGTTGGGTAAACCGGCACCGTGCACCTTGATGCGTTCATCGGCCAGCGGTAAGGTAATGGAAAAACGGCTTCCGCGCCCAAGTGCAGAACGCAACTGCACTTGGGTTCCCATCAGCTGGCAATGGCGGGAGGCAATATGCAGGCCCAGTGAGGGGCGCGATGGCTCTTGCAGCATTGCCACATTGCGCTGGGCAAATGGCTCAAAAATCTTAGCGTGGTCGCGCTCGGCGATGCCCGGCCCGCTATCGCTGACATCCAGACGCACTGCCGCCCCATCCCGCACCAAGCGGGCACTGAGCAAGACCGTACCTTGCGCGCAAAATCGCAGCGCATTGCTACCCAATGCCAGCAAAACGCGTTCGAGCAGCGCCGCATCGCCGAGTACCAAGCGCCCATTAGGACGCACGACCCAACGCAAACCTTTGGCCTGCGCCTGATCAGCCAGTTGCTCGCGTACCCGGAAAAACAGCTCGTCCACCGACACCACCATCCGAGCGGCTTGGACCTCGCCGGCCTCTATCTGCGCCAGTTCCATCAGGCCGGCAAGCAAGCGCGTCAAGTCTTGCATAGAGGACTGCAAATAGCCGTGCAAAGCCTCAGCGGATGCCTCAGGCGGCAAACGCCGCAAAGGCTCTAGAAACAGCGCAAGGGCCTGGGCGGGCTGGCATAAGTCATGGGTGGCCGTCGCCCAAAAACTTGCGCGCTGCTGTAACAAATCCAGTGGCTCCTCCTGCGCCGGCCCAGCGAGTCACAAACGCAACAGCGCTTCCTTGGTGATTCGGCCCGGCTCGGCCGGCGCCACACTCGGCTTATGGGTGGGCGCCTGAATCCCGAAGCGGTTAGCTACGGGACTTACAGGCATCGTGGAGGTCCCCGGTAGGGAGGTGACATCCGATTCTCGCCAAAAGCGCTGCCACCAGGCCCGCAGTCCGAATGGCTTATCGCCAATGTTGGAGGGCGCGCTCATACACCGTAAAGCCGCACACCGCGACCCCATCCAAGTAGGGCTAGTGCGTTCAGCGCGATCAGGGCAAGGTTAAGGAAGTAAGCCATGGCAAACAATAATAGTACCAAGGCAGGGGTAAGGGCCTGAGCACACACTGCACAATAGCGACATGAGTAACTCCCACCCGCCGCGCGTGATTCCGGTCTACGACATACGCCCAGGCGCACTCCCCATCCCCTTGTCTACAGCGAGGATCCGTCGTGCGCCCGGGGTTGCGACAAATGACACACTGGGACGCCCTCTGCGGGACCTGCGCATCAGCGTCACCGACCGGTGTAATTTCCGCTGCAGTTATTGCATGCCCAAGGAAGTGTTCGACAAGGACTACCAGTACCTACCCCAGTCTGCCTTGCTGTCCTTTGAAGAAATTGTGCAGGTCGCACGGGAATTTGTTAGATTGGGCGTGCAAAAAATCCGCCTAACCGGTGGTGAGCCCTTGCTGCGCAAAAATCTGGAATTGCTGATAGCCCAACTCGGCGCCCTGCGCACCCTCGAAGGCCAAGCACTGGACATGACGCTGACCACCAACGGCGCGCTCCTAGCCCGCAAAGCACAGGCATTGCGTGATGCCGGCTTGCAGCGCGTCACCGTCAGTCTGGATGGACTAGACGACCGCATATTCCGCCAAATGAACGACGTGGACTTCCCGGTGTCCGAGGTGCTCAAGGGCATTGAAGCGGCGCAAGCGGCAGGCCTAGGGCCTATCAAGGTCAACATGGTGGTCAAGCGCGGCACCAATGACCATGAAATTCTTCCGATGGCCAGACATTTCCGAGGAACCGGAATCGTTTTGCGCTTTATCGAATACATGGATGTTGGTGCCACCAACGGCTGGTGCATGGATGAAGTGCTTCCTTCAGCCCAGGTCATAGCGCGCTTACAAACGGAGTTTTCGCTGCTGCCTTTGGAGGCCTTTGCACCAGGCGAGACAGCGCAGCGATGGGCTTATGCCGACGCGCAAGGCCAGCCCGACGCCCATGCCGGAGAGATAGGGGTGATCAGCAGTGTGACCCAAGCCTTTTGTGGCGACTGCAATCGCGCCCGTTTATCTACAGAAGGCCAACTGTATTTATGCCTTTTCGCCAGTCAGGGCTACGACTTGCGCAGCCTGCTGCGCGGTGGCGCCAGTGCGCAGGAGCTGGCCGCGGCCATAGGCGGGATATGGGAGCAGCGCGATGATCGCTACTCGATGTTGCGCGCCTCGCTGCCTCCACAGCCAGCGGCAGCGCCCGGGCGGCGGGTAGAAATGAGTTACATCGGTGGATAAGGTGGATACCAGACTATGAAATCGCTGGCAGAAATAGCCGAAGCATTGCTGGGTTATGACCCCGATGCATTAGCGGCACCGTCCGTTAATGCATTCCTAGCCGCTATGGTGCCCCTACCGACACAGACAGAAGCCCTGCCCCTGATGCAAACATTGGGACGGGTGTTGGCCCAGGACATCATCAGTCCGATTGATGTACCGCCGCACGACAACTCTGCCATGGACGGCTATGCATTTGACGGCAGTGCCTTGTCGGCAAACAAGTCTTTGCAATTGCAGGTGGTGGGCAGTGCCCTGGCGGGCACGCCATTTTCCGGGCAGATCGCCGCGGGCCAATGCCTGCACATCATGACCGGGGCCATTCTTCCGCGCGGTCTGGACACCGTTGCGCCCCAAGAACTCGTGAAGGTGCAAAAAAACTGCATTGAGATTGCGCCGGGCATTTTGCAGCCGGGTGACAATCGGCGCCTGCGTGGCGAGGATGTGAGGTGTGGCAGTGTTGCGCTCGCCAAGGGCTCGGTCTTAGGCCCCGCCGCCATGGGGCTGCTAGCCAGCCTGGGTTTGCCTGATGTACCTGTTTTTCGTAAGCTCCGTGTGGCATATTTCTCCACTGGCGATGAAATTTTGAGCCTGGGCGATAGCCCCCGTGAAGGCACCGTATTTGACAGCAACCGCTATACCGTATGGGGCATGTTGCAACGTATGGGCATTGAATGTATCGACCTGGGCGTGATGCGCGACGAACCGCATTTGCTGGAAAGCGCGTTTCGCAGAGCGGCAGCGCAATCAGACGCGATCGTGACCAGTGGCGGCGTGAGCGTAGGCGAAGCTGACCACACCAAAGCCATGATGCGGCAACTTGCGCACAGCGAGGTCCCGGGCGAAGGCGGAGTAGCCTTTTGGCGCATCGCCATGCGACCGGGTCGACCTATGGCGGTGGGCCGCATCGGCCATGTCCCTTTGTTCGGTCTGCCAGGCAACCCGGTAGCGGTAATGGTGACGTTCTTAGCCTTCGTGCGCCCGGCACTTTGGCAAATGATGGGCGCCAACCCAGAAGACCCGCAGGTGCAGTGCCCGATGCTGCAAGCGCGCAGCAGCGAAGCGATTCGAAAAAAGCCGGGGCGCACCGAATACCAGCGTGCGATCGTCTCGCGCGGCGCCGACGGCTCGCTGCAGGTACGCACTACCGGTCAGCAAGGCTCAGGTGTGCTCAGCTCTATGGTGCAGGCCAATGGACTGATGGTCTTGGGGCACGAACAGGGGAACATCGCCGCGGGCGATGTCGTTCCCGTCATGATGTTCGCAGGCGCGATCTGACGTTCTGAACTAGCGGCTGAGCTGGGCCACGCCACGGTTGGCCAGAGCGTCGGCGCGCTCATTGCCGGGGTCGCCGGCGTGGCCCTTGACCCATTGCCACTCGATGCGGTGCTCGCTCTGGTGTACCAAGGCGTCCAGTCTTTGCCATAAGTCTACGTTTTTGACCGGTTGCTTGGCGGCCGTACGCCAGCCTTTGGCTTTCCAGCCGTGCAGCCATTCGGTCATGCCTTTGAGCACATACTGGCTGTCAACAAACAAGATCACATGGCAAGGGCGCTTGAGTGCTGACAATGCCTCGATCACCGCCATCATCTCCATGCGGTTGTTCGTGGTCTCAAGCTCGCCGCCGTAAAGTTCTTTTTCTGCACCATCGGAAGCACGCAAAAGTGCACCCCAACCGCCCGGCCCTGGATTGCCTTTGCACGCGCCGTCGGTGTAAATCACAATCTTGTTCAATGCTGTCGCTCCTTTAGCAGGGCATCTTGGTTGCTCTGGCCCGCCGGCACTTGGTGAGGTACGCGCCCACGCGTCGTCTTCCACATGGAACCGAGTAAACGCACGCCACGCACGCGCTTGACCCCCACCACCAAATAACTGGAACCAAAAATCGGCCACCAGCGCGGCCCCAGTCTCTCCATCCAGGCAAAGCGTTGGAGCCAGGCCGGGCTGGACACCGCAGGAACGTAGCAACCAAAGCGCACAATTTCTACCTCAAAATCAAGCAGGCGCAGCCAATCGCGCAAGCGCCAATAGCCGATGTACTCCCCCGCTACCGGCAAATAGCCCTTGCCCGACCAGCGACCGCCGGTCAGGCTCTGCCATAAGCGCGAACGCGCCTGCCGCAGCGCCCACAAACCCACCGGGTTGAAGCCGCAAATCAGCACCCTGCCTTGCGGTACTAGCACCCGTTCGACCTCGCGCAAAGTGGCATGGGCATCCATGCTCACTTCCAGACTATGCGGCATCAACACCAAATCCAAACTGGCAGCCGGAAAGGGTAAAGCCGAAAAATCGGTAACCAATGCAGGACTAAGCCCAGGATTCGCGTCGTGCTGCAGCACCAGGTCGGGCGGCTCTTGAACCGCTAACCAGCGATGCGGCATACGGTTGTTTACCAAGCCCTGCAATTGCGGCAAGCCTAGCTGCAAAGCATGAAAGCCAAACATATCCGCGACCAATGCGTCCGCTTGGCCTTGCTCCCAAGCCAGCATATAGCGTCCGGCATGGGTTTGGAGCCAGTCCTGCAAATCTATAATCTGTTCGCTCATGACGTTGTTCTCGCTGCCCGCTCTGCCTACGCTGTTTTTTTTGGATGTCCCAAGAAGCGAGCACCGGTCGCCAACCAGCCCATCCTCCAGCCCAAAACGCCTCTGTGCAGCAAACCGCTGCTAAGTCCGGCGCATTCTAGTCAGACCCCATTGTCCCAAACCATGTGCTTCACTATGCTTCGCGCCTTGCGTGCGCTTACTGCCTTGCTACTCCTGGGCTGTGCAAGCATCGCGTCTGCGGCTGAAGGTCCGCCCAGCTTACAAGCGCTGGATGTGCAGGAAAGCAAATTTCCTCAAGTGGCCGAGACGGCCACCCCCGCAGATTTATGGGAACGCATACGCCGTGGCTACGCCATGCCCAACCTCACCAGCCATCTGGTGCGCGACCGAGAACAGTGGTACAGCACACGCCCAGATTACATTTTCCGCATGACAGAGCGCTCGCGCAAATACCTCTTTCATATCGTGGAAGAGCTGGAAAGGCGCAATATGCCCACCGAGCTGGCCTTGCTGCCATTTGTAGAAAGCGCGTTTAACCCGCAGGCAGTCTCCAGCGCCAAAGCAGCGGGTATGTGGCAATTTATGCCAGCGACCGGAAAAAGCTTTGAGCTCAAGCAAAACGTGTTTCGGGATGACCGGCGTGATGTGTTGGCCTCGACCCGCGCCGCGCTGGACTACCTACAAAAGCTGCACGGCATGTTTGGCGACTGGCATCTGGCGCTGGCGGCCTACAACTGGGGCGAAGGCAGTGTCGGACGCGCTATCGCCAAAAACCAGCGCCTAGGCCTGCCCACCGGCTATACCGACTTGGGCATGCCGCAAGAAACTCAGTATTACGTGCCCAAGCTGCAAGCCATCAAAAACATTGTGGACCAGCCGGAAACTTTCGGCGCCCAATTGCCCGATATCGGCAACCATCCCTATTTCAAAACCGTGAGCATCGCCAACGACATCGACGTGGCCATGGCGGTCAAGCTCTCTGGCGTGCCTTTGGAAGATTTCAAGTCGCTCAACCCCTCGGTGAATAAGCCCATCATCATGGCAGCCGGTACGCCACAGATCCTGCTGCCCTGGGACAACGCCGATGTTTTCGAAAAAAACCTCCAGGAGTTCAAAGGCCCGCGATTAGCCAGCTGGACGGTTTGGGTAGCCCCAGCCACGGTGCGCATTGCCGAAGTGGCAAAGCAGGTGGGTATGACCGAATCGCAACTGCGTGAGCTCAACAATATACCCCCGCGTATGCTGATCAAAGCCGGTTCTACGCTGCTGGTACCCCGCGCTGCCAATTCGCAAAAAGACATCAGTGAGTCCGTCGCGGACCGTGGTCAAGTCACGTACACCCCGGAAATGATTAGCGTGCGCAAATCCATCCGCGCAGGCAAGTCAGACACTGTAGCGTCCCTGGCAAAACGCCTCAACGTCAGCCCTGCCAATCTGGCCCAATGGAACAAAGTGCCAGCCAATGCGAAATTCAAGCCGGGACAGGCCTTGGTGATATTTGTGAATGTCCCGGCTGGCTCAGCAAGCAAAGTCAAAAGCAAGCCTAAGACGCTAGCCAAGACGGTAGCCAAACCAGCGCCCAAGCCAAGCGGCAAAAAACCGCCAGAAAAGCCGCAGAAAAAATAGGCGTACCCTGCGCCTAAGTCGTTTCAGGCGGCATTCGCCGCGGAAAAAAGAATAGCAATATTGGTGGCCAGTGCCAATACCCAGGCCAGGCTGCGTGCGTTGGCCCGGTCGGCAATATACAAAGCTACATACACCACCCGTAAGGCCACATAGACCACGGCCAGCATGTCTAAGCGGGCAGCTTCAGCGCCTGCATACTGAGCCAGCGCTACAGCGCCGATAAAGAATGGAAACGCTTCAAAACCATTGGCCTGGGCCGCATGGGCACGAGCCCGCCAGCCCGTTTGACCTGCCAGCCACTGGCGTGGCATCGCATTGTCATAGCCCCCTTCGTGTACCGGCTTACCAAATCCATTGGACTTGGCCAAACCGGCACAGACTATGGGCATAAGGGCAGCCACGAGAACACACCAATGCAATACAGAAAATCCAGAACCTGTCATATCAACTCCAAAAAACTATTAAAAAAGCAAAGCACTCATCGCCGGTCCACCAAGGCATGGGCAATCGTGCCCAAGTCCACATATTCCAGTTCGCTACCCACCGGCACACCACGCGCCAGCCGCGTTGG
>Ga0187844_10001986_pt1 | contig 14968 bp, 12 predicted proteins | sample SpaLakP09_SKY_50_FD_134517 | JGI IMG/M metagenome (GOLD analysis project Ga0187844, IMG submission 134517) | Oligotrophic lake water microbial communities from Sparkling Lake, Wisconsin, USA - SP09_SKY_50 | ecosystem: Environmental > Aquatic > Freshwater > Lake | place: USA: Sparkling Lake...
TCGAAAATTCCTTCGCAGCTACCAATGATTTCCATTTGGTATGTACTCTTCAAATCTTTTTCAATGATTTGTCCGGCAGGAAATACGCCTAAGCCACTAGCTGCAAAGGTTTTTAGTAGGGCACTATCCTCGAACTCGCCAGCAATATTAGGGCTTATGCCATTTTGAATGAACCATTGATCGATCAAGTGGCGAACTCTCGAGTGGGAGGTTGGCAAAAGAATGGGTAGCTCATTGAGGCATTCAGGAAAAGCTTTCTTTGTCCGCTTTAGTACTTTGCTGGACCCAAACCAAGCGATCGATGACTTGATTAGCTCTTTGCTATATACGTGAAGATTTTTATTGGCTGGTGCTGGCTGGTCGGCTAAAACAATATCTAGTCGATGCAATGCTAAGTCCGCTAGCAGATTTTCAAACTCGCCTTCGTGAGCAATTAGCTGGACATCATTTTTTTCTAGGATGGGCTCAAGCAATTGCCTAGTGACCAGTTTGGACAAGCCATCAGATATACCAATCGTAATTTTGGTTTTAGGGGAACTTGCTGCTGCCCTCACAGCTTCGGGTAACTTTTCGCCTAGAAGGAAGATTTGATCGGCAATTTCTAGCGCTGCAAATCCGGATTCGGTTAGCGCGATTCCACGGCCAGCAGGCTTAAATAGTAAATACCCCAGTGATTTTTCTAATTCATGCACCTGGGCGCTAATTGTCTGAATGGCCATATTGAGGCGCTCAGCAGCTTTAGACATACTGCCTTCTTTGGCTACTACCCAAAAATAATAAAGGTGGCGATAGTTATAGAGCATTTTAATTCTCAGTTATTTACGAAATTATTATCAATATATCTCTGCTTTTACTTAAATGCAATGTCGCCTACATTAACCCCATAGAAATCCATGAATTCATGGGTGAAAACTAAGTAAGGAGATAAAGGTGGAGTTATTTAGCCCAGATTTTTTTTCGGCATTACTGGCAATTATTGTCATTGACCTAGTATTGGCCGGGGATAACGCTATCGTGATTGCGATGGCCGCTAAAAATCTACCGGCACATTTGCAAAAGAAAGCCATTATTTGGGGCGCTGTTGGGGCCATTGTTGTTAGAAGTGCAATGACTCTAGTGGTGGTCTATTTGCTCAATATCCCCGGTTTAATGTTGATTGGTGGCCTGCTCTTAGTATGGATAGCTTATCGCTTACTGAATCCCGCGCAAGATGATGATGGACATGGTCCTGCTTCAAGCACTTTTTGGGGCGCGATGAAAACCATCGTGATTGCAGATGCAGTGATGGGGTTAGATAACGTACTAGCGGTTGCTGGTGCTGCGCATGGCAGTTATGTGCTGGTCGTCCTCGGATTGTTGATTAGCATCCCAGTGGTGATATGGGGGTCTACGCAAATACTTAAGCTAGTAGAGCGCTATCCTTCAGTAACGTACTTGGGTGCTGGTGTGCTGGCATGGACGGCAGCAAAAATGATGATATCGGAGCCCTTCTCTAAAGAATGGCTTGCATCACAGAGCCCAGCCTTGGAGTACGTCATTCAAGTTGTAGTTGTATTAGGAGTCTTATCGGGCGGATTTATTAGAAGTAGACGTGCGCTTGAAGGTTTGATTGCTTCTTCGGTTGTGGAATCGGAGTCTGCAAGTGTAGTTTCACCAGAGCAGTTTCATAATTATGGAGAAAGCAAAATGAATAAAATTCTGATTCCAGTAGATGGTTCAATTAATTCAGAGATGGCAGTAAAGCATGCTGTAAGGACTTATGCGCAAGACGCTAATGCACATTTCTATTTATGCAATGTTCAGCTCAGCTTACATAAGCACATCAGTAAATTTTTGAGTAAGAAAACGATTAACGAGTGGCATGCTGAGCGGGCAGCATTGGCCGCAGCATCAGCTTCCTCTTATCTCACGGCGCAAGGCTTGAAATTTTCCTTCAACTATGTGACTGGTGATAAAGGTACCGCCATTCGTGATGAGGCTGCTCGCCTCGGGGTCGATCGCATCGTTGTTGGCACCTCAAAGAAAAACTCTCTGAGTAGATTATTTGAAAACTCGACAACAGCGAGGTTATTAGAGATATGTGACATCCCGGTTGAGGTAGTAACTGGAAAAACCTTACCGGTAATAGAGCGATGGGGCATTCCAGCTCTGGGTGCTGGTGCTGCTACAGCCCTGATGGCCGTAGTAATTGATTAGTTTAAGTTTAGCTGTTCTCCTTATGCCCTCTTCGTGAGGGCATTTTTTTGTTCAAAATAAGCTTAGTAAAATTCAGTTAAATACTGAACTATCATCAATAAAATTCTGCTTTATTAGGATAGAAGAGTCACTTATTCTGTACCTGTATTGAATAAGGAGATATCAATGAATGTGATCTTAGAAACCACGGAATGTGTTGCGCCAGAATTTAGGGCTTTTACAGAGAGTCGAGTGAAATTTTCCTTAAAGCGACTAGTTTGGATGGTGCGGAAAATAAAGATTCAATATTCGGCACTTGCAGCATCAAAGACAGCATGCAATCAAAATTGCTTTATAAGCTTAGAGACTTTTGACCATCGTCAAATTGAAGTGAGCATGACTGCCAGAGATCAGCGTATTGCTCTAGAAATGTGTCTTAAGAAGATAGACAAGCTTATAAGGAAAGCGTTTCATAAAAGTCAAAAATATGGACGATTTTCAAAGCATGTTTATGTATGATCTAATGAGTCATCCACATATGGGGAGTAGCCTGCTCAGTCCTCTGAGTCCCTTCTATCGTCAATTCGGCCTGCGGGCTCGGTATAAGGGTGATTCAATATCAAGGCAAGACCATTTTATTTTTTATAAATGGTTCTATTTTGAATTTATTACCCCAATCCCAACTCAGATTCATCGAATCGAAGCCCCCAGTCCTCATTTGGGGAGTTTCTTGCGTCTTAGCGGGCAAAGGGCGGGATAATAATAGATATTCTTTACTCCTCCAAGCTGCTGTAATGACATCCTTTAAGTTCGTGCCAATCCTCGCTACCTGCATATTGCTTTCAGGTGGAGTAAATGCACAGGGTCAAAGGCCGCTGACAGTAAATGAACTCATTACTATTGCTCTTGATGCTAGTCCGCAAGTATTAGCTGCAAGAGATCAATCCAAGGCGGTGAGGGGCCAACTTTCAACTGCGCGCGCAATCCCAAATCCTGAATTTGAAGTGAATACGGGACAGCAGAAATCCGCATCAGGACCGCTCACTACAGGTAACGTTTCATCATGGTCTGTCACGCAACCACTGGATATGCCATATACGCGCTTCCCGCGAGTAAATGCTGCGCAAGCAAATGTACGTGCTGCTGAGGCTAGTCGCATTGCGTTTGAGATTGAATTAATTTCTAAGGTTCAACAACGTTTTTATGAATTAATGCGTCGGGATGCTGAGCTAAAGGCAGCTGAAGAAGATATGAGCTTGACAAAGCAAATTCGTGATCGGATGCAAATTCGTTATGACGTTGGTGAAACTGCGCGCTTTGAGCTCATTCGTGTGCAGACGGAATTTCTGAATGCACAAATAAACACTGAATCGAGCAAGCTTAGAGTTGAGCAGGCAAAAGGTCAATTACGTCAGGTAGTTGGATATCAATTGCCTGCTGACTATGAAGTTGTTTTCCAAACCCCAAAAGTAGAATTACTACCTCCTTTGCCAATATTGTTAAGTGAATTACAAGCTCAGAGCCCTGAGTTACAGAGGGCCAAGGCAGAAGTGGAGGCTACCGAGTCGAAGTTAAGCTTTGAGCAAAACTCTCGCTTGCCTCGTCTGTCATTCAAGGCCCAGCAATATAACGATCCGAACTTCACCGATCGTCTTTATGGATTAGTAGTAAGCATTCCTATCTGGGACTTCAAGGGTGGTCAGATAGCGGAGGCAGAAGCCAATGCATCCAGAGCTAAGAATCAATTGAATGCACAAAGCCAGAGCTTGGAGCAGCAGTTGGAGACGGCTTATAAGCTTTATCAGATGACGAGTTATCAGGTAAAAATTCTTGATCAAGAGGTTGTGCAGTTGGCATCTAGTGCGCGACGCATTGCAGAAGTATCTTATCGCTATGGTGAACGAGGAATGCTCGAATATCTAGATGCGCAAAGAACCTTTAGGGTGGCTCGTAATGATTTAATTAAGGCCCGTTTTGATTTGGCCTCTGTCCTTACTGAAATACAGCGTTTGAGGGCAACTCCAGAATGGATTGAAAAAATAGAGGGTGGCAAGCAATGAAACAAGAGTTCATGACAGCAATAGGCAAATTAAAGGAGTTGTACGCCCGATATATGGCAATTGCAAAAGCCTATGCACAGGAATGGATTGCCATCACCATCAAAACACAAAATGACTGGTATGCATATACCCATGAGTGGTTTAGCTTGCACTTACCTCGCGTGGCCCAGCAATACGATAAGAGTCCTCAATGGACGCAGAAAGGACTCTATTACTTTCCCTGGTTTTGTCTATTTCTGATCATTCTTAATTACTTCAATGTATTTGATCGTAGTCCAACAATTAAGTCTGTTCAGGATCCTAATGTGGTGATTGTCAACGCCGATCTACGTAGCATGATTGCTAATGGACCTGTATCTACCAGGGCGTTTGTTGAAGAACTTCGTGCATCTGGACGAATTGATTTCAATGAGCTCTATCTGTCACGGATTGGCGCTAATGTGACAGGGCGCGTCTCTGAAATTTTAGCCATTCCTGGGCAGGTCGTTAAGCAGGGAGATATTTTGGCGAAGATTACTTCTACGGAATTAACCCAATCTCAACTATCTTTCCTGAAGGCGAAAAGTGCCAGTCAGCTTGCTGATCAAGCTGCTAATCGCGCCAGAATTTTGTACAAAGAGGATGTGATTGCTTTGGCAGAGCTACAAAGACGCGAAGCTGAGGCTAGTAGTGCCAAAGCGGAATTTCGTGCGACCAATGATCAGCTTAGAGTGCAGGGTATGGATCAACCGAGTATTGATCGTTTAGCAAAAACAGGTGTGATTGAATCTATAAATAATGTCATCGCCACTATCCCTGGTGAAATTGTTGAGAGAAAAATTAATAAAGGACAGGTTGTTCAGCCTGCGGATGCACTTTTCACAGTGGCTGACTTAGGTTCTTTGTGGGCCGTCTCAGAGATCCCAGAAAGTAATTCTTACTTGATTCATAAGAGGCAGAAGGTCATTTTAATTATTCCCGCCTTACGGAATGCTGAAGTTGAAGGAGTTGTAGCTCACGTAGACTCCATCGTTAACCCTCAGACTCGAACAGTGGTGGTTAGGATGGAGGTGCCTAATAAGGATGCCTTGATTAAGCCTGGCATGTTGGCAACCATGATGATTGAAAGCCAGCCTACGGAAAGGTTGCTGGTCCCATCGAGCGCAGTGATTCGTGAAGATAATCATGACCACGTTTTCATTCGTGAGGATGATGAAACCTATCGAATGGTCGCCGTCAAACTCGGTCCGGAAGGAAAGGGCTTTCGCCCTGTAATTTCTGGCCTCAAAGAGGATCAAGTCATTGCTGTGAATGGCGCATTTCATCTGAATGCCGAACGTAAGCGACAGATGAGTGGTGGATAGATCTCATGATTGAGAAAATTGTTCGCCTTTCATTACAACAGCGACTATTGATAGTCATTATTGCGATCGTTCTGATGGTTGCAGGCTTGTTGGCAACAAAACGCTTATCGGTAGATGCTTTTCCAGATGTCACTAATGTCCAGGTTCAAATTGCATCTGAAGCGCCAGGGCGCTCCCCTGAAGAGGTAGAGCGTTTTGTCACAGTCCCTATTGAATTGGGGATGACAGGATTGCCTGGTCTGACTGAAATGCGCTCGCTAAACCGCAATGGTATTTCGGTGATTACTTTAGTATTTACCGAAAAGACAGATCTCTACTTTGCAAGGCAGCTAGTTACTGAGCGCTTGATTGAAGTGGCGGCAAAAATGCCCATTGGAATTACCCCTGTTTTAGCTCCACCTTCAACAGGATTAGGTGAAATTTATCAATACACTCTAGATCATCCATCCGACGGCAATAAACAGTTGACGGTTGAGGATCTGGAAGATCGTCGTGCGATACAAGATTGGATTGTGCGCCCCATGTTGCGCTCTGTGGCAGGGGTAGCAGAGATTAATACGCAAGGGGGCTATGCTCGCGAATACCAGGTATTGGTAAATCCAGAAAGATTGCGCCATTATCAAATTAGCTTGCGTGAAGTCTATGGTGCCCTTGCCAGGAATAATGCGAACTCTGGTGGTGGGCAACTCCCCTCATACGCTGAGAGGTATTTAATTCGGGGTGTAGGCCTAATTACTAAGCCGGAGGATATTGGAAAAATTATTCTCAAAGAAGTGAGGGGAATTCCGGTCTATGTGAAGAACGTAGCCGAAGTCACTACTGGCAGCGAAATTCGGCAGGGCGCTGCTATTAAGAATGGCTATACCGAGAGCGTGGCAGGAATTATTCAGATGATTCGTGGCGGTAATGCACGGGATGTAGTTAATCGCATCAAACTTAAAGTTGCTGAAATTAATGAAGGTAAGTTATTACCTGATGGCTTACAGATTGTGCCCTTCTATGACCGCACTGATCTTGTTAATGCGGCTATGTTCAATGTGGCTAAGGTATTAATTGAGGGAGTCATCCTTGTTATCATCTTGCTGTTTTTATTTTTAGGGGACGTTCGTTCATCACTCATCGTAGTTGCGACCCTGATTCTCACGCCACTGCTAACATTCTTAGTAATGAACCGTTATGGCATCTCCGCAAATTTAATGTCGCTTGGGGGTCTTGCAATTGCGATTGGCATCATGGTAGACGGATCGGTAGTGGTAGTTGAAAATACCTTTGCCAAGCTAGGGCAGCGATTGAAGTCAGGAGATTCGAAAAACCGGATTATCTTGGAGGCAGCTACTGAGGTTGGGACACCAGTACTCTTTGGTGTTGGCATCATTATTTTAGTTTTCATGCCACTACTTTCGCTTGAGGGTATGGAAGGAAAGATGTTTGCACCAATGGCCATCACTATTGCCATTGCGCTAACAATTTCCCTAATTCTGTCATTTACTTTGTCACCCGTTCTGTGCTCATACATTCTCAAAGGTGGTAGTGAAGACGACACTAAGGCAGTAGCCCGCATGCGTGCGCCATACGAGCGATGGTTGCATTGGTGCCTCGCTAATCCAAAGTTAGTAGTCAAAAGATCATTAATGGGTTTAGCTGCAAGCATCGTTGGCTTTGTCCTTCTAGGAAAAGCTTTTATTCCGGTCATGCAAGAAGGTTCAATTACGCCGGTGATTGTGCGTGCACCCAATATCTCACTAGATGAGTCTATTAAATTAGAGTTCGAGGCAATCAAACGGATCATGACCATACCGGGTGTAGAGATGGCAGTTTCTCGTTTAGGAAAAGGTGAGTCTCCAGCAGATCCAGGTCAGCCAAACGAGTCCGATCCGATTGTGACGCTCAAGCCTTTGGGTGATCGAAGCTCGAGTCAGGAAGAAATCGCGCAAGAGATTCGCAATAAGCTAAAGACACTTCCAGGAATCGAGTTAGCTATTTCACAGCCAATTGCTGCGCGAGTTGATGAGATGGTATCTGGTGTGCGCTCTCAAGTAGCCATCAAAATCTTTGGAGATGACATGGTAATACTCCAAAGGTTAGGTGCTCAGATTAGTCAAATTCTGACAAAAATGAAGGGTAGTAACGACTTACGCATTGAGCAGGCTTCCGGACAAAACTATCTCAATATCAATATTAATCGTGATGCAATTGCTCGCTACGGTATTAATGTTTCTGATGTCAATGATGTGATTGAAACCGCAATTGGTGGCAAGCAAGCTAGTACAGTTTATGAGGGTGAGAGACGCTTCCCATTAGTATTGCGTTATCCAGCGCCATATTGAGATAAGGTCGATGCGATTGAAAGCATCATTTTGCATTCTCCAGAAGGCGCTCAAGTGTTGATGCGCGACTTAGCTGAAATTACTATAGTTGATGGCCCCGCACAGATATCTCGTGAATCGGGCAAGCGCCGCTTAGTAGTGGGTGTCAATGTTGATGGTCGAGATCTTGGTGGCTTTGTTAAAGAAGCACAGGATCTGATTGCTAAGCAAGTAGAGCTTCCGCAGGGTTACTCATTGCAGTGGGGCGGTCAATTTGAAAATATGGAGCGTGCAATGGCGCGTTTGATGGTCATCATTCCTTTGACTATTTTGGCGATTTATTTCCTGCTCTTCATGCTTTTCAAGTCTATGCGCTTAGCTGGCTTAATCATCTTGGTTCTTCCATTTGCTTCAATTGGCGGGGTCTTTGGCTTATTTATCACTGGGGAGTACCTGTCCGTTCCTGCCGCAGTTGGCTTTATTAATCTTTGGGGAATTGCCGTGTTAAATGGCGTGGTGTTGATTTCCTTTATTAAGCAGTTGCGTGAAGATGGTTACTCCATGGAGGATGCGCTATTGCATGGTTGCGGCCATCGCTTTAGACCCGTCATGATGACTGCCTCTGTGGCAATGTTGGCTCTGGTGCCCATGCTTTTTTCTGGTGGCCCTGGCTCTGAAGTAACCCGACCCTTAGCTGCTGTGGTGATTTCTGGATTAATCACTTCAACCGCATTAACATTACTAGTACTCCCTGTCTTATATAGATGGTTTGAAGATAAAGAGGTGGAAGCATGATGGAAGTCAAGGCGGTCATTCGCCCAAATAAATTAGCCGCCCTGAGGACGGCATTGCTAGAGACCCCAGGCTTTCCTGGTATGACGGTGACTAAGGTGGAGGGGTGTAGCGCTCCTAATCGGACCAGTAAATCGAACATTAAAGATGAGCTTACTGACTACTCGGCCAAAGTGAAGATCGAAATTGTGTGTAATGATGAAATTGCGCAGGTCTTTATGGATCGGATTGTATCTATTTGCCAGACCGGCCAAATTGGTGATGGTATGGTTTGGTGTACTGAAGTGCCAAAAGCATTTTTTATTGCAAAAAGCACGCCATGATATTCGAGATACAGAGGTCTTCATCGGATTGATAGTATTATTTTTATAACATCATTATTTCTTGGAGCGTATTTTGAAAAATATCATTGATCGGATTGATCATATTGTTTTGACTGTTACTGATATTGAAACAACGACGCAATGGTATGAGAAGGCCTTGGGATTTGAGAGGGAGTTTTTTACTGGACCAGAAGGTCAGCCCCGCTATTCTTTACGCTTTGGACAGTTGAAGATTAATTTGCAAGATAAGGCGACTGAAACTCCGACAAAAGCAAAGGTACCCACTATTGGCTCTGGAGATTTTTGTTTAATTTCCGCAATTCCATTAGATAATTTTATTGCACACCTCCAGAAAAACAGCATTGCAATTGATGTTGGCCCCGTCCCGAGACGCGGCGCGCTTGGACCAATTCGTTCTGTCTACTTACGTGACCCAGATCATAATCTCGTAGAGGTTGCTGAATACGTTTAGCAAACCTTCTGGATCTTAAGTATGCAATTGCCGTGCAAGATCTAGAAAGTCTTTAGCATGGTAGTTAGTAAATTGCTCTACCTGGAGGTCATCGCGAAGATGATCTTTACCAAACTCTAATGGCCGCTCAATAAATGCTGTTTGTAGGCCGCATGCATGTGCTGCTACTAGATCATCCTTGTGTGCAGCAACCAACATCACTTCCTCTGCTGGCAGATTAAAGATGTTCGCTACGCCTAGATAGGTTTCAGGATCTGGTTTGTAGTGTCGAAATACCTCGGCCGAGAGAATTAAGTCCCAAGGTAAGGCGGCATTCTTTGCCATATTAGCCAAGAGCCCCATATTGCCATTAGATAGGGTCACAATAGTGAAGCGACTTTTCAGTTTGTTGAGACCTTCGACAGCCTCTGGCCAAGGATTGAGGCGATGCCATATGAGATTCAGATTTTCTACTTCAGCCTCAGCTAGGGAATATATTTTGAAATCTTTGAGAACATCTTCTAGGATCATGCGATGGAGATCATCGATTTTGGTCCAAGGTAGTTGGCCAGAACGAACACGCGCCATCGCTGGCTTATAGCCTTGCCGCCACGCTGTAGCAAACGCATCTGGATCCACTGGCAGTCCTAATCGAGTGATCTCAGCAGAGATGGATCCATGCCAATCAACAACGGTACCAAAGACATCAAATGCTAATACTTTAGGCAGCTTATTCATGAGCTGAATTCTTGCTTGCTTATGCAGTTTTGTCAAACCATCAGCTCACACAGGAATTGCTGGAAGTTGATAAAATAAGCAATACCCTTCGAGGGGTCATTGCATCTAACAAGGATTGAATATGGGCGGTATTTCTCAGTGGGAGCAGCTCAATGTAGAGCTGACAGCAGCTCTTGGAAGTTCTGTTCATTTTGATACTGCCCATCAAGCGGTATACGCTTCAGAGGCATCCAATTACCGCCAAATTCCGATTGGAGTTGTTACTCCAAAAAATACTGAGGAATTTATCAAGGGTATCGAGATCTGTCATCGCAATAAAGCACCAGTGCTCATGCGGGGCGCCGGTACTTCCATGAATGGCCAGACTGTAAATAATGCAGTCGTCTTTGATATCTCTAAGTATTGCAACCATATTCTTGCTTTAGACCCAGTCGCCGGTAACGCCTTAGTTGAGCCAGGTGTGATCTGTGATTCTTTACGTGATGCGGCTGAGTTGCATGGTTTAACTTTTGCACCAGACCCTTCTACGCATAGCCGTTGCACCTTGGGTGGTATGGTTGCCAACAATTCTTGTGGCGCCCATTCCGTGATGGCGGGTAAGACACTGGAAAATACAGAGGCTTTAGAGATTTTGACCTATGACGGTGAGCGTTTTTGGGTTGGTCCAACATCAGATTTAGAGTTAGCAGAAATCATCGCTGCCGGTGGCCGTAAGGGACAAATCTATCAAGACTTACTGACTTTGCGAGATCGCTATGCCGACCTGATTCGTGCGCGTTTTCCGAATATTAAGCGTCGCGTCTCGGGATACAACTTGGATCAACTCTTACCTGAGAATGGCTTTAACGTTGCCAAGGCTTTGGTAGGAACGGAGGGGACTTGTGCATTAACACTCGCTGCCAAAGTACGATTGGTAAAGAGTCCTGCAAAGCGCGTGGTATTGGTATTGGGTTTTGAGGATATTTATGTGGCAGGCGATGCTGTACCTGAATATCAATCCTTTAATCCCATTGCAATCGAAGGCTTGGATTACAAAATTATTCGAGGATTGCAACAGCGTAATTTAGCTAAAGCCGAAATTGATTTATTACCACCTGGAAACGCTTGGGTAGTCGTAGAGTTTGGAGACGATACTCTTGAGGGCGCGGTAGCTCAGGCTGAAAAAGCAGAGCGGTACTTTAAAGCGAGAACTAAAGGTCCTCAACCGTCAACTTGGCTTGAGTCCGATCCACTGGTACAAAAGCGTATTTGGTCGATTCGAGAAAATGGCGCATCGGCTACCCATCTCTCAATTGATCCTAATTCTCCTGATCCAGTCGTGGGCTGGGAAGATGCGGCAGTGGATCCAGCCCGCTTAGGTGAGTACCTGCGAGCCTTCCAGGCGCTAGTGGACTCTTATGAATATGAAACTTCACTTTATGGCCACTTTGGTGATGGCTGTATTCATGCGCGTATTACGTTTAATTTACGTACCGCTGAGGGTGTGACTAAATTTAGATCGTTTATTCGGGATGCTGCAACCTTAGTTGTCGCGTTTGGAGGATCACTCACTGGTGAGCATGGTGACGGTCAGGCTAGAGCTGAGTTCTTGCCCATTATGTTTGGTGAAGAATTGATGGGTGCGATGCATGAATTCAAACGCATTTGGGATCCACAGAACAAGCTCAATCCAGGTAAGGTTGTTCATCCTTATCGTGTAGATGAAAACCTACGCATGGGTCCAGAATATAAGGTGGTCAATATCAAAACTCGGCTCAATTTCTTGAGTCAAGAAGGCAATGGTTTCCAAAGAGCGGTTGAGCGCTGTGTTGGTATGGGTAAGTGTCGAAGTGAAAAAGTGGGCACGATGTGTCCAAGCTATCGCGCTACTAAGGAAGAACGCTTCTCTACCCGTGGCCGCTCACGACTCTTCTGGGAAATGCTACAAGGCGAGGTGATTACGGATGGTTGGGAAAGTAAAGAGCTTAAAGAAGCGCTTGATACCTGTCTCTCCTGCAAAGGCTGTAAAAGTGATTGTCCAGCCCACGTTGATATGGCTTCATATAAGGCAGAGTTTTTGTCGCACTATCATGAAACAAATAGCCGACCCCGTCAGGCCCTCACTATGGGGCGCATTGGTGATTGGGCGCCACTAGCTAGTAAGTTTGCTTGGTTAATCAATGGGGTAATGCAAACACCCGTGATATTTAGTATTGCTAAATGGCTTGGTGGTGTAGCGCAAGAGCGTAGCTTGCCTAAGTTTGCTACCCCATCTTTCAGAAAGCAGTTCAAGCAATCTGCAACTATTGGTATAGGACAGAAAAAAGTCATTCTTTGGGTAGATACTTTCTGCGAGCACTTTCATCCAGAGGTGGCAAATGCAGCGGTAGAAGTACTTGCTCATGCAGGATTTGAAGCCACCTTGCCAAAAACCCCTTTGTGCTGCGGACGTCCTTTATATGATTTCGGCTATCTTGACCTCGCTAAGCAAAAGCTTGAGAAAATTTTAGATGCGATTGGAGATCAGATTTCTGCAGATGATGGCTCTCCTATTGCCGTCGTTGGTCTTGAGCCGGGATGTATGTCCGTATTTAAGGATGAGCTATTAAAGTTCTTCCCCCATGATCCAAGGGCGAAGTTGTTGTCATCTAGTAGTTATTTGCTGGGTGATTTCTTGCACGAGCAGGGTTATGTACCACCTTCTCTAGATTGCAATATCTTGGTTCACTCTCACTGTCATCAGAAGTCTTTGTTTGGTACAAAGGGCGATGTCGCGCTTCTCACCGCATTGGGAGCAAAGGCGAGTTATATAGATAGCGGCTGTTGCGGCATGGCCGGCTCATTTGGATTTAATCCCGAGCATGTGGGAATATCAAAAGCAGTGGGCGAACTGGTGTTACTTCCAGCCATTCGGGCAGCCGAGCAAGAAACTATCATTCTCACCAATGGCTTTAGCTGTCGTGAGCAGATTGAACAGGAGACCGGTCGGAAGGTAAAGCATTTGGCTGAACTATTGCAAATGGCTCATCAGTCTCAAGCATAGTTAGTAGATACTAACTATTGCCCACTTCTCCATTAATGGTCTTTATTAAATTTCACCTCAAGATAGCCTAAAAAACGATAGAATAGATCCCCCACCGGAATATCAAGGGCGACAGCTCATCACATGATGGTTAAAGGAAAATGAACAATGGTCTTCAAAAAATCACAGTCTATTAAGTTTTTACAGCCCACAATGGAGTCTTTTGAAACAATAGTGGGGCCAGCTACTGAGGTGCATGGGCGAATTGTTGCGAACGAAAGTTTGCGCATTGATGGTCGTGTGATTGGAAATATAGAATCACGCCAAGGAAAAAACGTGAGCATTGCTCTTGGACGTACTGGTATGGTGCAAGGCGATATCAATGCTTTTAGGGTGCTAGTTGCGGGGCGAGTAGAGGGTAATATTTACGCCACTGAGCGCGTAGAGTTACATGAAGGTGCTGAAGTGCGTGGAGATATTACTTATGGCCAGCTAGGAATTGAACATGGCGCTAAGTTAAACGGTTTAATGATTTCCAAGGGTAGTGATGAATCAGAGAATGCAACTGATTCAACCGCTATTTTCCAGGCAAATTGGAACAAAATTAAAAGTCAATAATTTGGATAGGCAGTCAGGCGCTTGCCTGGTCTGAAGATAAAAAAATACCCCTGTAAAAGGGGTATTTTGCTTAATATGGTGTCTTTTATTCTGTATCGTTGGCGTCATCATCGTTTTGACGGCTCTCAGCCCCTGAAGTAGAATAGTTTCCTGAAGGCGCAGAAGAGTCAATAAGGCGTAGCTCACCGCTAAGCTTAGCCCCTTTTTCTACGCTCATTTCTGCATATTGTGTAAGACCGGTAATTTTTGCGCTGGATCGTACGTTCAAATGATTCGTGACATTTAAACCTTGGGTAACTTCACCGCGAACTTCGACAACTTCCGCATTGATTCTGCCATTAACAATTCCTGAGGTGTCCACCAAAACCTCTTTAGTATTTAGTTCACCCTCCACAAGACCGGCTACCACCGCCATTTCTGGTACCTCAAAGGTGCCCCTAACAACGACGCCTTCGCCCACGAAAAGTGATCCCTTAGGATTGTTATCGGCCATAGCATATTTCCCAAATAAGTAAGTACAAACTCATAATATAGCAATACTAACAACTTAGGAAAAGCTCAGAGGGTCATGCCGCTGAGTGAGTTATTGAAAATACAGCTTAATTATTGGGGGTTGTGGGGATGGATAGTTCCGCAAACTGATCCTTTAAATTCTTAAGAGCAAGGATTTTATTCTCAATCATAGGGAGCTGGGTCTGAATATCCAGGATTTTCTGCTGATAAATGACCTCTAAATCATCCATCTCCTTGCGGGAAATGACTCCACCCATTTCTTTTGCCATTTCTGGGTTGAATCGAATTGCCACCCTAAAGCCGAAAAAATGAATACTCATACCAATCAGAATAAAGACGCTGAAAGATAGAAGCGCAATTTTAATAACGGTTTTACGCGTTATTCTTATCTGCTTCATGGATGAGGTTGATCCAGAAATCCAAATTAACTGCATTTTGTACCCTAAATTTGCAATATCGTGATTCTAGCATTCAGATGCATTTGCAATATTTTCCCCTTTTAAATAGCGCATTTAATGATAATTTGATAGTATTTGGCATATAAAGGGTGATGCTAACACCCAAGGAATATAAGGTGTCTTGGATGGTCAGGATGATGTGTGCACTGCAATAATTTAAGGGCTTTAAATCAATGCGGTCTCCTCAACA
>Ga0187844_10001989_pt1 | contig 14962 bp, 12 predicted proteins | sample SpaLakP09_SKY_50_FD_134517 | JGI IMG/M metagenome (GOLD analysis project Ga0187844, IMG submission 134517) | Oligotrophic lake water microbial communities from Sparkling Lake, Wisconsin, USA - SP09_SKY_50 | ecosystem: Environmental > Aquatic > Freshwater > Lake | place: USA: Sparkling Lake...
AGTTCCCTGTCGTTGATCCTCGCGTCGTTGCTCAGCGCCACCGCTTCGTCTGGTATCCCACCAGCGTCGACACCGGCACGCGCTGGGGCTTCAACGGCCTGATGCGGCTGGACATCGAGAGCGGTGCGCGGGAGCGCTTCAGCTTCGGGAACGACGTGGTCGTCGAGGAGCACGTCCTGGTGCCGAGACCCGGTAGCACGAAGGAAGGCGAGGGCTGGCTGGTCGGCATGGGCTACGACGTGAAACGCCGCCGCAGCTTTCTGAGCGTCTTCGACGCGTTGCACCTGGCCGGAGGCCCACTGGCCCGCGCGTGGCTGCCCTACGCCGTGCCCTACGGCTTCCACGGCCGCTTCTACCCGGCCTGAGACCCACCACTGCTTGTTCTAGGGGCAGGGCAGGCCGCATTGACAGCCTTCTGTCAGGCCCCTAATGTCGCGCCGTTTGTTGAAAGCGCTTTCAGAAAGCGCTTTCACTTTCGGCGATCGACAGCAGTACGTCGTCGCCTCGCACGGGATCAAACCCGTATCCAAAACCAAGGAGACGACATGCTGAATCTGAAGAAATCCGCGGCGGCCGCCGCGTTCCTGCTGGCCGGCGCTGCCGGCGCAGCCACGGTGAACGGCTTTGCCAATGGCGGTTTCGAGACCCCGGGCGTCGGCGGTGCCGTCGCCGCCGGCTGGCTGACGGCGGCGACCGCCAGCCCCGCGACGCTGTCCAGCGACGCCCACTCCGGCAGCTTCGCGCTGCTGCTGAGCTCCAAGCCCTTCGATGCCTCCATCGCGCTGCAGGACTCGGTTGGCCACGGCAACCTGGCCGCGCTGGGTGCCGCCAACGTGGGCGACACGCCGACGCTCAGCTTCTGGGCCAAGGGCGACGCCAGCACCACGGGCAACGCCTTCGCGACGGTGCGCTACATGGGCGCCAACGGCATCATCTCGAACGCCGTCCAGGGCAACTTCCAGCAGCAGATCAACACCAGCAGCTGGACGCTGATCAGCTTCCAGGCCGCCGCCATTCCGGTCGGCACCACGGCGCTCTTCATCGAGATCGGCACGGCCCTTGGCCCCCTGCTGGACGGCCGCCCCGGCGCCATCCTCGTCGACGACCTGCAGTTCTCTCTGAACGTCGCCGCCGTGCCCGAGCCCGAGAGCTATGCGCTGCTGATCGCCGGCCTTGGCGTCGTTGCCGCCATCGCCCGCCGCCGCCGCGCCTGAGATCCAAGGAGACTCCTCATGAAAATCCATACCCTTGCCAAGACCACGGCCGCGCTGCTGCTCTGCGGCCTGGCCGCCCATGCCAGCGCCGCTGGCACCGTCGTCATCGACACCTACGGCCCCGGCGACGCGACCGACGGCTGGGCCTCCCTGCTCTTGCCTGGCCAGGACCTGGCCGTTGCCTTCGACCTCGCCAGCGCCACCACCATCCAGTCCATCCTCACGTCCATCGACGGGGTGGGCGGCATCACCGTCGGCATCCTGGCCCGAAGCGGCACCGTGCCCACCGGCGCCAGCTGGCTCTACAGCACCCACCTGACCGACCCGTGGGCCAACACGCCGCTGACGCCCACCAACTGGACGCTAGCCGCCGGCAGCTACTGGCTGCTCACGAAGACTGACGGCGACTTCGCCGGCCAATGGCAGAGCGGCACCGACACGCCCGGCGCCGCCTGGGCTTACTCGTCGTCCGGCGCTTGGCACGCTGTCAACACTGGCTTCACCGGCGCGCCCGCCACCCGCATCACGGTCAGCGCCGTGCCCGAACCTTCCACCTACGGCCTGATGTTCGCCGGCGGGCTGCTGCTCGCCGCCGTGGCCCGCCGCAAGTCCAACACTCAAGGATGAAAGCCATGATCCGTCAACACATCGTGGCCGGCCTGCTGCTGGCCGCCAGCGCCGCTGCATCCGCCAGCGTCACCAGCCCCGTCATCGGCAAGCTGCTCTGGTCCGAGGAGTTCAACGGCGCCAGCCTGGACACCACCCTCTGGACCGCCACCACCGGCAATGGCTGCCAGATCGGCCTGTGCGGCTACGGCAACCAGGAACTGCAGTACTACAGCCCCAACAACCTCAGCATCGTCAACGTGCCCTTCGAGCCGGGCACCCGCGCGCTGGCCATCACGGCCAAACGCGAGGTCATCGGCAGCAACCAGTTCACCTCCGGCAAGATCGACACCGCCGGCAAGGTGCAGGTGAAGTACGGCATGGTCGAGGTGCGCATGGCCAGCCCCAAGGTCGGCGTGGGCCTGTGGCCGGCCGCGTGGATGCTGGGCACCAGCCCGCAGTCCTGGCCGCGCAAGGGCGAGATCGACATCATGGAGCAGGGCGGCCGCCAGCCGGCCGGGCTGCCGGCGGTCTCGCCGGAGCAGTTCGTCGGCTCCAACGTCATCACCTTCGCCGACGCCGCCTGCGTGCCCGGCAACGAGAGCTGTGCCGCCTCCACGGCCTGGCAGACCAAGAACTGGGTCACGCCGACGCGCTCGCTGGCCAACCGCTTCGTCACCTACCGCCTGTACTGGACCGACACGCAGATCCGCTTCAGCCTCGTCGACAACGGCCGTGAGCTGGACATGTACAAGGCGCCCATCTCCACGGTCGGTTCGCCCGCGCTGCAGGAACCGTTCTACCTGCTGCTGAACCTGGCCGTGGGCGGCAACTTCACGCCGGCCGCGACCCCGGCGCAGATCACCGCGCCATTGCCCGGTACTGCGTATGTGGACTATGTGCGCGTCTATGAGCTGGACGGCAAGGGCGAGGTGAAGCTGGGCATCGGCATCACGCCCGAGGTCGGCAAGTTCGGTGTCTTCACCGACAACACGCCGGTCAACAACAAGCAGGTGCCGGGGGTGTCGTCCGACATCTACGTCTGGAACCAGGGCTCCATGACCGCAGGCAACACGCCGCCCTACGAGGGCTCTGGCGTGATGGCGTTCAGCTACTTTGCCCCGGGGCAGTGGTTCGGCGGCAGTATCCAGTCGCGCCAAGTGCACGATATGAGCGGCTTCCGCAACGGCAACATCAAGCTGAAGATCAAGGCGCCCGCCAACGTCGCCTTCAAGATCGGCATCTACGACACCTACACCAACCAGAGCTCGGTCACCTTCCCGGCCAACACCACGGCTTACGGCCTGGTGCGCAACGGTGAATGGGGCACGGCGACCATCCCGGTGGCCGAGATCGCCGGGCCGCGGATCGCGCTGCAGTCCATGCTGGACCTGTTCCAGTTCTTCAGCGTCGACGGTGCCATCCCGGGTGCGCCGTTCCAGATCGCCTTTGACGACATCATCTGGGACTCGGGCACGGCCGCGGTGCAGCAAGTGGCCGTCGCCAAGACAGCCGTTGTGGCGACCGCCAGCGGTGATGCTGTCCAGAGCAGTGCCACCACGCTGGACTTCAGCGCCACGGCGTCGGGCTGGGTGGATGTGCACTACACGGTCAACGGCGGCGACGCCCGCACCGTGCGCCTGCGCCAGGACGGCACGACCAGCCGCTTTACCGCTGGCGGGTTGAAGAAGGGCGATGTCGTCGAGTACCGCTTCACAGCCTGGGACAGCCAGCGCCAGGTGGCGACAGACTCGGCCGCCAAGACCCGCGTCATCAAGTAGTCGCAGACGGGACGGGTGGCGGGAGCCACTCGTCCCGGCAAAATCGCGGTCATGAACCAAGACCAGCTCAAACAACTCGTCGGCCGCGCCGCTCTCGACTACGTGACGCCCGGCCAGATCGTCGGCGTCGGCACCGGCTCCACGGTGGACTGCTTCATCGACGCACTGGCCGCCAGTGGCATCGCGGTCGCCGGCGCCGTGTCCAGCTCGGAGCGCTCCACGCAGCGCCTGCAAAAGCATGGCATCAAGGTGCTGGACGCCGCCGACGTGACCGGCCTGACCGTCTACATCGACGGCGCCGATGAGATCGACGGCAACGGCTTCATGGTCAAGGGTGGCGGTGCCGCGTTGACGCGCGAGAAGATCGTCGCCGACCTGGCCGAGAAATTCGTCTGCATCGCCGACGCCTCCAAGCTCGTGCCCGTGCTGGGCAAGTTCCCGCTGCCGGTCGAGATCATCCCCATGGCTGCGGCGCAGTTGATGCGCCGCTTCGCCAAGCTGGGCGGTGAGGCCAGACTGCGCGCCGGGGTTGTCACCGACAACGGCGGCCACATCCTCGACGTGACCGGCTTGTCCATCACCGACCCGCTGGCCTTCGAGGCCGAGGTCAGCCAGTGGCCCGGCGTCGTCACGGTCGGCGTGTTCGCCCGCAACAAGGCGCAGGTCTGCCTGCTGGGCGCCGCCGAAGGCGTCAAGACGCTGACCTTCTGAGCCCATGCAGCGTGCCGCGCGTCCCGTTCGGTTTCGACGCTGCCGCGCATGAGCGCCACCACTGGTGGCGCAGCGTGCTGTTCAAGCTGTCGGTGGGCGGGGTGTTCGCGGGCCTGCTGTGGTGGTGGATCGGTGGAAAGATGGGCTTGCTGCTGGGGCTGCTCGTGGTGATGCGTGCGCTGGGGCAGGCGCTGGCGCCGGATCTGGTGGCGCTGGGCATCACGACGTGGCGGGCCTTTCGCGGCCTGGCCTTCCGGTCGGTGCAGGGCCGCTTCTACCAGTTCAAGGGCCACCGCATCCGCGTTGAGGATGACGAACTGCTGCCGCAACGTTGGCTGGCGCTGGATGATCTTTCGCGAGCACTCGGCGCGCCGATGTCAGCCACCGTGCTGCGGCGGCGCAGGCCCCACGCGTTGTTGGAGCAGCGCGATGGTCTTTATGTGCTCGACGACGCGGCACTGAGCTGGCTGCGCGAGCAGCGCGGCGACCGTGCTGGCCGGCTGGCGCACTGGGTCGAGCGCGAGATCTGGTTCCCCGCTCGCGGCCGTAAAGCCAGCTACAAAGCAAAAGGGGCGCCGCAAGGCACCCCTGAAAACTTACCGGATTGGAACCGTCTTAGAAGGTTTCCCAATCGCCATCGGCGGCCGGTGCCGGCGCCGGTGCGGCGCGTGGGGCAGGAGCGGGAGCGGACGGTGCCGAGGCCTTGGCGGCCGGGCGCGGGGCGGCGGCCTTGGCGGCCGGCTTTTCACCACTGGAAGCACTGCCGACAGGCTTGGAGAAGTTGCTCGGCTTGCTGGCCATCGGCTTGTGCGCGGCAGCCGGCTTGTGGCCGGCAGAGGCCTTCATCGGTGCGGAGCGTTGGCCTGCGTTGCTCAGCTTGAACACGCTGATGACCTCGGCCATGCGGCCGGACTGCTCGCGCAGGCTCTCGGCGGCGGCGGCGGATTCTTCCACCAGAGCGGCGTTTTGCTGCGTCATCTGATCGAGCTGAACCACGGAGGCATTGACGACGGCGATGCCCTCGCTCTGCTCGCGGGCGGCGGCGCTGATCTCGCCAATGATGTCGGTCACGCGCTGCACGCTGGCGACGATCTCGGTCATCGTGGCGCCTGCGGCCTGCACCTGTTGGGTGCCGGAGTCGACGCGCTCGACGCTGGCACTGATGAGGCTCTTGATTTCCTTGGCGGCCTCGGCGCTGCGCTGGGCCAGCAGTCGGACTTCACCAGCCACGACCGCGAAGCCGCGGCCTTGTTCGCCGGCACGGGCTGCTTCCACCGCCGCGTTCAGCGCCAGGATGTTGGTCTGGAAGGCGATGCCGTCGATGGTGCCGATGATCTCGTTGATCTTGCGCGAGCTGTGGCTGATTTGGTCCATGGTCGCAACGACCTGGGACACCGCTTCGCCGCCGCGCTGGGCCACCGAGGCGGCCGAGCTGGCGAGCTGATTGGCGGTCATGGCGGCGTCGGCCGTCTGCTTGACGGTGCCGGTCAGCTCGGCCATCGAAGAGGCCGCGTTCTGCAGGTTGCTGGCGGTCTGCTCGGTGCGCTGGCTCAGGTCCAGGTTGCCGGTGGCGATCTCGGCGCTGGCGGTGCCGATGCTGTCGGCCGCGCCACGCACGTCGCCGATGAGCTTCTGCAGCGAACGTTGTGTGCCATCCAGCGCGGTCAGCAGGCGGCCAACGTCGTCCGAGCCGCCGTTGGGAATGGCGTGTGTCAGGTCCAACCGGGCCAGCGCCTCGGCGGCCTCGGTCGCGGCATGCAGGGAAGAACCCTTGCCGTTGCCGGTTGTCAGCAATGCGAACAGGCTGACCCCCCAGGTGATGACAAGGCTGGCGACGAGCCATGTCTTGGCCGAGCCGGCGTTGTCTCCCAGACCGGAGAGCGCCACACCGACGCCCACGGTCACTACGCCGAGCACCACGCCTAGGGACACCTTGAGTCGTTGCGAACCGCTGCCTGAACCGAACATGCCGTCGTCTCCATCAATATTGGGAAAGCCGGGCCAGGCCGGCAACACGGCGCAGTGTGCCCCTGGGCCTGATGCGGTGGAAGGCCGATGAGGCGGGCAAAGCGGCAATAGTTGCGAGATCTGGCTCAGCGCTCAGGTCTGCGCTGCCGCCGCAACGCGAAGCGCAGCGGGTCGACGGCGTCCAGCAGCTCGGCCTCCAGCGGCCGTGGCGAGCCCAGCGCCAGCGCGGCCACCAGGCGCCCGGCCAGGGCTGCCCAGGTGATGCCGCGCGAGCCGAAGGCCGTGCAGACGAGCAGTCCCGGCCGGCGCGGCTGCAGGCGCAGCTGCGCGGCCATCGTCCCCGGCGCGGCCAGGGCGCCGATGAGGGGCAGGCGGTCTGCCGCGACGAGGCGCCAGGCGACGCGGCCGGCGAGTGGCGCCCGGGGCGGCGCGTCCAGCGCGGCGAGGCGGGCGTAGCGCGTCAGGTTGTCGGCCTGGTCGGTCTCGCGCAGCGCGGGGTCGAGGTCGTCGTCCTGCGCCGTCGCGCCGCACCAGGCGCCGCCTCGGCCGTCGGCAATCGCGTAGCCGTCGCCGGCCACGGGCAGGGCGGGTTGCCAGGGCGCCTCGGGCAGATGGGTGAGCTGGCCGCGTTGCACGACGAGGTCTTCGGCCAGCGCGCCAAGCAGGGGCAACTGGGCATGTCCGCCGGCCAGCACGACAAGAGGCGCGTCGTCGATGACGCGGCCATCGGCGCCGAGCAATTGCCAGCCGCCCGCCGTCTCGCGCAGCGCGGCGACGGGTGTGCTCAGCCGCAGCTCGGCGCCGCTTGCAGCCAGCATGGCCCGCGTGTAGGCGGCCGGGTCCAGCGCGCCGCCGCCGGGGTAGAACCAGGCCGGGTGGCCAAGGGCCGTGCCGGCGCGGGCCGAGGCTTCGTCTACCGACAGGGCCTGCACATAGCCCGGCGCGTCCTGCATCTGCGCCAGGGCCAGGCGCGTCTCCAGCCGCAGAAGGCCTTGGGTGTGCGGTACGCCGAGCTCTGCCAGCAGGCTTTGCGTGGCCAGCGCTGCGGCGCGGTTGAAGCGGGCATGCGGGCCATCGTCGGGGTTGACGGTGCCGTGGAACAGGCCGGCTGGGTTGCCCGAGCTGGCCTGGGCCGGGCCGGGCAGGGCGTCAATGACGGTGCAGGACGCGCCGGCCCGCGACAGCGCCAGTGCGCAGGCCGCGCCTGCCAGGCCCGCGCCAAGGATGACGGCGCGCTGGGCACCCGGCGCCACCGGCTCACGTCCGACAGGGCGCTGCGGCGTGTGGCGCGGTGCGAAGCGGGCGACGGTCATCTCCGGCTTGCTGGCAAAACCTGGCGCCAGCCCCACCTCGAAGCCCAGCGCCGTCAGCGCCCGGCGCATCGGGCGCGAGATGCTCCAGGTCGCCGCCGTCGTGCCGGGAACCGAGAGCCGGGACAGGCTCTTCAGCAGCCACTCGTCCCACAGCTCGGGGTTGCGCTTGGGCGCAAAGCCGTCGAGGTAGAGGGCGTCGGCGTCCAGCACCAGCTCGCGAAGCAGCGTGCGGGCGTCGCCCAGGCCCAGCAGCAGCAGCTCCACGCGCCCGCCTTCGAAGCTCAGCGTGTGCAGGCCGATCGTCAGTGGCGGCCAGCGCTCGACGAGTTGCGCGGCGAGTTCGGGCAGCTCGCTGCCGGCGTGGATACGCGCCAGGTCATCGCGCTGCAGCGGGTGCTTCTCCACGCTGACGAACACCAGCCGTTCGCAGCGTGCCGGGTCTTGCCGCCAGGCGTCCCAGGTGGCCAGGAAGTTGTTGCCCAGGCCGAAGCCCGTCTCCAGCACGACGAAGCGCTCGCGGCCCTGCCAGCGGCCCGGCAGGCCGTTGCCGGCGACGAAGACATGCCGCGCCTGCGGCAGCGCGCCGGCGCGTGAGTGGTAGACGTCGCCAAAGGTGGGTGAGGCTGGTGCGTCGGGGTCGGAGAAGTCGACCTCGGCTGGCGTGATGGCGATGCGCCGGCTCAAGCGCCGGCTCCGCGCAGCAGCGCCACCAGCCCGGCCCCCAGCAGCAGCGGCAGTGCCAGTGCCGGGATGATGAAGCGCGCAAAGCTCCAGCCGCCCGCCGCGACGGCCGTGATGGCGCGCGTCGTGCTGTTGCAGGCAAAGGCCAGCAGCAGGCCCAGCAGGACCTGGCCGGTGGTGATGCTGCCGGCGGCCTGCAGGCCGGCCAGCGAGGCGATGGGTGCATGCACGTCGGCCAGCGCCGCGAGGGCGACGGCGCCGTACAGACCGCTGCTGCCGAAGTGCTCGCGCGCCCAGCTCACCGCCACCGCCACGCCGCTGAGCATCAGCGACAGCAGCAGCGCCTCGCGCAGCCGCAGCGGGCCACGCCGATCGCCAGGGCCGGCGTCGCCCACCTGCTCGATGCGCCGGGAGCGCCGCGCAAGCATCCAGCCCATGCCACCGCACAAGGCCATGCCCAGCAGGCAGACCGGCAGTGCCGCGAGGGCGGCCTTGGGCGCCATTGCAAACAGCATGGCCTGCGCCTGCAGCCAGGTCGCGCAGGTCGACAGCACGGCGCCGGCCGCGCAGGCCAGCGCCAGGCCGGGTTCATTGCGCGCACGCGCGCCCATGGCGCCGATGGTGGCTGTGCTGGACACCAGGCCCGACAGCAGCCCCGACAGCGCCAGCCCAGCCTGCGGTCCCGCCAGCCGCAGCGCGACATGCCCGGCCCCCTGCAGCACCAGCATCAGCAGCATCAGCCCCAGCAGCGAATGCGCCTTCATGCCGGCCAGCCAGGGCAGCGGCTGCTGCGGCATCAGCGGCAGCACCACCAGTGCCAGCGCGCCCAGCAGCAGGCCGTCGTGCAACTCCTCCTCGCGCAGCACCTGGGTGGCAAAGCGGTGCAGCCGGGTGCGTGCGGCCAGCAGGGCGGTCAGCACCACGGCCGCGGGAGAGCCCAGCAGCGGCGCCGTCACGCACAGCGCGCCGATCAGATAGGTCACCAACAGCGCGATCTCGGTCGTCAGCCCGGGGTCGCGGCCGCGGCTGCGCAGATGGGCGATGGCCGCCAGCGCCGCGATGGCCAGTGCGCCCACCGCCACCAACCCCGGCGCCTGCACGGTCTGGCACAGCGCGCCGCCCAGGGCGGTCAGCGTGAAGGTGCGCAGCCCGGCCGGCTCGCGGTGTGGCCCGCGCTTCTTGTGGCGCTCGCGTTCCAGGCCGATCAGCAGGCCGCTGCCCAGCGCGGCGGCCAGCCCCACGATCACATCACCGGAGACGCCGAAAGCCTGGTCCAGCCCAGCCATCACCAGGCGACGGTCTCGCCGTGCTGGGGCACGCGCACGGCCAGGCCCAGTTCGTCCTGGATGCGGCAGCGCAGCGCGTCGGCGGCGGCCGGCTCGCCGTGGACGACGTAGACCTGCTCGGGCGGCCGGGGCAGCGCCCTCAGCCACTGCAGCAGGCCATCGGCATCGGCGTGGCCGGACAGGCCGTCCAGATGGCTGACCTCGGCGCTCACCGGCACCCAGCGGCCACGGATCTTGATCTCGCGCTCGCCAGCCACCATGCGCGCGCCGCGCGTCCCGCCGGCCTGGAAGCCGGGGAAGGCGATGTGGTGACGGGCCTGGGGCGCCAGCGCTTCGATGTAGTTCAGCACCCGGCCGCCGGTGGCCATGCCGCTGGCCGAGATGACAACGGCTGGCCGCGCGCGCGGCTGGGCCAGCGAAGCGGCGAGCTTGAGGCTTTGCGCCTGCTTGGTGACGTAGTGAACCCGGTCGGTCAGGCTGCGTGCCTCGGCGGCCGAGATTCGCAAGAGCCGCGCGTGCTTGAGCGTGATCTCGGTGGCCTGTTCGGCCATGGGGCTGTCCAGCCAGATCGGCACGTCCAGCGGCAACTCGCCGGCATTGCGCAGGCGCTGCAGCACCAGCAGCAGGGCCTGGGCGCGGCCCACCGCGAAGCTGGGCAGCAGCACCGAGCCGCCGCGCTTGAAGGTGGTGCGCAGGATCTGCGCCAGGCGCGCCTGCACGTCTTCGGCGGGGTGCTGGCGGTTGCCATAAGTGGACTCGATCAGCACCACATCGGCGGCGGCCGGCACCTGCGGCACCGGCATCATCAGGTCGCCCACGCGGCCGATGTCGCCCGAGAACAGCAGCGAGCGGCCGCCCTGGCTGACGTGAATGCTGCTGGCGCCCAGCAGGTGACCGGCGGGCGTGAAGCGCACCTCGGTGGCGCCGAGCTTGAGCTTGCCGTCGCGGGGCAGCGGTGCGAAGGCCTTCAACGTCGCCTCGGCCTCGCGCACGCTGTACAGCGGCAGGGCCTTGTCGTGGCGGCTTGAGCCGTCCTTGTTGGCGCGGCGGGCGTCTTCCTCCTGCAAATGGGCGCTGTCGCGCAGCAGCACGTCGCAGAGGTCGCGGGTGGCGGTGGTGGCGTAGATGGGGCCTTTGAAGCCCTGGCGGCGCAGCGCGGGCAGGTAGCCGCAGTGGTCAAGATGGGCGTGGGACAGCAGCACGGCGTCCAACTGCATGGCCGGGGTTCCGAGCGGGCCCCAGTTGCGCTCGCGCAGGGCCTTGAAGCCCTGGAACAGGCCGGCGTCGAGCAGCAGGCGATGGTCGCCCAGGGTCAGCAGATGGCGCGAGCCGGTGACGGTGTCGGCGGCGCCGAGGAAGGTGAGCTTCATGGAGCAGTAGTCCAGCGAAGCCGTGAAATCGATGGTGCGCAGGGGGCTGGCGAGGCTGGCAGCAAGGCGCGGTGCGCCGCCAAGGCTGGGCGCCTTGGCAAGCGCTGCAACGCCGCAGCCGGCCTCGCCAGCCCCCTGCCCGAAGGGTGAGTCCCTGGCGGGCCGCACTCGGCGTTGCAAGCGCTTGCCGGGTGCCTACCCGGCTGCGCGCCTGCGCCTTGATTGCAGCCCGTCAGGGGCTCACGCACCATCGATTTCACGGCTTCGCTGGACTATAGGTTTGCATGGCTCGCGATTCGAGCACTTGCACGGCCGAGCCGGGCTGATCCAGCGCAAGCCGCATCGCTCGTGCCACGCGCTGCGGTGTGATGGGCCGCCAGCGCGCGGGGATCAGGCCGGCGATGGGGCGGGTCAGCCGCAGCGTCCAGTCCTCGCCGCTGCGATGCGGCTGACCCAGGCTGACGCGTTCACCGTCCAGCAGCGACGGGCGGGCGATGACCAGACGCTCGAAGCCCAGCGCGGTCAGCGCGTCCTCGGCCTCGCCCTTCACCTTGTTGTAGAAGACCGTCGAGCTTGCGTTGGCGCCCAGTGCCGAGACGACGGCGCAGTGCGTCGCGCCGGCGGCCTTGGCGGCGCGGGCAACCGCCAGCACGGCGTCAAAGTCGACGGCGCGAAAGGCGTCCTGCGAGCCGGCCTGGGCCATCGTCGTGCCCAGCGCAATGAAGACCTGGCCAGGCACCGGCAGGTCACGCGGCAGCGCCTGCAGATCGACGACGGCCTCGCGCCGCAAGGCGCTGGCGGGCAGGCCGGCCAGCGGGCGGCGCACCAGGGCCAGCGCGGGCCGTTTGGCGAATGCCAGTTGGGTGAGCAGCTCGCGGCCGATGAGGCCGCTGCCACCGGCCACCCAGGTCAGGGAAGGAGAGTCCATTCGCTGGATTGTGCGGCGGCATCCTCGACCCCAGCCCGTGGGCCGAGGTGCGATTCAGGCCTTGCTGATCCGCAGCGCCTCCAGCGCCATCGCGCCGGGCACCCAGCGGCCGACGACGGCGATCTGGCGGCCCGGCTTCAAGCCGGCCGGCATTCCGGTGGCGAAAGCGGTGCTCGCCGACCAGTGCACCGTCCAGCCCGGCAGCGTGAAGATCTGGGCCCTGGCATCGACCGACAGCACCCGGCCGCTGAGCTCCAGCGGCTCGGCGGCCGCAGCCGACACGCTGCGCGCCACCAGCACGTCGGACTGCATGCTGCCCTGCACCTCGGCCAACGCGCCGGCCTGCAGCTGCGCCAGGCCCTCGAAGCGGGCGCCGCTGGCGTCCACCGGCACGCCATCGAGCGCGAACCGTTGGGCCGAGGTGAACTGGGTGACGTGGCCTTCCAACTCGGCACTGACGCCGTCGGGCGGACGCAGCGCGTCTTCCTGGAGCTTGAGGAGCTGCCAGCTGCCGTCGGGCAGCGGCTCGCCGAGCACGAGCCGCACGATGGCCCCGGGCGCGAGATCGGCAGGCAGCAGGGACGGGTTCGACGTGCGGGCCAGCAGCGGGCCGACCTGCGCCCAGCCCTGGCCGGCATCGACGGCGGTGAGCACGCCGCGCAGCATGGGCGCGTCACCGCCCGGGGCGCGCTCCAGGCGGGACGCGACGATGCGGCCAGCCGCCAGGTCCAGCTGGCCCCAGACCTGCACGCGGGTCGGTGTGCCGCTGGCGCCTGCGCCACGCACGGTGGCTGCATTGACGTTGACGCGTTGGCCCAGCACGAGCAGGTTGCGGGAATCCAGCCAGGTCGCGGGGCCGACGACCTGGGTGTCCACCCGCACCGAGTAGGCCTTCGCTGATGACGCCACGACGCTGCCGGACAGCACGCGCGCCGTCATCCCCACGGCGAGCTCGGCTTCGCGCAGCGCCAGCCCGTCGCCGTCGATCAGCGCGGCGCCGCGGGTGTCGAGGCTGATGCCGCCCACGCCCAGTGGCGAAGTGGCCGTCACGGCGGCCGAGAGGAAGGCCATCGGCCGGTTGCCGGTGCCGCCGGTGGCCACGCCCAGCGGGTGGGCCGCTGGTTGCTCCTCGGCTGTGCCGCCGCCACCGCCGCAGGCAGACAGGCTGGCCGCCCCGGCCAGGGCGAACAGTTGGCGACGTGACATGGGGGCGTCAGGGCGTGGGGGTAGAGGACGGGTCATCGTCGGGCTCCGGTTCGGGTGCATGGAAGGTGAAGAGGCCCAGGCGGGCGCGGTGGCCGGCGGGCCGGCCGGCGGCTGTGTCTGCGGCGATCAGGCGCTCCAGCTCGGGAATGAGCTCGGCGCACAGTCGGCCCCACTGGGCGCGCGCCAGCTCGGCGATGGCGCGCGCCGACTCTTCGCTGAGTTCATCGGCGTAGATGGCCTGCTCGAAATGGCGGCGGTCGCGGTGCACGACGTTGGCAGTGGCTGCCGCCAGGTGGTCGCCGACGTTGGCGCCGAGAAAGGCAAACATCTGGGCGTCGTCTGCCGTGGGCGCGACGCGGTCGGCTTCGAAGTGCACGGTCTGGCCGTCGTCAGACAGGCGCACCAGGCCCAGGCGCAGCATCTCGTCGAGCAGGCTGCGCGGGTGGACGTGGCGGGTGATTGACAGGGCCAGCGCTTCGAAGCTGGGGGCCTCGCCGTTGCGCGGCAGCGCGCGAGGCTGGTCGTCGGGTCCGAGGTAGTCGGGGCTGGTCATCCAGTGGGCATACAGGCGCCCGGCGGGGCTGGGGCGTTGTGCCTGCAGTGGGGCGAGTTCGCCGCTCAGGCGGGCCACCTCGCGCCGGCTCAGGCCCGTGGCGATGCTGACCTGGCTCACGTCCCGGCCTCCACCGGCACCGGCGGCCTGGCGGGCGTCGCGCGCCGCGCGCACGAACGCGCGCTTGAGCAGTTCGTCGACGGGCGCGACCGGCAGCCCGTGGGACACGCACAGGCGCGCGAGTGGCACGAGCAAGGTCTCCACGGCTGCGAGTAACAACTCATCACGTTTGTCCATTTGACGGGTCAATTCTGATCGCGCAACATGAAATGCGCAATTTGCGCATTTGTTTGAAATCGTAAGCGAGAAGGAGACGACATGCCGAGTTACACCCTGAATGTGAACGGCCGCGACCAGCAGGTCACGGTGAGCTCGGCAGAGATGCCGCTGCTTTGGGTGCTGCGGGACGTATTGGGCCTCACCGGCACCAAGTACGGCTGCGGCATCGAGATCTGTGGCGCCTGCACGGTCTGGGTCAATGGCGAGCCGCAGAAGAGTTGCGACATGGATGTGTCGTCTGCCGCCGGCAAGCGCATCACGACCATCGAGGGCCTGTCGGCCGACCGCAGCCACCCGGCCCAGAAGGCCTGGATCGCGCACCAGGTGCCGCAGTGCGGCTACTGCCAGAGCGGCATGCTGATGAGCGTGGCCGGCGCGATGAACGCGGGCCACCACGGCGCCGACATCGCCAAGGAGTGCAGCAACCTCTGCGTCTGCGGCACCTACCAACGCATCAAGACGGCCGTGGCCGGGCTGTGAGAGGGATGACCATGAACGCACGCATTCCCGAGTCGGCCGGCGTCGACCGCCGCCAGTTCCTGGGCGCCTCGGTGGGCCTGACCCTGAGCCTCACACTCGCCTCCAAGGCCGAGGCGGCCGCCGGCACCCAGGTCAATGCCTGGCTGAACATCGGCGCCGACGGCAGCATCACGCTGGCCAGCGGCGCCTCGGACATGGGCCAGGGTTCGTTCTCCGGCCTGGCGCAGATCCTCTGCGAAGACCTGATGGTGGACCCGGCGCAGATCCGCGTCGTGCCTGCCGCACCGTCGCTGGCCAGCCCGGCCCCGGTGGGCGCGGCCATCAACACCGTGGGCTCCAGCGTCACGCGCAGCAACTTCTGGCGGCTGCGTGACGCGGGCGCCACGGCGCGCGAGATGCTGGTCAGTGCCGCCATGGTCGAGTTCGGCGATGCCACTCGCGCCAACTACGGCGTGGCCAATGCGGTGGTGACCCACCTGCCCAGTGGTCGCAGCCTGGGCTATGGACAGCTGGCCGCGCGCGCGGC
>Ga0187844_10001990_pt1 | contig 14959 bp, 10 predicted proteins | sample SpaLakP09_SKY_50_FD_134517 | JGI IMG/M metagenome (GOLD analysis project Ga0187844, IMG submission 134517) | Oligotrophic lake water microbial communities from Sparkling Lake, Wisconsin, USA - SP09_SKY_50 | ecosystem: Environmental > Aquatic > Freshwater > Lake | place: USA: Sparkling Lake...
GCCGGCCGGCCGGCTGCACGATGGAGCGCGCGTAGGCGTTCAGCGATTCGAGGTAGCGGCGCTGGCCTTCATTGAACAGGATGTCGAAGGCGAGCGTGGACTTGCCCGAACCCGACACGCCGGTCACGACGTTGAACTTGCCGCGCGGGATGTCCACGCTCAGGCCCTTGAGGTTGTGCTCGCGGGCGTTGACGATCTTGATCGCCTCGTCCGTCTGGCGGCGGCCACGGATGATGGACTGCAGCGGCCGGCCCTCTTCCACGGCCATGGCCGGGCGGTCCATGTGCAGCGCGTAGTCCCGCAGCGCGGCGGCGGTGTGAGAGGTGGCGTGTTTGGTGATCTCCTCGGGCGTGCCGGTGCAGACGATCTCGCCGCCCGTCTCGCCGCCTTCGGGACCGAGGTCGATGAGCCAGTCGGCCGCGCGGATGACATCCAGGTTGTGCTCGATGACGATCAGCGAATGGCCCGCCGACAGCAGCTTGCGCAGCGCGCGCATCAGCTTGGCGATGTCGTCGAAATGCAGGCCGGTCGTCGGCTCGTCGAACAGGAACAGCGTGCCCTTCTTGGCGACGCCAAAGCGCGGCGACGCCGCCGCCTCGGCGAGAAAGCCGGCGAGCTTGAGGCGCTGCGCCTCGCCGCCCGACAGCGTCGGCACGGGCTGGCCCAGGCGCACATATTCCAGGCCCACGTCGACGATGGGCTGCAGCTTGGCGAGCACGGCGCGGTGCTCGCTGAACAGGTGCACCGCCTCGGCCACCGTCAGCTCCAGCACGTCGGCCACGCTGAGCTCCCGATCCTTCAACGTCAGCTTGGCGTCCAGCATCTCGGCGCGGAAGCGCTTGCCGTCGCAGTCCGGGCAGCGCAGGTAGACGTCGCTGAGGAACTGCATCTCCACATGCTCGAAGCCCGAGCCCCCACAGGTCGGGCAGCGGCCGTCGCCGGCGTTGAAGCTGAACATGCCGGCCGTGTAGCTGCGCTCCCGCGCAATGGGCGCGTCGGCGAACAGCTTGCGTATCTCGTCGAAGGCGCCGACATAGCTGGCCGGGTTGGAGCGCGCCGTCTTGCCAATGGGCGACTGGTCGACGAACACCGCGTCGGCCAGGAAGTCGCCGCCCAGCAGGCGGTCATGCGCGCCTGGGGTCTCGGTCGCCTTGCCGAACTGGCGGGCCAGCGCCGGGTAGAGCACATCCTGCATCAGCGTGCTCTTGCCCGAGCCGCTCACGCCGGTCACGACGACCAGCCGCTGCAGCGGGAAGGCGACGGACACGTCGCGCAGGTTGTGCTCGCGCACGCCTTCGAGGATGAGCTTGGGCGTGCTCTCGTCCACCAGCCGCTTCAAGCCCATGCCGACATGCTTGCGGCCGCCCAGGTAGGCGCCGGTCAGCGTGTCCGCCGAGCGGATGCTCTCGGGCGTGCCGTCGAAGACGATCTGCCCGCCGCGCTCGCCGGGGCCGGGGCCCATGTCGATGAGGCGGTCGGCGGCCAGCATGACCGCCGGGTCATGCTCGACGACGACCAGCGTGTTGCCCGCGTCGCGCAGCCGCTTCATCGCCTGCACGATGCGGCCCATGTCGCGCGGGTGCAGGCCGATGCTGGGCTCATCCAGCACGAACAGCGTATTGACCAGTGAGGTGCCCAGCGCCGTCGTCAGGTTGATGCGCTGCACCTCGCCGCCGGAGAGGGTGCGACTCTGGCGGTCCAGCGTCAGATAGCCCAGGCCCACGTCGCAGAGGTAGCGGCTGCGGTGGCGGATCTCGTCCAGCAGCAGCTTCAGCGCCTCGTCCAGCATGGTGCTGGGCAGTTGCAGGCCGTCGACGAAATCGCGCAGGCGCTGGATGGGTAGCTGCATCAGGTCGTGCAGGGACAGGCCCGGCAGCGCCTCCAGCTGCTCCCGCGTCCAGTCGACGCCCACGGGCAGGAAACGCTGCGCCGCCGGCAAAGCCGCATCCGCCAAGGCTTTTGACCCGACGCGCCACAGCAGCGCCTCGGTTTTCAGCCGCGCGCCCCGGCAGCTGGGGCATTCGGTGTAGCTGCGGTATTTGGACAAGAGCACGCGGATGTGCATCTTGTAGGCCTTGCTCTCCAGGTACTCGAAGAAGCGCTTGACGCCGTACCACTGCTTGTTCCAGTTGCCGTTCCAGTTCGGCGAGCCGTTGATGACCCAATCGCGGTGGGCCTGCGACAGATCCTTCCACGCCGTGTCGCGCGGGATGCCGGCCTCACCGGCGTACTTCAGCAGGTCGTCCTGGCTGTCTTTCCAGGCTGGCGTCTGCAGGGTCTTGATGGCGCCGTTGCGCAAGGTCTTGCGGTCGTCTGGGATGACGAGGCCCAGGTCGACACCGATGACGCGGCCAAAACCCCGGCAGGCGTCGCAGGCACCGAAGGCGGAGTTGAACGAGAACAGCGCCGGCTGCGGGTCAGCGTAGCGGATGTCGCTTTCGGGACAGTGCAGGCCGGTGGAGAAACGCCACAACGTGGCCCCTTCGTCTCCCACGTAGACACTGAGCCGGCCTGACCCTCGTTTCAGCGACAGCTCAATGGCCTCCATGGCACGTTGCTTGTCCGCACCAAGAATGCGGAAGCGGTCGGCCACGACGTCCAGCAGCTTCTTGCCGTCCGATTCACGCTCCGCCTGAACCCTTGTGAAGCCGCTGGCGGACAGCCATTGCTGGACCTGCTCGGCACTGGTGTTCGCCGGCAGCTCGACCGGGAAGGTCAGCACCATCCTGGGGTCACCTTCACCCGCTGATCGAGCCATCAGCTCCGCATAAATGCTCTGCGCCGTGTCATGCCTGACAGGCGCTGCCGTCTTCCTGTCAAAAAGCTCGGCCGCGCGGGCAAAAAGCAGCTTCAGGTGGTCGTTCAGCTCCGTCATGGTGCCGACCGTGGAGCGGCTGGTGCGCACCGGGTTGGTCTGGTCGATGGCGATGGCCGGCGGCACGCCGTCCACCTTGTCCACCGCAGGCCGGTCCATCCGGTCCAGGAACTGGCGGGCATAGGCGGAGAAGGTCTCCACATAGCGCCGCTGGCCTTCGGCGTAGAGGGTGTCGAACACCAGGCTGGACTTACCCGAGCCGCTGGGGCCAGTCACGACAGTCAGCTCCGCAGTGCGCAGATCCAGGTCGAGGTTCTTGAGGTTGTGCTGGCGAGCGCCTCGGATGCGGATCAGACCGTCGGTCATTGCGGGAGGGGGGTCAAAACTGCGGAGCCGAGCAGTGTAGGGAAGGGGGTGGTCAAGAACTGTCAGTACACGCGGCCACCCCTAGGCCCGACGAGCGGTCGATTCAGCCTACGCGAGCGGCCAAGGCTCACCTCAATCGCGGGACGCGCGGGTTGCATACCGGCACCGCCTGAGGCAACAATGCCCCCACCTCTTACCGGGGGACATAAAAACAATGCAATCGAGGACATGGGATGGACTACTCAAGGCTGATCGCTGACGTGCACACGTATCCGCTCTGGCTGAGCGCCGCCGCTGGCGGTACCGGAATCGGTGCGCCGCTTTCAGCCCCTGACGAGACCGCGTCGGCGCGGCGCCAGCCCCATGTGCTGCTGGTCGAAGACAACCACATCAACCAGGTCGTCGCTCTGGAGTTCCTCGCGCTGATGGGTGTTCAGGCCCGCCTCGCCAGGAACGGCATCGAAGCCCTGAACGCCTGCGAGCAGGCCGCGCCCGACCTAGTGCTGATGGACATCCAGATGCCTGGCATGGACGGCCTGGAATGCGCCCGCCGCATCCGCGCCCTGCAAAGCGAGGCCAAGCTGCCGAACTTCCCAATCCTTGCCCTGACCGCTCATGCGCTTGACGCCGACGTGGCCGCCAGCATGGACGCCGGCATGGACGAGCACCTGACCAAGCCGCTGGACTTCGTGGCGCTGCGCACGCGTCTACAGCGCTGGTTGGATTTGCCTCCGGCAAATTGAGGCCCCTCGCTCAGCCTCGCCCTGCTGAACGCAGGCGTACCTGATCGGTCTTGCAGACCGCGCTGCGGCAGTGCCGCAGCTCTTCGGCAGGCACAAGACGCCCACTGGGCGTCTTGAGTCCGGCCTCAGCCCCCGAGGGGGACGGCGATGCTCGTGGGGCGTGCCCCGCTCGCACATCGCCAGACGGGCTGGCTTGGGAGCGGCCCGGCGCTCGGCCCGCGATGGGGCACTACGGCCGCGAAGATGGGTCAGCCTGCGGGAACGTACACGTAGCCGACGTTTCTGACCGTCTTGATGACCTCCGGCTTGTCCGGGTTGCGCTCCACCTTGCGGCGCAGGCGCATGACGCGCAGGTCGATGCTGCGGTCGAACACGTCCCAGCCGCGGTTGTGGGCCTGCTCCATGATCTGGTCACGGTTCAGCGGCCGGTTGGGGTGGCGGGCAAACAGCGCCAGCAGGTCGAACTCGGCGGCGGTGATGTCGATCTCCTCGCCGCCCGCGCCAAAGAGCTTGCGCCGGGCCATGTCCAGTTGGCAGGGGCCGAAAGCCACACGTTCGGGCTCCACTTCGACAGCCGGCGCGACCGGCGCGGCGGTGACCTGCAGACGGCGCAGCACCGCCCGCACGCGGGCCAGCAGTTCGCGCAGTTCGAAGGGCTTGGCGATGTAGTCGTCAGCGCCCACCTCAAGCCCGACGATGCGGTCGATGGCCTCACCGGCCGTCGTCAGCATCAGCACGGCCAGGCGCGGGTGGGCTTCGCGCAGCGCACGGGCCAGGGACAGGCCGTTCTCGCCCGGCATGTTGATGTCCAGCACGGCAACGTCGGGCACGCGCTCGGCCACCTGGGCACGGGCGGCGGCGGCGTTTTCGGCCTGCATGACGTCAAAACCGTTGCGGCCGAAGTATTCGGCCAGCAGGGCACGCAGTTCGGGCTCGTCGTCGACGAGCAGCACGGTGGCGGGGGCAGAGGTGTCGGGCATGGCGGCGAATGATAGGCAGGCGCCGACGGCCCTGGCGCGACGTTGAAACAAACGCAACACAAGGCGGCCGAAGCTGAAGCCGCGCTGAAACCTGCGCCGCCGACAGTCCTGTCACCGAACAGGAGCAACGCCATGAACTTCCGCAGCGACAACCCCCACACCGACTGGCCCGAAACCATGGTGGTCACCTTCCGCAGCGAGGCCTTCGCCGAAGACCTCGATGACAGCCTTGAAGCCCCGCCCGCCGCCTGGCACCCGCTGGAGCGCCTGGTCGCTGCGCTGCCGCTGCTGTGCATCTTTGCTCCCGTCGCCGACGCTTATCTCCGCTGAAAGCCCGCACCATGACCCCGCACCAGATCCACCTCATCCGCAGCAGCTTCGAGCCGCTCAAGCCCCTGGCCGCCACGGTGGCAGAGGCGTTCTATTCCCAGCTCTTCACCCGCGACCCCGCCCTGCGCGCCCTCTTCCGTGGCGGCAACATGGCCGAGCAAGGCGAGCGCCTCATGCAGATGCTGGCCGCCGCCATCGATCTGCTGGACCGACCCGGTGCCCTCATCCCGGTGTTGCTGCGCCTGGGACAGCGCCACAACGGCTACGGCGTCGTCACGGAGCACTACGACAGCGTCGGCGCCGCGCTGCTGGACACGCTGGCCGCCGGTCTGGGCGACGGCTTCACGCCCGAGGTGCGAGAAGCCTGGACAACGATGTACGGCTTCGTGGCCCGCAAGATGCAGGAAGGCGCCGTGTCGGCCGTCCTTGCGGCGTGACCGGAAGCCCCTCGCCTGGCCGCGCCCCGCTGAACGCGGTGCGTCCAGTCGGTCTTGCAGACCGCGCTGCGGCAGGCACAAGTCGCCCACCGGGCGCCTTGAGTCCGGCCTCAGCCCCCGAGGGGACGGCTTGGCGAACTGGCGTCGGACACAAGCAGTCCCTGCGGACTGCCTGTGCCTACGGAAGGCCATGGGCCTCTGGCCCATGGCAGGCCCGGCGCTCGGCCCGCAAATCGCACCGGCCGCGAACCCATGACGTCCCTATCATCTGCCGCGCTCCAACGAGAGCGTGCTGGGAGAGAGGCCGCATGACCGACGACATCCATTTCCACCCCACGCCCGATGCCGGCGTGGGCGAGCTCAGCGCAGTGCTGCAGGCCACGCTGCCGCTGCTGTCCCAATTGCTGGAGGCCGTGCCGGCGCGTGTCGTCGTCATCGACATGGACGAGCGCCTCGTCTGGGCCAACCAGGAGTTCTTCCGCTTCACAGGCCTGCACCCCAAGCAGGTGCTGACGCAGCGCATCAGCCGCATCATTGGTGAGCTGGCCTACGCCAGTTACGCCGCAGTGCGCCCACGCCTGGCCAGTGGCCAGACCGTCGCCTGGGAGGGCTGGACCGAACTGGCCGGCATGGGCCGGCGCTACATGCGCGAGCACCTGGTGCCGGTGGACGTGCGCGGCGGCGTGCCGCAGGCCACCGTCGTCATGAGCCTGGACCTGACCGAGCTGAAGAAGCGCGACGCCGAGCTGTCGGCCAAGGTGGCCGAGCTGGAGGCCACCGAGGCGCTGAAATCGTCCATCTTCGACAACGCCATGGCGGCCCTGGTGTCCACGGACGAGACCGGCCACATCGTGGAGTTCAACCCGGCGGCGGTGGCCATGTTCGGCATCGCGCGCGAGCAGGCCATCGGCCGCTCGGTGGCCGACGTGATGATCCCGCCTCGGCTGCGCGAGGCGCACAGCGCCGGCATGGCCCGGGTGACGGCCGGCGGCGAGCAGCGCGTCATGGGCCGGCGCCTGGAGATGGCCGCCCTGCGCGCCGACGGCAGCGAGTTCCCGGTCGAAATGCTGCTGTGGCGCACCGCCGTGGGCGGCCAGAACTTCTACACCGCGTCGCTGTTCGACCTGTCCGAGCGCGAGACCGCCAAGAGCCAGATCGAACGCCAGCGCGAGGCGCTGCGCCAGAGCGAGAAGCTCACCGCCATGGGCAGCCTGCTGGCCGGCGTGGCACACGAGCTGAACAACCCGCTGTCCATCGTCATGGGCCGCGCGTCGCTGCTGGCCGAGAAACTGAGCGACAGCCCGCTGGCCGGCGACGCGCAGCGCATCTTCGACGCTGCCGAGCGCTGCGGGCGCATCGTGCGCACCTTCCTGAACATGGCGCGCAGCCGCCCGGCCAACCGCAGCGAGGTGGCGCTGAACGACCTTGCCACCGCCGCCATCGACATGCTGGGCTACGTGCTGCGCAGCCACGGCATCGCCGTCACGCTGGACCTGCTGCCGGGGCTGCCGCCCGTGAAGGCCGATGCCGACCAGATCGGCCAGATCGTGCTCAACCTCATCGTCAACGCGCAACAGGCGCTGGGCGCGCGCGACCACGGCCGGCGCCTGACCGTTTCCACCGGCCTGGCGCCCATGACCGACGGCGACCGCCGCCGCGTGCCGCGCGTGTGGCTGCGCGTGCGCGACAACGGCCCCGGCATCGCGGCGGAACTGCGCGAACGCGTCTTCGAGCCCTTCTTCACGACCAAGAGCGAAGGCGTGGGCACCGGCCTGGGCCTGGCGGTGTCGCGCTCCATTGCGCGCGAACACGGCGGCGAGCTGACGGTGCAGGACGACGACGACGTCAACGGCGGCGCCTGCTTCTGCCTGCAGATGCCCGTCAGCGGTGAGCGAGAGGCCCCCGAAACGGAACCCGCACCGCTGGCCGACACCGACGCGATCAACGCCCGCCTGCTGATCGTCGACGACGAGCCCGAGATCGCCGAGCTGATCGGCGAGATGCTGGCTGGTGCCGGCTACGAGGTCATGACGGCCGAGTCCGGTGCCGTGGCGCTGGCGATGCTGGCCGAGGCGCGCTTCGACGCCATCGTCAGCGACCTGCACATGCCCGAGCTGGACGGCGCCGGCCTGTGGCGCGAGGTGAAGCGCCTCTACCCGTCGCTCGCCCGGCGCATGCTGTTCGTCACCGGTGACACGCTGTCGCCCACAGCCCGGCAGTTCCTCGACGAGGCGCGCTGTGACCGCTTGAACAAGCCGTTTGCCAAGTCCGAACTGCTGGCCCGCGTGGCGGCCCTGCTGCAACTCTGAGAGGCGGTGCGGACGACCATAATCGCCCGCACAAAATCATCCGGAGACAAGCCGATGAAACGCCGCACCTTGCTGCCGGTGATGTGCAGCCCCTGGTTGGTTCAGGCGCAGGCGCCCAAGCTGCAGACCTGGATCGTGCCCTTTCCCGCCGGCGGCGGCACCGACGCCTTCGCGCGGCCGCTGACCGCCGTGCTCACCCGGCAAATGGGCCGTCAGGTGCTCATCGACAACAAGGGCGGCGCAGGCGGCACGGTGGGCGCGGGCGTGGCGTCCAAGCTGGCGCCGGACGGCACCAACTTCTTCATGGGCGCGGTGCACCACGCCATCGCGCCGTCCATGTACCCGAGGCTGGACTACAAGCTGGAGGAAGACTTCATCCCCGTCGCCCTGCTGGCCAGCGTGCCTCAGGTCATCGTCGTGCACCCGGGCCAGGTGCCGGTGGCCGACCTCAAGGGCCTGCTGGCCGCCGTGCGCGCCAAGCCGGGCAAGCTGAACTACGGCTCGGCCGGCAACGGCACGTCGCACCACCTGGCCGGCGAGCTGTTCAAGCTGCAGACCAAGACCTTCATCACCCACATCCCCTACCGTGGCGCCGGCCCGGCCCTGCAGGACCTCATCGCCGGCCAGGTGGACCTGATGTTCGACGGTCTGGGCTCTTCGGCCACGCACATCAAGAGCTGGCGCATCAAGGCGCTGGCCGTGGCGGGCAAGCAGCGGGCCGTCGGCTTCCCCGACATACCCACGGCCGCCGAGGCCGGTGTGCCCGGCTACGAGGTCTCGACCTGGTACGGCCTGTGGGCGCCCAAGGGCACGCCCAAGGAAGCCATCACCGCCATGCAGGCGGAGTTGCGCAAGGCGTTCGCGAGCGATGACATCCGCAACATCTGGCACGGGCTGGGTGCCGAGATACCCAACGTGTATGGCGATGCGTTTGGGCAGTTCGTCAGCTCTGAAATCAAACGCTGGGCCGCCGTCGTCAAGGCCTCTGGCGCGAAAATGGACTAACCCCCTACCGGCTGCGCCGGCCCCCTTTGAAAGGGGGCACTGCCAGTGGCCCGGCAAAGCCGGCTCCACGGCAGTCGCTTGGTAAGACACCAGCCTGCCAACCAACACCATGAATCTCTACTCCGCCCTGCGCGCCGGCTTTCCGGCCAACCTTGATTCAACCGCCATCGACAACGACGGCGCGTTGTACTCCTGGCGCGATCTGGAGCGCGGCAGCGCGATGCTGGCCAACTGGCTGGACAAGCTGGCCCTGCCCGCCGGCAGCCGCGTCGCGGTGCACACGGACAAAAGCGTCGAGGGGCTGATCCTGTATCTCGCCGTGCTGCGCGCCGGCCATGTCTACCTGCCGCTGAACCCGGCCTACCAGGCCAGCGAGCTGGAGCACTTCATCACCGACGCGGCACCCGGCGTGGTGGTGTGCGCCGGCAGGAACTTCGGCTGGGTCAGCAAGCTGGCCTTCCAGCGCGGCGTGCGCTGGGTGTTCACGCTCAACGACGACCGCACCGGCACGCTGCTGGACCGCGCCTCGCAGATGAGCGACCAGCATGAACCGGTGGCGCGCGAGGCGGACGACCTGGCCGCCATCCTCTACACCAGCGGCACGACCGGGCGCAGCAAGGGCGCGATGCTGAGCCACGCCAATCTGCTGAGCAACGCGCAGACGCTGAAGACATTCTGGGACTGGAAGCCGGATGACGTGCTGCTGCACGCATTACCCATCTTCCACGTGCACGGCCTGTTCGTCGCCTCGCACGGCGCGCTGCTGAACGGCAGCAAGATGCTGTGGTTCAACAAGTTCGACGCGCCGGCGGTGGCGCGCCGCCTGCCCGAGGCGACCGTCTTCATGGGCGTGCCCACGCTCTACGTGCGGCTGCTGCAGGAGAAGCATCTCGACACGCGCAACGTGCGCCTGTTCATCAGCGGCTCGGCGCCCCTGCTGATCGAGACCTGGCGCGACTGGCAGGCCCGCACCGGCCACCTGATCCTGGAGCGCTACGGCATGAGCGAGACGCTGATGCTGACGTCCAACCCCTGCCGGCCGAAAGACGGCGAGCGCATAGGTGGCACCGTCGGCCCGGCCCTGCCCGGCGTGGGTCTGCGCATCCTGCGCGACGACGGCGCATCCTGCGCCGTGGACGAGATCGGCCATGTGCAGGTGCGCGGCCCCAATGTCTTCAGCGGCTACTGGCAGATGCCGGAGAAGACGGCCGAGGAGTTCACGGCGGACGGCTGGTTCAGGACCGGCGACGTCGGCCGTGTCGATGCCAACGGCTACCTGACGCTGATCGGCCGCAGCAAGGACCTCATCATCAGCGGCGGCTTCAACGTCTACCCGGCCGAGGTGGAGGGCTTCCTGAACGAGCTGCCCGGGGTGGGCGAGTCGGCCGTCATCGGCGTGCCGCACCCGGACTTCGGCGAGGCCGTCGTGGCCGTCATCACAGCGGCAGGCCACCCGGACCCCGAGGCTCTGATCCGCGAACTGAAGGCCCGCATCGCCGGCTTCAAGGTGCCCAAGCGCGTCATCTTCGTGGCGGAGCTCCCGCGCAACGCGATGGGCAAGGTGCAGAAGAAGCTGCTGCGCGAGCAGTACGCTGCGCTCTTCACACCCGATTGACCGCGCCATGAGCGAGCCCGCGCCCAGCCCGCTGCCGATGCCCGACCCGCAGCGTCTGGCGCGCACGCGGCGCCGGCGCGAGCGCGCGCTGCTGCTGGCGCCGGCGCTGGCCTTCGGGCTCGTCATCGTGACGATCTGGGCAGTGGTGGCCTGGTACGTCGTCGAGCGCCCGCGCGAGCTGCTGCAAGACCAGCGCCGCGAACTGGCCGGCGCCGTGCAGACCATCGGCATGCAGACCGAGCCGGTGCTGCGCCAGGCCGAGGCCGCGATGAACCTCGTCGACCTGTGGCTGCTCAACGACCGGACCGGCCGCCCGTCGCCGGCCGACCCTGCGCTGAACCAGCTCGCCGAGGGCGTGCGCAACAGCTCGCGCAAGATGGTGGACGTGATGCTGGTGGCCCGCAACGGCCAGGTGAGGCGGCTGCAGGCGGGCGCGGAGGGCGACGGCGCCAGCATCGCAGGCAGCGCCGCCTTCGCCCAGGTGAGCGGCATCGTGCACGAGGGCACCATGCTCGGCGCGCCGCTCAAGCTGGGCGGATCGCAGGACGACGGCCACACCCGCCTGCCGCTGCTGATGCAGCTGTCGCGCCCGCTGGGCGACTACGACCGGGTGCTTGCCGTCGTCGACCTGCAGCGGCTGCGCGCCGTGCATGCGCTGTTCGCGCCGGGGCCGCAGGCCTCGCTGGTCATGCTGCGCGGCGACGGCCTGACGCTGTCGCGCCAGCCCGAGGTGCCGGGCTTTGTGGGACGCAACCTGTTCGAGGAGTTCCCGGCGCGGCGCAAGGACCTCAGCGACAACGAGGGCTTCTTCGCCAGCACCGGCGCCGCCAGCGACGGCCGCCCGCGCATAGGCGCCTTCGTCACGCTGGGCGACTTCAACCTGAAGCTGCTGCTGTCCGACACCGAGGACGCCGCCCTCACCGCCCACCACCGCCAACGCAGCGCCGTGCTCGCCGCTGCCGCGGCCGTCACGCTGGCACTGGCCGTGCTGGCGCGCTGGCTGGGCCGGCTGCAGCGCGCCGCCCGCCTGCGCGAGGCCACGCTGCAGGCCACCAGCAACGCGATGCCGCTGGGCCTGTTCCGCACCGACGAGACCGGTCGCATCGTCTACGTGAACGACAGCTATCTGCGCGTACACGGCCTCAGGCAGGAGGACATCGCCTGGGGCTGGACGACGCTGGTGCCGCCCGAGCAGCGCGAGCCCTTGATCCAGCGCTGGAAACAACACATGTCCACCGGCGAGCCCATCGACATGGTGCGCAAGATGAAGCGCGCCGACGACGGCCGCATCCGCTGGATCTCGGTGCGCACCGCGCCGCTGTTCTTCGACGGCCGGGTGGCCGGCCAGGCCGGCACCGTGGAAGACGTGACCGAGCGGGGCGAACAGCAGAAGGCGCTGCAGACACTGACGGCCATCTTCGACATGACGCCCGACTTCGTCTGCCAGGCGCGCGAGGACGGCCAGGTCACCTACGTGAACCCGGCCGCGCGAGCCCGCCTGGGCATGGCGGCGGACGCCCCGCTGGCCAACGCCCACATCGCCGACTACTTCTCGGCCGAGCAGCTCGACCTTTACGAAAAGCTGGTGCTGCCCGAGGCCATGCGCGAGGGCCACTGGCTCGGCCGCATCGGCCTGCAACTGGGCAGCACTTGGGTGCCCATGGACTGCCTCATCACCATGCACCGCGACGTGCGCGGCCGCATCGAGACCGTCTCGGTGATCCTGCGCGACATGTCCGAGCAGCTGCGCGCCCAGCGTGAGCGCGAACGCAGCGAGGCGATGCTGCTGGCCGTCGCGCACACGGCGCGGGCGCAGTTCCTGGTTGGCGACACCGAGGAGCGCGTGATCTTCTTCAACGCCGCCTTCGAGCAGCAGCGCCACATCGCGCTCAAGGACTGGGTCGGCCGGCCGCTGGCCGAGCTGTTCGGCTCGCAGGACTACGCCGCCCGCGCGCCGCTGATCGCCGCCGCGCTGGCCGGCGAGACGCGCCGCCTGGACCTGGCCAGCGGAGCCGAGCGCGATGGCCGCAGCTTCGACGTGCAATACGCACCGCTGCGCGTGCAGAGCGGCAAGATCGAGGGCGTCATCGGCATCGAGGTGGACGTGACCGACGCCCGCCGCGAGGAGGCACGCCTGCGCCTGGCATCGCAGACAGACGCGCTGACCCAGTTGCTCAATCGCGCCGGCTTCGAGGACGGCGCGCGCCGCGTGCTCGACGCGCCGGCGGGCCAGCGCCTGGCGCTGCTGTACCTGGACCTGGACGAGTTCAAGCCCGTCAACGACCAGCACGGCCACCCGACCGGCGACGCGCTGCTGAAGGCCGTTGCGCTGCGCCTGCGCCACGCGCTGCGCCCGGGTGACCTGGTGGCGCGGCTGGGCGGCGACGAGTTCGCCGTGCTGCTGCCGCAGCTGCACGAGGCCGGCGACGCCGCCACCGTGGCGGCCAAGCTGCTGCAGGCCGTCAGCCGGCCGTATCACATCGGCGACCTGGAGCTGGTGATCGGCGTCAGCATCGGCTATGCCGTTGCAGCTGCCGGCAACGCAAGCCTGGAAACGTTGGTGGCCAGCGCCGACGCCAGCCTTTACGAGGCCAAGCGCGCCGGGCGCGGCTGCTTCAAGGGCGGCGAGCTGGCAGCCTAGGCGCCTGTCGGGCTGCTAGACGATCACGCCGTTCTTGATCTCTGCCAACGCCAGCTGCAGCACCCGCGCATCACTGCTGGCGCGGTGGCGGGTCAGCAACTGGCGCGCACGCACCGCCTCGGTGACGCCCTTCCAGCGCTGCGCCTCGTCCTCGCTGAGCAACTTGCGCAGGTCGTCCAGCTGGAAGCTCATGCGCACCTCGACCGCCTCGTAGAGCCGCGCCAGCCAGGTGTAGTCGTGGCCCCAGCCGTCGCAGAAGACCGTCTGGCCACGCAGCCGCGTGTTGAGCTGGTCGGCCATCCAGCGCGCCGGCCGGCCGTGGGTCAGCAGCAGCTCGCGGCTGATGCCATGCAGCGCTTCGGCGCTGCCGTCCCAGTGCAGCCAGTCGGCTTCGGGCTGGATGAGGCTGCAGAACAAGCCGCCCTGGCCGTCGCTGAAGCCGATCTCGATGGGATAGCTGCCGCGGCCGAAGCCGGAGGCTTCGATGTCGAGAATGGTGGGCAGCGGGTCCATCCGCCGAAGTGTCTCAGCCCGCGAGGGCGAAGTTACACAGGGTTGTCGATGACCTGCTCGCGCTCGAACAGTTGCAGCGCCGCGCGGCCGACCTGGCGGGTGTCCCACCACGCGTAGGCGCCCACGCCGGCCGCACCGACCAGCGGCACCCAGCGCGACAGCGCCTTGGTCGCCACCTTGCGGCCCAACTGCATGCCCACCGCGCCAGCCACCCGCTGCAGGACGGCCTGGGCGGCCGGGCGCACGATGACGCGCTCGCCCACGCGAACGGTCAGGTCGCGCAGCGCCTGCGCCGCCGTGTGGCGGAACAGGCACCACATCATCTGCGTGGGGCCTAACTGGGCACTGCGGCCATAAAGCGCGGCGATGTCGGCCACCAATTGGCGCTGGATGTGCCACACGGCCAGCATCTCCGGCGCGATGGTGGCCCAGCCCAGCGGCCCCAGCGGCAGGGCCAGCGTACCGGCGGCCAGCGCCGCCTTGGACGCCGCGCTGTCGATGGCCTTGGCCGCCGCATCGGCCGGCCGCGCGCTGACGGTGCACTCGGGCTCGGGCGGCTGCGCCACCAGGGCCAGCACCCGGCCACCCAGTCCTGCTTCCTGCTTCATGCCTGTCCGCTCCAGCTGCTTCACCACTGCCAGAATAGCCGCAGGCCAGGCCCTGGGAGGCTGTCGGGCTTGGGGTCAGGTGCGCGCCAGGGCAAGTTGCGGGGAGAGACAAGGCGCGGGCGAGGCGTGTGGCGGGCCACACAACGAGTCCGCAACGCCGGATCGCCCCGCAAATCGCCCTGGCCCTGCGGGTTGGGCCTGCAAGGGTGCGGATCCTGCGTTGCAAATGCTCGCGGTACGCTCGGTAACGCTCCGCTTTGCGCCTTGTCTCCGCACCCTTGCAGGCCCAACGCGCACCTGACCCCAAGCCCGACAGCCTCCTAGGCCATGATGCCCCCTCTCAGCGCAGGAGCAACAGCGATGCACACCCTCCCCTGGCGCGGCGTCTTCCCCGCCGTCACGACCAAATTCCACGCCGACGAAAGCCTGGACTTCGCCGGCACGGCGCGCCACATCGACTTCCAGATTCGCAACGGCATCCATGGGGTGGTGTGCTGCGGCTCGCTGGGCGAGGCCAGCACGCTGACGCTGGACGAGAAGCTGGCCGTGGCGCGCTGCACGCTGGATGCCGCGAACGGCCGCGTGCCGGTGCTGGCC
>Ga0187844_10001994_pt1 | contig 14940 bp, 11 predicted proteins | sample SpaLakP09_SKY_50_FD_134517 | JGI IMG/M metagenome (GOLD analysis project Ga0187844, IMG submission 134517) | Oligotrophic lake water microbial communities from Sparkling Lake, Wisconsin, USA - SP09_SKY_50 | ecosystem: Environmental > Aquatic > Freshwater > Lake | place: USA: Sparkling Lake...
CGAGTTGGATCCGGTTGTTGCTTCTTATAGAGGGAAATTAAAAGACGGGTTCGCACCGTAAGCAGTACTAATGCAAATACAGTAATCAGATACGAGATGCTGGCCAGTGCTAACTTCATGAACGCTAGGGTAATCGTTAAGAGGGCTGAAAGACCTTTGAAGTAAAGGATTTTGCTACAAGAGCACGGGCCTGGGTCAGATTTGCCACAACTCCTGCAGAGATTGCCTGGACTGCGATATTTCCGAAGAGAGTTGCCTCAACAGGTCCAGTTTTAACAGTCATTCCGCAGATATCTGCAGTGAGTTGATTGAGGAGGTCGTTCTGAGAGCCACCACCCAAGATGTGAATCACTTCAATGGTGCGACCTGTGACTGCAGAAATTTCAGCAAGTGTCTTCTTATATGCATGGGCCAAGCTATTAAGAATACAGATTGCATATTCGCCATCTGTGTGAGGCGGGGTCAATCCACGCTCCACACAGTAAGCGCGAATTCGCTCTGGCATTCCAACAGGGGGAGCAAAGAGTGGATCGTTAGGGTCAATCAGAGTTGCGAAAGATTTAGCTGCAGATGCAAGTGATAGAAGTTCAGGCATTTCATAATCGCGACCTTCAAGGTGCCAGGTGCGACGGCATTCTTCAAGTATCCACATTCCAGTGACATTCTTCAATGCACGAACAGTTCCATCAGCCCCAAGTTCATTGGTGACATTGGCTGCAAATGCTTCGGGCGTTAATACAGGTGCATCGAGTTCAACACCAACAAGTGACCACGTGCCACTTGAGATATATGCCTCGGTCAACCGATTAGTAAAGGGGACTCCTGCAATGGCTGCTGCTGTGTCATGTGATGCAGTTGCCACAACGTTAATTCCATCGAGTTCATCAAAACCGCTTACGACTCCAATGAGAGTTCCTGGTTCATGAAGTTCAGTAAAGAGATCCTCACGGATGCCTGCAAGCTTGATTAATTCACGATCCCATTCTCTGGTGCGAGTATTGAGAGCTTGCGTGCTAGATGCGTTAGTGACTTCTGTTGAAAGCTTCCGGGTCAGAAGAAAATTAACAAGATCAGGCAGCATCAAGAACTTTGCGGCCTTTTTATATTCAGGAAGTTCGCGCGCTGCATAGAGCTGATAGATCGTGTTAAAGGGAAGGAATTGAATTCCTGTTGTTGAATAGATGCGTTCTTTGCCGATTATCTTTGTGAGCTCTTGATAAGCAATCTCATTACGAGGGTCGCGATAGGCGTGAACAGGGGGTAAGTATCGGCCTGTCGGGCTAATAAAGCCGTAATCAACTGCCCATGAATCAACTGCCAGGCTTATCGGGTCAGATGTCTTAATAGCCTCTTTCAGGCCTGTGAGAACTTCAGCGAGAATCAAATCCCAATTCCATAAGAGAGAACCATCTTCTTGTGGAATTACTTCGTGTAGAAAGCGGTGCACAACATCCAGTGAGATCGAATCGCTACCAACCCGTCCTATAGCGACTCGGCCACTGGTTGCACCAAGATCTACTGCAAGAAATTCAAACATGGAGATCTATCGCATAAATGCGGCAGCGACTCCACTGTCGACAGGAATATGAAGACCGGTGGTCAGTGAGAGATCAGATGTGCAGAGAACAAATACCGCTGCTGCGATATTTTCTGGCAGTACTTCTCTCTTCAAAATCGAACGTTGTGCGTAGTACTCACCAAGCTTCTCCTCTTCCACACCGTAAACAGCAGCGCGGTTTGCACCCCATCCTGATGAGAAGATTCCTGAACCACGAACAACACCGTCAGGATTAATTCCATTGACACGAATTTGATGTGCACCAAGTTCAGCAGCGAGCAGACGCACCTGATGTGCTTGATCCGCCTTCGTTGCACCGTATGCGATGTTATTAGGACCGGCAAAGATTGAGTTCTTTGATGAGATATAGACGATATCTCCACCCATCTTCTGAGCAATCATTGCCTTTGCAGCTTCTCGTGACATTAAGAATGAACCGCGAGCCATCACATCATGCTGTAAGTCCCAATCAGCCACAGTTGTATCGACAAGTGCTTTACTCAATGAGAGACCAGCGTTATTGACAACGAGGTCAACACCACCGAATGCAAGGGAAGAAGCATGCACAGTTGCGATAATCGCATCTTCATCCGTGACATCCACCTTGACTGCAATTGCCTTATCTGAATTACCGATCTCAGCAGCAACAGCTGTTGCCGCATCTAGATCGCGATCTGCAACAACAACGCAGGCACCTTCTGCTGCAAGGCGAAGGCATGTTGCCCGACCAATTCCTGAACCGCCACCAGTAACGATTGCGATGCGGCCAGCTAGCGGCTTTGCCTTTGGCATGCGGCGTAGCTTTGCCTCTTCAAGATCCCAGTACTCAATATTGAACTTTTCTAATTCAGCAATTGGCTTATAGGTAGAAACAGATTCGGCACCACGCATCACATTGATTGCATTGATATAGAACTCACCTGCAACGCGAGCAGTCTGCTTATCTTTTCCGTAGCTAAACATTCCAACGCCTGGAACCAAGATGATGAGTGGATCTGCTCCACGCATCGCAGGACTTTCAGGCTTTGCATACTTCTTGTAGTAAGCAGCATACGTTTGACGATACTTTTCATGGAGTTCATGTGCACGAGCAATAACATCTTCCACAGATGCATCTGCAGGGGTATCAAGCACCATCGGTGAAATCTTTGTACGCAAGAAGTGATCTGGGCATGATGTGCCAAGAGCTGCAAGACGTGGCAGTTCAGAGTGAGAAATGAAATCAAGAACTACATCGGTATCACTAAATCCACCAAGCATTGGCGCATCCATCGATGCGATGCCACGAAGTGCTGGTGCAAGTAGAGCTGCCTTTGCTCTGCGGGCTTCCGGTGAAAGTGGAGCCCACTCTTTGACGAGTGTTCCAAATGGATCCTTCTTACCCTTCACAGCTAAGAATTTTTCAGCCTTTTCAATTGCTTCGATAGAGCGCTTCTCGCACTCAGCTGAAGTCTGTGCCCATGTGGTTAATCCATGTCCGCCAAGGATTACACCTTTTGCTGCCGGATTTTCCTTCGCCATCTTTGCGATATCAAGACCAAGTTGGAAGCCAGGACGGCGCCAATCAACCCAGAGAATTTCATCTCCGAAACATTCTTTTGTCAGCGCTGGACCATCTGTAGCTGTAGCAAGGGCGATAATGGAATCAGGATGCAAATGATCGACATGTGCGATATCAACAAGCCCGTGCATCGCTGTATCAATACTTGGAGCAGCCCCACCGCGTCCGAATGTGCAGTAATCAAAGAGAGCGACCATCTCATCTTCATGTTCAACGCCGCGATAAACATCAACTAGTGCGCGCATGCGACCGAGATAGAGACCGGCAAGACCCGCCTCTTTCAATGTTCCTAAATCGCCTCCAGAGCCCTTCACATAAAGGACTTCAACATCCTTACCTGTTGATGGATCCTTAGCCGCACCTTTTGCAGAAGTGTTTCCACCTGCATAGTTGGTGAACTTTGGATTACTCCCGAGACGGTTACTGCGCCCCAATAACTCTTCAATTGTCTTATTCGTCATCTACTTAAGCACCCCACCCAGCTTGATTTCCGCCAACGCGGTCCGTTGCAATCTTCTTTGCATATCCACTTGCTGCATATGCCTTCATTGGTTCTGGATCAATTCCCTTATCGCTGCGCCATTCGCGAAGGAGTCCGCGAACATCAGTGTTGTATGCATCCATCAAGACTTCATGTCCTGCAAGAACATCACCTGCAAGTTGCGCCTTCTTAAGCGCATCTTGATCAACAAGAACTGCCTTAGCTACTGCTTCTTGCACATTCATGATGGAGCGAATCTGGCCAGGAATCTTGGCTTCAATGTTGTGGCATTGATCAAGAACGTATGAAACAGGAGTTCCCACATCAAAACCACCATTGATATTTACTTCATGCATGATGCGAAACAACTGGAAAGGATCTGCAGCGCCAACAATAAGATCATCATCAGCATAGAAACGTGAGTTAAAGTCGAATGCACCAAGGCGCTTTGCACGAAGCAAACCAGCAACAATGAACTCAATATTTGTTCCCGGTGCGTGGTGGCCAGTATCAACAACAACCATCGCCTTAGGACCAAGTGCCATGCAGTGAAGGAGTGATGTGCCCCAGTCAGGAACATCTGTGTGATAAAAAGCTGGCTCAAAGAATTTATATTCAAGCAACAGGCGCTGGTTAGCACCAAGGCGGGCATAAACCCTGGCAAGGGATTCAGCCAAACGATCTTGGCGATCTGCAATGTTGTCTTGTCCTGGGTAGTTAGTTCCATCTGCAAACCAGAGCTTGAGATCTTGAACGTTGACTTGATCCATGATGTCGATGCAATCGAGCAAGTGAGCAACAGCGTTTGCACGAACCTTAGGATCTGGAGCACAGACAGATCCGAGGATGTATTGATCATCTTGGAAGGTGTTGGAGTTAATTGTTCCTAGCTTTACACCCAAGCCCTGTGCATGTGTTGCGAAGTCTTTGTAATCTGCAACCTTGTCCCATGGAATATGGAGAGCAACTGTTGGCGCAGCACCGGTGTACTTATGTACTTGCGCCGCATCTGCAACCTTTTCATATGGATCGCGTGGCACACCCGGCTGACCGAAGACTTTGAAGCGAGTTCCGGAGTTGCCATAGGCCCATGAAGGAGTCTCAACACCTAAACGGTTGAGAACTGCTTTTACTTCATTTGTGCTTGCCATAGTCGTATTCCATTTCTTTTTATTCTTCGTTATTTGAGGTAGAAAACATTTTCGAGCTTTAAGAAACCTTCATCAGGTCTGCGACCTTGCAGTGATTCAAAGTAATCAGCCATAAATGCCTGCCAGCGTTCGTTGACATCCTTTGCAGCCATTCCATCGAGAGCTTTCTGAAGGTCGGGAGTCTCGAAGTAACCAATCAAGGTTGCATCGCTGCGATCAAGAAAGAGTGAGTAGTTATGCCATCCAGTTTCAGAGAGGGCTTCAAGCATCTCTGGCCAGACGTTTTGGTGGTGCAGGACGTACTCATCAAGCTTCTCCTTGCGAAGCTTGAGCCTGAAACCAACTCTCTCCATGGTGACCTCGATTGAAACGATTCATAAACAATAGGCAGACGCTAAGGCGAATTTGAGCGTGAGTCAACCCCGTAGAGATAACAATTTCGCGATCTGCTATTTCGACAATTGACACTGTTCAATCATGAGAGCAGACTCTCGTCCCATGAGCGTGAGCCTTCGAGATGTAGCAAAGGCGGCAAAGGTCTCAGTCGGCACCGTCTCCAACGTTCTCAACCGGCCCGAAGTTGTGGCCCCAGAGACTTTGGCTCGCGTTCAAGGCACCATCAAAGATCTAGGTTTTGTGCCCAATGGTTTTGCTCGCCACCTGCGCTCTGGCCACAGTCGAACTCTTGGCTTAATTGTTCCCGATGTCGCAAACCCATTCTTTACTGAAGTTGCCCGTGGGGTTGAAGATGCTGCGAGTAAGCGCGATTACGCAGTTTTTCTCTGTAACTCTGATGAATCAGCATCCAAAGAAGATCGCTACATCAATGTCTTGATTGAACAACAAGTTCGTGGAGTGCTCATTACCCCGACAGATGTGAAATCTGATCGCTTAGATGCAATGCGCGATCGTGGAATTGCGGTGGCCCTTGTCGACCGCGAAATCAAAGGCCGCAAGCAATGCTCAGTTTCAGTTGATGACGTACATGGCGGACAGCTAGGGATTGAATATTTGACCGGGCTTGGGCATACCGATATCGCCTGGGTCTGTGGACCTGACAGCATCCCACAGGTTGCAGATCGTGGTGCAGGAGTTGCTAAAGCTGCAAAGTTTGCTGGTGCCAAGGTTGAAACGATTCGAGTTTCACTGATGAATACGACTCAAGGTGAAGAAGCTGCAAAGAAGATTTTAGCCTTAAAGACAACCCCTACTGCGATTTTCTGCGCAAATGATTTAGTTGCACTCGGAGTGATGCGCACCTTAAGAGAGAATAAATTTAAGATCCCAGAGCAAGTTTCAGTTCTTGGCTATGACGATATTGAATTTGCCGCATCAGCTGCAGTACCACTTTCATCTATTTCTCAGCCCGCATATCAGATGGGCGTCACAGCAGCAGATTTATTGCTCAACGAATGTGAAGAAGCAGATACACACGAGCATCAACAAATTCGCTTCCAACCACAATTAGTTGAACGTGCTTCAACAGGAAAGCGTTAATTACTGACGATTAAGAAAGCGCACATGCTTCGGCGTTAACTCATCAAGTGAATTGACTCCAAGTAACTTCATATTACGAACCATCTGAGTGCGCATAATCTCTAGTGCTCGCTCTACGCCATCTTGCCCGCCGGCCATAAGCCCATATAAATAAGCTCTTCCAACGTAGGTGAACTGCGCGCCGAGGGCAACAGCGGCTAAGACATCTGCACCATGCATGATTCCGGTGTCGATGTGAATCTCATAATCCTTCTTAAATTCCTTTTTAATATCTGCAAGCAAGTGCAACATGATTGGCGCACGATCGAGCTGACGCCCGCCATGATTAGAGAGAAGAATCGCATCTGCGCCAAGTTTTGCAGCCATCTTCGCATCATCAAGATTCTGAATACCCTTAACTGTAAGTGTTCCGTCCCATTGTTTGCGGATCCACTTGAGGTCTTCCCATGTCATGGTTGGGTCGAACATGTAATCAAGAAGTTCGCCAACAGTGCCTTCCCAATTCTTCATTGATGCAAACTCAATGGAGGGAGTTGTTAAGAAGTTAATCCACCATGCTGGACGTGGGAGTGCATTGATAACGGTGCCAGCAGTAAGGCGAGGTGGAACCGTTAGGCCATTTCGGTAATCACGTATGCGCTGTCCTGCAGCCGGAACATCAACGGTCAGCATGAGGTTCTTTACACCCGCGCGCTTGGCGCGCTCGACGAGCGCCATACTGCCTTCGCGGTCTTTCCACATATATAACTGGAACCAGTTACGTCCATCAGGTGCAGATGCAACAACATCTTCAATCGTTGATGTTCCTAGAGTTGAGAGCGTAAAGGGAATTCCAAATTTTTCTGCAGCGCGCGCTCCGGCAATTTCACCTTGAGTCTGCATCATTCGCGTGAAGCCGGTAGGTGCGATTCCAACCGGCATTGAGAATGTTTCTCCAAGTGCGGTGCGCGTTAAGTCAGCAGTTGAAACGTCTTTAAGAATGCTTGGGATAAATTCAAGATCGCGATATGCCTGGCGTGCGCGCTCGAGACTTACTTCGCTTTCGGCGGAACCGTCGGTGTAATCAAAAGGACCTTTAGGCGTGCGGCGCTTTGCGATATCGCGCAGATCCCAGATTGTGTACGCCTGCTCGAGGCGACGCTTGCGGCGACGAAGGGTGGGAAGTGAGAATTGAAGTAAAGGGGCGAGCTCAGAGGGCTTCGGAAATTGACGCTTTACATTCTTGGCCACGCGGGAACCGCCCTCATCTACGCTCGGTGGAATTGAATCCATTTAATAAAATTCGCCCTATTGGTGCAAATCCAACCCCCAAAGGAGATCGAGATGAACCCGTACGCAACTGAGCTTAGGGTAGAGGTTGAATTGTTCAATTATCAAGGGGTGTTTTAAGCGTGAAAACGTGATGAAACCGTTATGAAGCAGAATCAGAAAACCATTGACGGTTAGGTCACACCACCGCTAAATTCCCTCCCAAGGTTGAAACGATTCAACCAAAATGTACCTCAGGAGGATAGATGAAGACAATGATGAAGCGCGGGATTGCTCTCGCGCTACCTCTCGCACTTATCTTTGGAGCGACAGTTGCTGCTCCATCGCAAGCTGCAGATACAGAAATTACTTGGCTCGTTGATAACGGCCAAGCTAACCAAGATGCTGCAAATGCTCTCATCGCTGCTTATGAAAAGGCTAACCCAGGAAACAAGGTCACACTTGTCCTTCGCCCAGGTGGCACAGATGGAGATAACCTCGTAAAGACAAAGCTTGCAACAGGATCAATGGAAGATGTATTCACATACAACTCCGGATCACTCTTCCAAGCTCTTGCTCCTACAAAGAATCTTCTCGACATGACAAATGAGCCATTTATGAAGAATGTTCTCTCCGGATTTTACCCAGTGGTTTCTGCTGGCAAAAAAGTTTATGGAGTTCCATTTGGAACAGCTAGCGTTGGCGGAATCCTCTACAACAAGAAGGTTTACGCAAAGCTCAAACTAAAGATTCCAACAACATGGGCAGAGTTCATGGCAAATAACAAGAAGATCAAGGCGGCTGGAATTGATCCAGTTATTCAGTCATACAAGGAAACTTGGACTTCACAGCTCTTTGTTCTTGCCGATTACTTCAACGTTCAAGCCGCATACCCAAATTTTGCTGCTGATTACACAGCAAATAAAGAGAAGTATGCAAAGAACAAAGTTGCACTTCGCGGATTCCAGTACATTGAAGAGAACAAGAAGCTCAATTACTTCAACCGTGACTACGCATCAACAACATACGCACAGGCTCTCGATAAGCTTGCGCTAGGACAAGGTGCTCACTACCCAATGGCTACTTGGGCAATCCCACAGATTGCTGCACAGCAGCCTGCAAACCTTGAGGATGTTGGCTTCTTTGCTCAGCCAGGTCCAAAGGCAAGCGTTAACGGTGTAACTGTGTGGGTTCCATCAGGAACATACATTCCTGCGGCAACTAAGAACGCTGCAGCTGCAAAGAAGTTCGTTGGCTGGATGACATCAGCTAAGGCTGTTGACGTTATGAACGGTGTTGAAGGATTTGCTGGCGGGCCTTATTACATCAAGGGAGCAAACATTCCTAACGCTCTTCCTGGTGCAGTTCAGGATGTCATGAAGTACTTCGCTAAGAATGCAACTGCTCCGGCACTTGAATTCGTATCACCTATCAAGGGACCAAACCTTGAGAAGATACTGGTTGAAGTTGGACTAGGAATCACAACAGCTGCTAAAGCGGCTGCTGCATACGATGCAGATGTTGTAAAGCAAGCAAAACAGCTTGGACTTAAGGGCTGGTAATTAAGAATCAATAAAACTGGTGGGCCGCTAAGGTGGCCCACCAGTTTCTCTTATACAATTTTGATGAAACGGTGATCTGTGAGTAAGGCAAAGCAAAGTAAGATAGCAAATCCGTACTCTTATGCCTTAGTAGCGCCAATTGCAATCATATTTACCATTTTCTTTGTTATTCCCACCCTTGTTTCATTCTTCTTCTCCATGACCCGCTGGACTCTCTTTGATTGGGAGTTTGTTGGATTCGAAAATTTTGTTCAATACTTTAAGGAAGCGTCGCTTGCTATTGGATTTAAGAACACCCTTATTTATGGTGTCGTTACTTCAGGTCTGAAAGTTGTTTTTGGTCTTGTATTGGCAATGCTTCTCACTGGACGCTTAAGAGCCAAAGGATTTTTACGGTCAGTTGTCTATTTCCCAGTTTTGGTTTCAACAATTGGAGTCGGTTTTACTTTTAGCATCCTTATGGATCCCAACTATGGAGCGATTAATAAAGGGATTGTCGCTTTTGGGAAATCAATTGGCTGGGAAACTTATGGGCCAGGTTGGCTAGTTGACCCGAATCTGCTTCCACTATTTTCTGTTGCCTTTGTAGATGTCTGGAAGGGTGTGGGAATTGCAACCGTCCTCTACATGGCAGGACTTGCAAGCATTCCCCAGGAATATTACGAAGCGCTAGCAGTCGATGGTGGTGGCGCTTGGGACAAATTCAGGAACATTACTCTCCCGTTAGTCAGACCAGCTACTGCCGCGGTAGTTATTCTCAGTTTTATCGGCGGGTTGCGATCATTCGACCTCATTTGGGCGATGACAAACGGCGGTCCAGGATTCCTCTCCGACGTTATTGCATCTATCAACTACAAGCAGTACCAAGCTGGCTTCTATGGGCTTGCCACTGCAGGAAACGTAATTTTGCTCTTCTTTGTACTAGCAATCGTGGGGCCCGTGTACTGGTTCTTCAATAAGAAGGAGAAGCAAGCATGAAGAAATTTTTGCACAAATACTGGATTGATTTTCTTGCAATACCGATTGGGCTTTTTGTCTTTGCGGCGCCCTTTATCTTGATTTTCCTGACAGCCTCAAAGAATTCCAAAGAGGCATTCCAATTCAATTTTGAAATGCCAGAAAAATTTCTTCTTTGGGAAAATATAAAGACCGTGCTTGGAACTAGTGATGGCGTTGTGATCAGAGCATTTATCAACTCAACCATTCTTACAGTAGTTTCGGTCACACTGATTGTGGTTGTGTGCTCGATGGCAGCATTTGTCTTCGCGCGCCGACCTGGAAAGTTAACAAATTTTGCAAATATCATGGTTCTTGCAGGACTCGTGGTTCCTCCAGCTGTGGTTCCAACAATTTGGGTACTGCAACGGCTTCATCTCTTCAAGACATTACAAGGACTGATACTTATCGAAGTTGCATATAGCGCGGCATTTGCGATATTAATTTATAAGGGCTTTATTGCATCAATTCCCAAAGAAATTGATGAAGCGGCAGCGATGGATGGTTGCACTGGCTTTGCCTTATGGCGCCGAATCATATTTCCACTTTTGATGCCAGTGAACGTAACAATTATTGTCACAACTTCAGTAGCGGTCTTTAATGACTTTACCAATCCGCTTTACTTCTTGCCTGGTAGCGATAACGCTACCGTGCAATTAACTCTCTTCTACTTCCAGAGCGCTTATCTGACTCAGTACAACTTGCTCTTTACCGACATCCTATTGATCACAATTCCACCACTAATTGTCTTCATAATCTTCAATAAGAAAATCGTTTCAGGTCTTACCGCTGGCTCTGTAAAGGGTTAGTTCTTACTCAATTAAAGGGGAACGTCATGTCATCACTTCCAGAGTCAACTAAGCGCGATGAAGCAACCAGAGTCATTGGGCTTCAGACGCAGTTCTCAGCGGACTTAATTGGCCTTCCCATCGTTGATCCTCAGCTGACATGGCAGATTTCAAGCGAACGTCCAGATGCAGTACAGATCGGGTATGAAATTTCATCTGTAGGTGAAACAGGAGATGTCATTACCTCAACTGCAGTATCAAGTGCCGATCAGATTGAACAAGTTGCATCTGGTCACATCAGCAAGGCAAAAGAATTAAGACATCTTCGTGTTCGTGTTGCTACTCAATATGGATGGTCAGAGTTCAGCCCTTATGCCAAGTTTGAAACCGGATTAGCATCCGGCAGTGAACTAAAAGGTGAATCTATTGGTGATACGTCATCACACTCCCAACCATCTCCAATCTTGCGCAAAGAATTCCAAGCAGGAAAGAAAGTTGCAAAAGCTCGTATTTATGCAGCCTCAGAAGGTCTTCACGCTCTTTATCTCAACGCAGTTCCAGTAACAGATGAATATTTCACACCTGGCTGGACTGCATACGATGACCGTCGCACCTTCATTACCTACGACGTTACTTCTCTAGTTCAAGATGGCGGCAACTGCATCAGCGCTGAACTGGGTGACGGATGGACTCGTGGCAAGCTCGGCTTTATGAATATGTATGACAACTACGGCAAGAACCTGCATTTACTGGCTCAACTTGAGATCACGTATACAGATGGTTCTCAGGATGTGGTTGCTACCGATAAGTCATGGAAGGTATCTAGCGGTGAAATCCAATTCGCAGATATCTATGACGGAACAACTATCGATTACACAAAGCGCCAGAAGGGTTGGCAGCTCGTTGGATTTAATGACTCGGCATGGGCTGCACCTGATATCTACCCATTTGCCAAAGAGACGCTCTTTGCTCGCACCTCTACCCGAGTTGTAAAGGTCGACGAATTTGCTTCAAGAGTTCTTGATTCAAAGAACACCAGCCGCACACTTCTTGATTTCTCTCAGAATATTTCAGGATGGGTACGCCTGACAGTTGATGGCAAGAAGGGTGATGTAGTCACTATTCGCCATGCTGAAGTACTTGAGCCAGGGCCAAATCTGCACACTGCAGCACTTCGCACAGCGAAAGCTACAGATCACTTCACACTCGACCGCGATGGTCGCCATGTTCTTGAACCAAAGTTCACCTTCCACGGATTCCAATTTGCTGAAGTCACAGGTCCAGCAAAGTTCATTTCGGCGGTTGGTGTTGCGATTTCCTCTGCAAATGAACGCCGCGGAACATTTACATCTTCTGATGTCCGTCTCAATCGTCTACATCAGAACGTTGTGTGGTCTATCGCAGACAATATGGTCTCCGTCCCAACCGATTGCCCTCAGCGCGATGAACGACTTGGGTGGACGGGGGACGCACAAGCAATTGCGACAACATCGAATACTTTATTTAAACTCGATAGCTTCTGGCGTAACTGGCTAACAGACCTGTGCGTCGATCAGAAGCGCGTTGGCGGAGTTGGAGCAGTTGTTCCAGATATCTTGTCGAAGCAACCATCTCCAGGCGATGGTGGTTGGGTAATTACGGACCGCGCCGGTTGGGCCGATGCAGCAACAATCGTTCCGATGGCTGCATACGAGTCATATGGAAGCGCTGCAACTCTTAAGCAACAAGTTGAAAGTATCCGTACTTACGTTGATGGCCTTTCTGCGCGCCGAAAGGGTGAAAAGTTCCTGCCGGAAGAGTTCCAATTCGGCGACTGGTGCGATCCTGATGCTCCAGTTGATCAACCGTGGCTTTCAAAAGTGAAGGCGCAATTCGTTGCTAACGCATTCTTTGCAAACACAGTTCAACTTGCTGCTGATACAGAAGCACTTGTAGGCGATGCCGCACATCAGAAGAAGTTCACTGAGCTTGCAGCAACTCTTAAGAAGGATATCTGGCAGCACTTTGGGCAAGAGGCGAAAGAGACAACAGCTGGTTGCTCTATTGCACTTGAATTTGGAATCGTTCCTGAATCTGAAAAAGCTGCTGTGGCAAAGATCTTGAGCGACATGGTGATTGCAGATGAAGGAAAGATCACTACTGGCTTCCTAGGAACACCACTTATCTTGCACGCGCTTTCCAAGAACGGTCATTTTGATGCTGCATACACAATGCTGATGCGTCGCAAAGTCCGTTCATGGCTTTACCAAGTTGATCAGAAGGCAACAACTATCTGGGAACGCTGGGATGCAATCCGTGAGGATGGCTCAATCCATAAGGGCGAGATGGCAACGGCTTCTGAAGATCAACCAGATGCATCAATGATCTCATTCAACCACTATGCCTATGGCGCAGTGATTGATTGGGTTTATCGCAACGTTGCAGGAATCGCTCCTACAACTAAGAACCCTGGCTACCGCCACATCACATTTGCACCCCGCCCTGGAGAAGGATTTACCTATGCATCAGCGGATATCAATACCCCGTTTGGTGCAGCTGGAATCTCGTGGGAGCTTGTTGGTGACAGCGTTCTCTCTGCCAAGATTACGGTTCCATTTGGATCTCGCGCAGTAATTGACTTCCCTCTTTCTTCAAATTCTGTTCTTCGCGTCAATGGCAAGACAGTCTCGAATGGCGCTGAAGTTGGATATGGAGATTACGAAGTGACAGTAAGCGCACCCGTGATTGCATCCTTCAAAGTCGCTATTTAAGAACAGCGAATAATTGTTAGGTACATATAAGCAACTATTTGCAAGACCTGGTGCGGTACGAATTGCATCGGCCGGGTTTGTTGCACGTATGCCTATTGCGATGGATACCATTGCAATTATTCTCTTTGTCCATTCTGTAGATAAGCGTTATTCGATAGCAGGAGCACTCACTGGGGTTGCGGCACTTACAACAGTCATATCAATTCCGCTGTGGGCAAAGGCAGCAGATCGCCTAGGACAACGTCGAGTTTTACTCACGGCGGTTCCTATCCGCGTGAGTGCATTTATTGTCTTCATACTTCTTGTGAAGAATGGGGCACCCATATGGAGCTGGTTTGTAGCGATTTTCGTAGCTGAATCAGCCTCTTTGAGCATTGGTTCTATGACGCGTCGCCGTTGGATGAATATGATCCCTGAAAAGGAATCTGATCTGCTTTCAACGTCGTATGTATTTGAGAGCTTCCTCGATGAGATCATCTACATTCTCGGTCCCGTAATTACTACCGCAGTTGTTACGGCAATCGCGCCGGTAGCCGGAATCATCCTGGGAATCGTATTTCTCCTAATAGGTGTGCCGCTTATTGCTTTTCATCGCATGTCAGATCCTGGTATCCACCCGCAGGAACCTGGAGTAAAAGCTAAATCGGTGATGCGCAATAAGAAATTACAGGCAATTGCAATTCCACTCACTATTGCTGGAGGTTCTTTTTCAGCAACCAACATCAGTGTCGTTGCATTTACTGATGAGCGAGGCGCCAAAGCGGCAGCGGGAATTCTTCTTGGAGTCTGGGCGCTAGGTGGCGCTGTCTCCGCATTCATCAATGGCGCTATTCGTTGGAAGATTTCACATGGAAGTCGCTACCTTGGTTATCTAACAGGAATGACTCTGGTTGCATTCTCATTCCCATTTATTAGCAATATGTATTTGCTTGGGCTTGCGCTATTTTTGCAAGGCCTGTGTATCGCACCGTTACTTCCCAACGGACTCTCGCTGATTACCAAATCAATTCCTGCTTCACAGATGACACAAGCGATTTCATTAGCAACTGCAGGCATTCCATTAACCGGAGCGCTAGCAAGTTTCATGGCTGGCCAAATGATTGATAACTCTGGAGCACGCGCTGGACTGTGGCTTCCATTTTTCTTCTTAGTGCTGAGTTGCTCAGCCACAATTCCTTACTTAAAAAGCTATAGGAATTAACGCCACTTAGTTGCGAGTGAGAATCCAACTGCAATAAAGCTAAAACCAATAATCATGTTCCATGCACCGATGCCTGGAATTGGGTAGAGAGTCTGGCTGACGTAGAAGACGACAATCCAGAAGAGGCCGATGAGGAAGTTGGCGACC
>Ga0187844_10001995_pt1 | contig 14937 bp, 13 predicted proteins | sample SpaLakP09_SKY_50_FD_134517 | JGI IMG/M metagenome (GOLD analysis project Ga0187844, IMG submission 134517) | Oligotrophic lake water microbial communities from Sparkling Lake, Wisconsin, USA - SP09_SKY_50 | ecosystem: Environmental > Aquatic > Freshwater > Lake | place: USA: Sparkling Lake...
GCTCTGCTGCTCTCACACGACTGGCTTGGCGCCCTCTCATCCAGCGCTGGCGTTGTTGAGGGCTTGTGATGTGGACTTCGTGGATTCTGGCGGCAACCCCCCCATAAAGGCCGCAGGTGTCAAAGCCCGGTGCTGCGCTATCCGCACGGCACCCTCGTCAAAGTCTGTGAGGACCTGTTCCAGGTCTTTTCTGAGTCGCACAAGTCCCTTGCCAATGGGATCCCCGAAAAGCTCTTGAACAGGTTCTCGGGTGGCGGCCTTCGAAGGGCTACGCGTGGCGTTGCCGTTTCAGCCCACCATCTTCTTGAGTTGGTAAAGCGCATCCAGCGCCTCGCGCGGGCTCAGCGCATCGGGGTTGATGCTGGCCAGCGCGGCTTCCACAGGGCTGGCGCCCGCGCTCTCGGGCACCTCGGGGGCGGCAAACAGGTCCACCTGCAACTCGTCCTCACCCGCGCGCTCTTCCAGCGCGGCCAGCGCATGGCGCGCGTGGTGCAGCACGGGCGAGGGCATGCCGGCCAGTTTGGCCACCTGGATCCCGTAGCTGCGGCTGGCGGGGCCGGGCTGGATCTCGTGCAGGAACACGATGTCCGCGCCGCTCTCCGTGGCGCTCACATGCATGTTGATTGCGTGCCGCGCCTTGGCGGGCAGTTCGGTCAGTTCGAAATAGTGCGTGGCAAACAGCGTGAAGGCGCGGGTCTTGTCGTGCAGGTGGGTGGCAATGCCGCTGGCCAGCGCCAGGCCGTCAAAAGTGCTGGTGCCCCGGCCGATCTCGTCCATCAGCACCAGGCTGTGCGGCGTGGCCGCGTGCAATATCTGCGCGGCCTCGGTCATCTCCAGCATGAAGGTGGACTGCGCGTTGGCCAGGTCATCCGCAGCGCCGATGCGGGTGTGGATGGCGTCCATCGGGCCGAGCCGGCAGCTTGTGGCGGGCACATAGCTTCCGATGGCCGCGAGCAGCGCGATCAGCGCCACCTGCCTCATGAACGTGCTCTTGCCGCCCATGTTCGGGCCGGTGATGACCAGCAGCCGGGTGCGCGCGTCGAGCTTGCAGTCGTTGGGCATGAACTCGGCACCACCCGTTTCGGCCAGGCGGGCCTGCACGACCGGGTGGCGGCCGGCCTCGATCTCGAGGCTGGGCTGGGGCACGAATTCGGGCCGGCACCAGTTCAGCGTGATGGCGCGCTCGGCCAGCGCGGCCAGGGCGTCCAGCGCGGCCAGCGTGCGGCCCAGCGCCGTCAGCGGCTCCAGGCGTGTGATGAGGGCATCGATGACCTGCTCGTACAGCAGCTTCTCGCGCGCCAGCGCCCGCTCGTTGGCGGACAAGGCCTTGTCTTCAAATGCCTTCAGCTCCGGCGTGATGTAGCGCTCGGCGTTCTTCAGCGTCTGGCGGCGCTGGTAGTCCATCGGCACCTTGTCGACCTGGCCCTGCGTGACCTCAATGTAGAAGCCATGCACGCGGTTGAACTGCACGCGCAGGTTGGCAATGCCCGTGCGGGCGCGCTCGCGGGTTTCCAGGTCGAGCAGGAAACCGTCGCAGTTCTGCTGGATGCCGCGCAGCTCGTCCAGGTCGGCATCAAAGCCGTCAGCGATGACGCCACCATCGCGCGTCAGGATGGCCGGCTCCAGCGCGATGGCGCGCTCCAGCAGTTCCAGGATGTCGGCGGGCGGGGTCAGCGTGGCGTCGCGCAGCGCGGCCGGTGTGACCGCGCGCAGCTGGGGTAGCACCTGCAACGTCGCGCGCAAGCCGGTGAGCTCGCGCGGGCGCACCTGGCGCAAGGCGATGCGGGCGGAAATGCGCTCCACGTCGCTGACCGACTTCAAAGCCTCGCGCAACGGTTCGAAGCCTTCCGCCTGCAGCGAGGCAATGGCGTTGTGGCGCGAGATGGCCTCGGCGCGGTCGCGCTTCGGATGCAGCAGCCACTGGCGCAGCGTGCGGCTGCCCATGCCGCTCTTGCAGGTGTCGAGTAGCGAGAAGAGGGTGGGTGACGACTCGCCGCGCAGCGTATGCACCAGCTCCAGGTTTCGCTGTGTGGCGGGCGGCAGGTCCAGCAGGTCGCTGGCGCGCTGCACGCGCAAGGACCGTACATGAGCCAGAGCGCGGCCCTGGGTGTGCTCGGCGAAGGCCATCAGGGCGCTGCCGGCCGCGTGGGCGAGGGTCAGTTCATGCGCATTGAAGCCCTGCAGGCTGGCAACCGCAAGCTGCTCACACAGCTTGCGGTTGCCCAGCGCAGCGTCGAACTGCCAGCTGGGTCGGTTCGTGACCGGGAAGCGTGCCTTCATGACGCCGGCCGGCTGCTGCTCGCGGTTCACCAGCACCTCGGCCGGCGAAAGCCGCGCCAGCCAGGCTGGGAGCTCCACGTCGCTGCATTCGGCGAGGCCGATCTCGCCTTGCGTCAGCGACAGCCATGCCAGCCCATGCCGTCGGCCGTGGCCGGAGACGGCCAGCAGCACGGCGTCCTGCTTGTCGGCCAGCAACTCGGTGTCGGTGATGGTGCCCGGCGTGACGACCCGCACCACCTTGCGCTCCACTGGCCCCTTGCCCGCGCCGACCTCGCCCACCTGCTCGGCAATCGCCACCGCTTCGCCCAACTTGATGAGCTTGGCGAGATAGCTCTCCAGCGCATGGACGGGCACACCGGCCATGACGACCGGCTGGCCGGCGCTCTGGCCACGCTGCGTTAGCGTGATGTCCAGCAGCGCATTGCACTTGCGGGCGTCGTCGTAGAAGACTTCGTAGAAGTCGCCCATCCGGTACAGCAGCAGCGTGTCCGGGAAGTCCGCCTTCAAGCCCAGGTACTGGGCCATCATGGGCGTGTGGGGCGCGAGATCGGGGGCGGCGGTTTCGGTTTTCATCGAGCCGCGCATTATCTGGCGCCCCAAAAGAACAAGGCCCGCATCGCGGGCCTTGTGGATTCAGCGAAGCGCTTGTTTAGTCTTCCGACTTGAACACCAGCTTCACTTCATGCGTCTGGGCGGCGCCGGTGCCTTCGAACTTCCACTGGCTCAGCGCGTCGACGGCGGCGCGGTCGAAGATGCGCTTGGGCTCGGCTTCGACGACTTCGACGCCCGAGACCTTGCCGTCGCCAGCGATGGCGATCTTGGCGCGAACACTGCCGTTGTTGATGTTCTTCCTGACGGCTTCGTTGGGGTACTCGGGGGCCACCTTCTTCAGGACCTTGGCGTCGGCGTGAGCCAGGGATGCGGCAGCGACGAGGGCGAGTGCGAGAACGGAGCGAGCGAACATGGGGTCTTTCGGATGGGTTGGAGTGGAAGCGATGCGGCTTCGTTGCCGCGTTGGTTCGCATTCTGTCCAGTCGAACCCCCGCAGGTAAGGGGTCCGGGCGTGCACAAGTCACAGGCCGATGAGCGGGTTATTACGTAGGCCTGACGCCTGCCAACTTCGTCACGCAGAAAACGACGAAGCCCTCGCGAGGAGGGCTTCGTCAGCGGGGCACAGCGTGTCTGAAGAGTTAGACCGGGGCGTCGCCGCCCATGTCTTCCTTCTTCAGGCGCACGGCCACTCGCTTCTTGGCCACAGGCGCCGGGGCTGGTACGGGCTCGCCTTCGACGGCCGGCACCGCAGTGGTGGCGGCTTCTTCCTTGATGACGCGGGTGTAGGGCGACAGCATCGTCACGAGCTGCGCATAGATCTTGGGGTTGCCGGCCACAACCTCGCGCTGGTGCAGGTAGTCGGCCTCGCCGGTGAAGTTGCCGATCAGGCCGCCGGCCTCGGCAACGATCAGCGAGCCGGCCGCCACGTCCCAGGGCTGCAGGCCGGTTTCGAAGAAGGCGTCGTAGTAGCCAGCGGCCACGTAGCAGAGGTCCAGCGCGGCCGCGCCCGGGCGGCGCAGGCCGGCGCAGTGCTGCATGACCTCCTCGAACATCTTCACGTAGCGCTTGAAATTGTCGCCACGGCGGAACGGGAAGCCGGTGCCGATCAGCGCGTCGCTCATGCGGGTGCGCTTGGACACGCGCAGGCGGCGGTCGTTCAGGAAGGCGCCGCGGCCCTTGGTGGCGTAGAAGAGGTCGTTGCGGGTCGGGTCGTAGACGACGGCCTGCTGAACCACGCCGCGATGCGCGAGCGCGATGGACACGCAGTACATCGGCAGGCCGTGGATGAAGTTGGTGGTGCCGTCCAGCGGATCGATGATCCAGACGAACTCGGAATGCTTGGCGCCGTGGGTGCGGCCCGACTCTTCGGCCAGGATGCCGTGGTCGGGATAGGCGCCCAGCAGCGTCTCGATGATCACCCCTTCTGCGGCGTGGTCGACCTCGGTGACGAAGTCGTTCGGGCTCTTGGTGTTGATGCGCAGAGCTTCGAGGTCCAGCGAGGCGCGATTGATGATGGCGCCAGCCGCACGCGCCGCTTTGATGGCGACATTGAGCATGGGATGGTGAGACGTTTGCAGCATGCGTGGCACTCGCTGGAAAGAAGGGGCTGACAGGAGGAAAGAGCGACGGGACCCGTGGAGGCGGCCCGGATAATCGCGCGATTCTAGCCGCACGCCTACGTAGAAACCCCGTGGAATCCACACGCTTCGTCCTGATCAACACCAGCCATGCCGGCAACATCGGCGCCACGGCGCGAGCGATGAAGGTGATGGGCTTTCATGACCTGGTGCTGGTGGCGCCGCGCTTTGCCGATGTGCTGTGCCACGAGGAGGCCGTGGCAATGGCCAGCGGTGCTGCGGATATCCTGGCCCGGGCCCGCGTCGTGCCGACGCTGGTGGAGGCACTGGATGGCGTGGACTACGCCTGCGCCACCGCGATGACGCCGCGAGACTTCGGCCCCCCCACGCACGAGCCCCGTGGGCTGTTCGCCGAACTGGCCGCACGCGAGGCGCCGCCGCGCCTGGCGTTGGTGTTCGGGTCAGAGCGCTACGGCATGAGCAATGAGGACGTCTACCGTTGCCACGCGGTGCTGAGCATCCCGACCCACCCCGACTACGGCTCGCTGAACCTGGCGCAAGCCGTGCAGTTGCTGGCCTATGACCTGCGCCAGGCCATTGGCGGCTTTGACGTGCAGGCCCGCACGCCTGACCCCGAGCGGGCCGACGCGCGCGCCGTGCAAGGCCTGCTCGACCATCTTCAGACGGCATTGACAGACATCGGCTACCTCGACCCCGCCGCGCCGCGCAAGCTGATGCCGCGCCTGAACCAGCTCTTCAACCGCGCCGGCCTCACGAATGAGGAAGTCCACATCCTGCGCGGCATCGCCCGGCAGATCATGAAGACCGCAGGCTCGGCAGGCTCTTGAGCTCGCGCCTAGACTGGGTCACTTCTTTCCTTGGCCACACCATGTTCCAGCGCCTGCGCGAAGACATCGCCCTGATCCTCGAGCGCGACCCGGCCGCGCGCTCGACCTGGGAGGTGCTGACCTGTTACCCCGGCCTGCACGCGCTGATGCTGCATCGCCGCGCGCACTGGCTGTGGACCCACGGTTTCAAGTGGCTGGGGCGTTGGGTCTCGCACTGGGGCCGCTTTCTGACCGGCATCGAGATCCACCCCGGCGCCCGCATCGGCCGCAAGGTGTTCATCGACCACGGCATGGGCATCGTCATCGGCGAAATGGCCGAGATCGGCGAGGGCTGCACCATCTACCAGGGCGTGACGCTGGGTGGCACGTCGCTCGTGAAGGGTGCCAAGCGCCACCCGACGCTGGGACCAGGCGTGATCGTCGGTGCCAATGCCTGCGTGCTGGGTGGCTTCACGGTCGGTGCCGGCGCACGCATCGGCTCGGGCGCGGTGGTCACCAAGCCGGTGCCTGCCGGCGCGACGGCCGTGGGCAACCCGGCGCGCATCATCGAGGCCGCCAGCGAGCAGGCCCGCGAGGAGGCTGCGGCCCGCATGGGCTTCTCGGCCTACGGCGTGGCCCAGGGCGACGACCCGGTGGCGCTGGCCATGCGTGGTCTCATCGACAGCGCCTCGGGCCATGAGCACCAGATTGCGCTGCTTTGGGATGCGTTGTGCAAGCTGTCGACGCAGCTCGGCAAGCCGGTGGCTGACTGTGTGCCGTGCGACGCGCAGCGTGACGAGACCTTCGACGCGGCGGAGATGAACCGGCTCGTGAAATAGCGCCGGTTTCGACGCGCCGCGCGTCGATGAGAATCGACGCTTCCGGGCCGCGTGGCTCGACCTTCGACGGCTTGCTGTGCTCCTGCGCGAGTTCCGACTCTGGCTTCACCCTGTCTGGTGCGTGGCGCTGGGCGGGCTGCTGGCCGCCACGCTGGCGCAGGCCGCGCCCGATCGTCAGGCGCGCCTCGCGGACATCGCCTTCCAGCACATCACGCAGGACCGCGGCCTGCCCAACGCCATTGCATCGACGCTGGCCGAGGACGGCCAGGGCTTTCTTTGGATAGGCAGCCCGGGCGGCCTGTCGCGCTGGGACGGGTATCGATTCCGCGTCTACCAGGCCGATCCGCAGCGCGACGGCGCCTTACCCGACAACTACATCCAGGCGCTGCACGGCGACGCCCGTGGCCGGCTCTGGGTGGGCACGAGCTCGGCCGGCCTGCTGCGGCACGACCCGGCCACCGACAGCTTCGTTCGCTACCCGGTCGGCGGCGAACGGGGCCTCAGCCATGTCAGCGTGCGCCAGATGCAGGACGACGGCGAGGGCGGCCTGTGGGTTGTCACCGATGGTGGGTTGGACAGGCTGGCCCCGGGCGACCGCATCGAGCACGCCAGCCTGGGCTGGGCGGCCACTGCGGGCGCCCAGGTGCGCGTGCTGCTGCGTGACCGGCGCGGTGTGCTCTGGCTGGGCAGCACGACGGGGCTGTTCCGGCGCGAGCCCGGCGCTGTGGCGCTTGAGCCGGTCGCGCTGCGCGCCGGGGCCACCGTGCAGCCCGAAGTACTGACCCAGGACAGCGCCGGGCGCATCTGGGTGGGCACCCTGCAGAACGGCGTGTTCGTTCTGCCGGACGAAGGCCGTGCGCCGCCCATGCCGCTGCATGAGGGCGCCACGCGCGACGGCCTGGATTTGCTGAGCGACAGCCAGATTGCCGGCCTGACCGAGGTGGAGCCGGGCGAAATGTGGGTCGCGACGCTGAGTCAAGGCCTGGTGGCCGTGGACTTCGCGCAAGGGCAGACGCGCCGCATTCGCCATGTGCCGGCCTGGCCCACCAGCCTGGCTGACAACTCGCTGCGTGCGCTCTACCGCGACCGCGCCGGCCTGGTCTGGGTGGGCACCAACCGCGGTCTGAGCCGCTACGACCCGCGTCAGACCGCCGTGCTGACGCGCTTTGGCGTGTCGCCTGATGGCGGCGATGCACTCGATGCGCGCTTCGTCAGCACCGAGATCAGCTGGATACAGCCTCGGCCCGACGGCGGCCTCTGGCTGGGTACGCACAAGAGTGGCGTCGACATCCTCGATGCGTCAGGCAGCCGTGTCGGGGCGCTGCGGCCTGACACGGCCCGGCCCGACACGGCCCTGCCGCAGGACATCGTGCTGGCGATGGCGCCGGGGCCGGACGGCGACGTCTTCATTGGCACCAAGCGCGGCCTGTATCGCGCGGATGCGGCGGGGCGGCGAGTGAGCCGCGTGACGCTGGCGGGCCGCGACCCGGCGGCGTCGGTCTGGGCGCTGCTGCTCGATGGCGACGACCTGTGGATTGGTGGCCAGACCGACGGGCTGTGGAGGCTGGACCTGAAACGCGGCCGGGCCGAGGCTGTCACGCTGGCCGCGCCGGGTCTCAGTGACCAGCGCGTGACCGTGCTGGCGCGCGACCCGCATGACGCGGCCGTGCTGTGGGTCGGCACGCGCCATGGCCTGAACCGCGTCGATCGGGCTAACCGCGCCGTCACGCAATGGCTGCCCGGCCCGGTGGCGCCGGGGCGGCTGTCTGCTGCTTTCGTCACGGCGCTGCTGGCGGACGACAGCGGCCGGCTGTGGGTGGGCAGCTATGGCGGCGGCATCGACGTGCTGCCCGCGCCGGGGCAGGCCCCTCAGACCCCCCAACGGCTCGGGTCGGCGCAGTTGCCGGACAGCACCGTCAATGCGCTGCTGCTCGACCGCCAGGGCCGCGTCTGGGCCAGCACCGACAACGGCCTGGCCCGCATCGACACCAAGACGCTTGCCGTGCTGGCGCTGCGCCGCGCCGAGGGCGTCGTGTTCCCGACCTACTGGACCGGTTCGGCCGCGCGCACCGAGCGGGGCGAGCTGCTGTTCGGCGGCGCAGGTGGCATGACGGTGGTGCAGCCGGAAAAGCTCAGACACTGGACTTATGCGGCCAGCGTGCTGGTCACCGACGTGAAGCTGGGCGGCCAGCCTGTGCATGTGGCCGGCGACATCGCTGCGCTGACCGTGCCGGCCGATGCCAACAGCCTGGCCGTGGAGTTCTCGTCGACCGACTTCTCGGCGCCAGAGCGCAACCGCTACGCCTACAAGCTGGACGGTTACGACACGACCTGGCTGGCGTCGGACGCGACGCGCCGGCTGGCTGCCTATACCAACCTGCCGCCGGGCGACTACAGCCTGCGCCTGCGCGCTTCCAACCGCGACGGCCAATGGGGCAATGACGAGTTGGTCCTGCCCATCCGCGTGATGCCGGCCTGGCACCAGACCTGGTGGTTCCGCGCCGGCCTCGCGCTGTCGCTGGGCCTGTTGCTGCTGGCCCTGATGAGCGCACGCACGCGGCTGCTGCGGCATCGTCAGCGCGAGCTCGAACACAAGGTGCGCCAGCGCACTGCCGAGCTGGAGGCGCTGCACCGCACGTTGGAAGAGAAGTCAGCAGAGCTGGAGATGAGCAGCGTCACCGACCCGCTGACCGGGCTGCACAACCGCCGTTTCCTGAGTGACCACATCGAGCAGGACCTCGCGGCCAGCCTGCGCCGCTTGCAAGAAACGCTGCCAGCGGGCGCCAAGGCACTCGATACCGACAACGTCTTCCTGCTGCTCGACGTCGACGCCTTCAAGCGCATCAACGACCGCCACGGCCATGCGGCCGGCGACCGCGTGCTGGTGCAGTTCGGTGCGCGGCTGCAGTCGGTGCTGCGCGAGTCCGATTACCTGGTGCGGTGGGGTGGCGAGGAGTTCCTGGCCGTGGCGCGTGACACCGACCGCGAGCGCGCCGCCGAACTCGCCGAGCGCATGCGCTCTGTCATTGCCGACACCCCGTTCATGCTCGACGACGGTAGCGCGTTGCAGGTGCGGTGCTCCATCGGCTTCGCTTGCATGCCGTTCGAGCCCGAGCGGCCACATGGGCGCAGCTGGCAGCAAGTTCTCAACCTGGCCGACCTGGGGCTGTATGCCGCCAAGCGGGCGGGCCGCGACGCCTGGGTGGGCGTGCACACCGCCACGGGGCGCGGCGCCATCGGCCAGCGTCTGGTCGGCGGTTTCGGCCTGAGCAGCAACCGAAGTCTGGACGAGGTGGAGGCCGCCATCAGCGCGTCGGCGGAGCCCGATGCCGTTGTCGGCTAGGTGAGCCGGCTGACGAATTGGGTGCCGCTCAGCGCTGCGCGGGCTTGCTCTGCTGGCAGGGTAATCTGGCGATCATCGCGTCCTGTTGCTTGATGGCGCTGGTCACATCGAGAACAGGTTCCGACAGGCCGCACAGGCTCGCAACCCAGTGTTTGGCCTGCTTCAGGTAAAGCAGGTGGTACCTCGAGCGCTCCCAGCTTTCGTAGCCGCACGCTGCGCCTTCGACCTTGTTGGCGACGAACACTGTGCCTTCCATCAACTGGCCTTTCCAGCGGTGCCTCACGACGAGCTGAAGCAGCGGACGGTGACGCAGGGGCGAGCTGTGCCCGATCACATGGTTCCGCGAGAACCAGGCGGTGACCGGCTCGGAAGACTGGCCGACGATTTCCGCAATCACGACGGCATGTGAATCGTTCCAATGCCGGCGCCAATCCGCAGCTTCATCGTCGCCGGAAAGGATGCAAGTGCAGGCTGACGACGTGCCGGCGCAAGTGGCCAACAGTACGAGGGCCCAAAACGACTTACGCATCACGGCTCCATCTGGCAGGCCAACGCGCCAGCCAGAGGCCGACGAGCACGGCAATGGCGACGGGAATGAGCAGCACCGTCGCCGGCAATGTCGAGGTCGTCAAATCGGATGCCCACAGCGGGCTGTCTTCCGAGTCGAGCAGCGTCCGGGCCGCCAGGGCGCACCAGCATCCGGTGAGCGCAAATGCCGGTGCTTGGGACAGCGGCCGATTACTGGGCCACAGCAACTTCACCGTGAAGCCAGCAGCAAAGCCTCCGAGTAGGTAGTACAGCGTGAGCAGAACGTCGTAGGGCATCGCGGAGTCCCTGGGCCAGATGACGCGGAACCCCTCAAGAAGCGGTCCGAGCGCGTGTGGATGCAGCAGGACGACAAGCCCGGTGACGATGCCGGCGACGCCCGCGACGGCGGCTTGCACGCCGTTGCGGGGGCGGAGGAACGGTGCCGTCCATCGCCGCAGCGACACGGCCACGGCAATTGCGATGAAGCTCCACCCAGCCAGGGCCAAGAGGATCTTGGCCATCTGGAGGAGGTCAGGCCACGCAACGCCTTTCGGCCGTATCGCCAGCCAGCCGGTGGCAACGACGACGAAGGTGATGACTGCGATGACGGGGCCGAGCCAGAAGCGGCGGATCAAGCGCGATGCCATCACACCGGCGAAAGCCGCGGTTGAGAGGGCCGTCAACCAGGGCCACGTGGCGAAGCCCTGCAGTTGCCAGGCGGATGCCACGTCGTTGATGGGGCCACTGGGCAGGGTGGCGTACCAGAGCACCAGCAGATTGAGAATCGCCGTCTTCAAGACCAAGATGAGATGCCGGGTCCATGCGAACCGATGTGGCGCGAAGAGCGTCGGCATCGGGTTCTCGACGCGTCAGTTCTGGCTGGGCCTGATCGCCGACTTCGGCCGGAACGCGTTGCAGACCTCGTCGCGCGTTTCCAGGTAGGCCCCGCCGATGAGGTCGATGCAGTAGGGCACGGCGGCGAAGATGCCGCTGGCCTTTTCATGGCCGGCCAGCGTCTCGGCAATGGCCTTGGGCTGGCCCGGCAGGTTGATGATCAGCGCCTTGCCGCGGATGACAGCGACTTGTCTGGACAGGATGGCCGTCGGCACGAAGTGCAGCGAGATCTGGCGCATCTGCTCGCCAAAACCGGGCATCACGCGGTCGGCCACGGCCAGCGTCGCTTCGGGCGTCACGTCTCGCGGCGCGGGGCCGGTGCCGCCGGTGGTCAGTACGAGGTCGCAGCGCTTTACGTCGACCAGATCGATGAGTGCCGCCGAGATGCCTGCCTGTTCGTCGGGGATCAGGCGCGGTACGAATTCGATGGGGTTGAGCAGCGCGCTCGTCAGCCAGTGTTGCAGCGCCGGCAGGCCCTTGTCTTCGTAGACGCCGCTGGAGGCGCGGTCGCTGATCGAGACGATGCCAATTCGTACAGGTTCAGGGATGGGGTCACTCATCGGCATCTGCGGCGGGCTCGGACGCCTTGATCAACTGGAACAGCTCCCGGTAGGCGCGGCCACTGCGCTTCTCGGGCTCGTTGGCAGCGTCCTTGCGCGCGGCGCGCACGAGGTTGCGCAGTTGCTGGATGTCGACGTTCACGTGCTCGTCGATGAACTGCTGAAGCGCTGCGTCGTCCGCCAGCAGCAGCTCGCGCCAGCGCTCGGACTGGTGCAGGCGCAAGCTGTCCTGCGCATGGCCGAGCTTGAAAGCGGCCACGGCCTCGCGGATGGGCTCGGGGTCGATCTTGCGCATCAGCTTGCCGATGTACTGCATCTGGCGGCGCTTGCCCTCGAAGTTGGTGATCTTCTTGGCTGCCTTGAGGGCGTCGTAGAGGATCTCGGGCAGGGCCAGCGGCTCCCAGCGCGATTAGGGCAGGGCCAGCAGGTCGTCGCCCAGCTTCTGCAGCGCGGTCATGTCGCGCTTGAGCTGGGACTTGCTGGGGCGGTCGAAGTCGTCGTCGTCTTCGAGTTCAGGGGTGTCTTCTTGCATCGGGGGCCGTGTTCAGCGAGTCCTATGATTGTCGCCCACCCCGATTCAGTGCCTTTCATGTCCCAAGCCCAAGACGGTTTCGCCTACAGCCCCGCGCAGTTCCAGCAGTGGATCGAAGACGCCCTCGCAGAGGCGAAAAAGTTGGGTGCCAGTGATGCCGGCGCCGAGGTGTCGGAGGGTTGCGGCCTGTCGGTGTCGGCGCGCCTGGGGCAGTTGGAGAACGTCGAGCGCAACCGCGACAAGTCGCTGGGCATCTCGGTCTACCTGGGCCAGCGGCGCGGCAACGCCAGCACGTCGGACTTCTCGCCCCAGGCCATCCGCGACACCGTGCGCGCGGCCTACGACATCGCTCGCTTCACGGCCGAGGACGAGTTCGCCGGTCTGCCCGATGCGTCCGACTTGGCCCTTGACGCGGCGGCCCGGCCGGAGTTGGACCTCTTCCATCCCTGGCCCATCGACGCCGCGCAGGCCGCCGAGATTGCGCTGCGCTGTGAGGCCGCGGCGCTGGGCGTGGACAAGCGCATCACCAACAGCGAAGGCGCGGCCGTGTCGGCCCAGCAGTCGCACTTCTGGATGGGCAACACGCGTGGCTTCCGTGGCGGCTATGCCAGCTCGCGGCATTCGCTGTCGGTCGCGCCGATTGCCGGCCGAGGCGCCGGCATGCAGCGCGACGCCTGGTACAGCTCCATGCGCTCGGCGGCCGACCTGGCCTCGCCCGAGGCCATCGGTCGCTATGCCGCAGAGCGCGCGCTTTCGCGGCTGAAGGCACGCAAGGTCGCCACCGCCGAGATCCCTGTGCTGTTCGAGAGCACGGTCGCCATCGGCCTGCTGGGCGCGCTGGTGCAGGCCACCAGCGGCGGTGCGCTGTATCGCCGTACCACCTTCCTGCTCGACAGCCTGGGCAAGCCCGTCACGGCCTCGCACATCGACATCTCGGAAGACCCGCACGTGCCCAAAGGCAAGGGCAGCTCGCCATTCGACGACGAGGGCGTCACCACCCGTGCGCGCTCGATCGTGCAGGGCGGTGTGCTGCAGGGCTATTTCCTGTCCAGCTACTCGGCGCGCAAGTTGGGCATGCAGACCACCGGCCATGCCGGCGGCTCGCACAACCTGCGCATGACCAGCCGCGCTACCGCGCCCGGCGACGACCTGCCGACGATGATCCGCCGCCTCGGCCGCGGCCTGCTCGTCACCGAGCTGATGGGGCAGGGCGTGAACTACGTGACCGGCGACTATTCGCGCGGCGCCAGCGGCTACTGGGTTGAGAACGGCGAGATCGCCTACCCGGTCCACGAGGTGACCATCGCTGGCAACCTCAAGGACATGCTGCACAACATCGTCGGCATCGGCGCCGATGAATATTCGATGGGCACGAAGACCATCGGTTCAGTGCTTTTGACCGGCATGAAGCTGGCAGGGAACTGAGGCCCCTCGCCTGGTCTGGCCTTGCTGGAGTCAGGCCAGCCCAGTCGGTCCCCCGAGGGGGACGGCGATGCCTGCGGCATCGAGCCGCCAGCACATCGCCAAGCGGGCCGGCTTGGGAGCGGCCCGGCGCTCGGCCCAGGACGCCGCCGAGAGGGTAAATCCGGGCCGCATCGCCGTCGGCCGCCTTCCTAGAATCGCGCGGCTTTTTCTCTCTTTGCAAACCGATAACAGGAGACATCCATGTCCATGGAACGCCGTTCCTTTGTGCGTCATGCCGGCATCGCCGGCGTGCTGGCAGCGGGCGCCGCCCCGGCAGTCGTGCACGCCCAGGCCCAGGTGCGCTGGCGCCTCGCGTCGAGCTTCCCGAAGTCGCTGGACACCATCTTCGGCGCCGCCGACGTGTTCGCGAAGAAGGTCTCAGAGATGACCGGCGGCAAGTTCCAGATCGCCGTGCATGCGGGTGGCGAGATCGTGCCGGCGCTGCAGGTCGTGGACGCGGTGCAGAACGCCACCGTCGAGATCGCGCACACGGCGCCTTACTATTTCTTCGGCAAGGACGAGACCTTCGCGCTGGGCTGCGCCATCCCCTTTGGCCTGAACAGCCGCCAGATGACGGCCTGGATGGTGGAGGGCAACGGCCTGAAGTTGATGCGCGAGTTCTATCGCAACTACAACATCATCAATTTCCTGGGCGGCAACACCGGCGCGCAGATGGGCGGCTGGTATCGCAAGGAGATCAAAGGTGTGGCCGACATCAAGGGCCTGAAGATCCGCATCGGCGGCTTCGCCGGTCGCGTCATGGAGCGCATGGGCGCCGTGCCGCAGCAGATCGCCGGCGGCGAGATCTACTCGGCGCTGGAGAAGGGCACCATCGATGCGGCCGAGTGGGTCGGTCCATATGACGACCAGAAGCTGGGCTTCAACAAGGTCGCGCCCAACTACTACTACCCTGGCTGGTGGGAAGGCGGCCCGCAGCTGGACTTTTTCATCAACACCAAGGCGTTTGACAGCCTGTCAGCGGAGTACAAGGCCGTCGTCGAAGCCGCGTCCGCCATGGCCCACATCGACATGCAGGCCAAGTACGACGCCAAGAACCCTGGCGCGCTCAAGCAACTGGTGGGCTCCGGCACCAAGCTGTTCCGCTTTCCCAAGGACGTCATGGACGCGGCCTTCAAGGAGTCCATGGCCATCTACGCCGAGCTGTCGGCCAAGAACCCGAACTGGAAGAAGGTCTACGAGGACTATTCCAACTTCCGCCGCGACCAGAACCTCTGGTTCCGCTTCTCGGAAGCCGGCTTCGACGACTTCATGCAGTCGCAAAAGCTCTGAGCCTTCCGGGCACTTGGCAAACAAAAAGCCCCGCACTGCGGGGCTTTTTTCTGGGCGGTCGGTGGCTATTTCTTGGCGGCTTCTTCGAGCGCGCGCCGCACTGCGTCGCCGTCGTCCACGGGGGCACTGGCTGCCGACGCCGCGGGCTCGGGCGCGAACAGCTTGCTCGCGTCGTCTGAGCTCATGTCGGCAGGTTTGTCATGGTTGCCCATCTGCTGCAGCAGTTCAGACGCCTGGTTCATGTCTACGAC
>Ga0187844_10001996_pt1 | contig 14934 bp, 12 predicted proteins | sample SpaLakP09_SKY_50_FD_134517 | JGI IMG/M metagenome (GOLD analysis project Ga0187844, IMG submission 134517) | Oligotrophic lake water microbial communities from Sparkling Lake, Wisconsin, USA - SP09_SKY_50 | ecosystem: Environmental > Aquatic > Freshwater > Lake | place: USA: Sparkling Lake...
CCCCCGAGCTGGGCGCCGACATTGCTGACCGCGGCATGATGCTGACGGGCGGCGGCGCGCTGCTGCGCGACCTGGACCGCCTGCTGGCCGAAGAAACCGGCCTGCCCGTGCTGGTGGCCGAAGACCCGCTGACCTGTGTGGTGCGAGGCTGCGGTATTGCGCTGGAGCGCATGGACCGCCTGGGCAGCATCTTCACGAGCGAGTAACTGGCGGGCGCCTGTACATGGCAGGCACTTTTTTTGCGCTCTGAATTGCATGACTGCACCTGCTCCAATGCTTGTTTCTGAGCACCCGCCCATGGAGCTTGCTCCGTGCGGCAGAGACTGACCGCTGCGCACCATGCCACTCGGTACCCTGGAGCGCAGCGCTCCCCCTTTCTTCAAACAGGGCCCTTCGGCCCTGTCGCGTTTGGCCGTGTTCAGTGCGCTGGCGCTGTTCCTCATGGTGGCCGACGCGCGCTTTCACATCACCGACCCGCTGCGCAAGGTGGTGGCCACCGTGCTCTACCCGGTGCAGTGGCTCATGCTCAAGCCGGTGGAGTTTGCCAGCCAGGGCTCCGGCTACTTCCAGTCGCTGCAGACTGCGCAGCAGGACCTGGACACCGCCCGCAAGAAGATGACCGAGATGGGCCAGCGCGCCAACCAGGCCGATCAGCTGGCCCTGGAAAACGGCCGCCTGCGCAAGCTGATGGAGCTGCGCGACCGGCTGCAGACCCCGGCCCAGGCGGCCGAGGTGATCTACGACACGGCCGACCCCTACACCCGCCGCGTGGTGCTGGACCGGGGCCAGCTGGGCGGCGTGGAACTGGGCGCGCCCGTCATGGACGAGGCCGGGGTGCTGGGCCAGGTCACGCGCGTGTTCCCGCTGGTGAGCGAGGTCACCTTGCTGGTGGACCGCGACCAGGCGATCCCTGTGCTGAACATCCGCACCGGCGTGCGGGGCGTGGCCTACGGCGACCCCGTGGCGGGGCATGGCGGTGGCATGGAGCTGCGTTTCATGCCCGCCAATGCCGACATCCGCGAAGACGACCTGCTGACCACCAGCGGTGTGGACGGGCTCTATCCCCCGGGCCTGCCCGTGGCGCGGGTGGTGCGGGTGGAGCGCCGGGCCGACTCGGCATTTGCGCGCATCTACTGCGCGCCCCTGGCCCAGGTGCAGGGCGCGCGCCACGTGGTGGTGCTCAAGCCGTTGGCCGAGCACGAACTGCAGCGCCCCGAACCGGCGCACCCGGTGCCATCGAACAAGCGCGGAGGCCGCAAATGAGCCGCTGCATCTTCCCCAACATCCTCCCCTGCATGCAGACGAAAGGACCCACGCCATGATCATGCCGCGTGGTGAGCCCCTGCTGATGCCGGTGAACCCGGTGTTCATGTGGTTCAGCCTGGTGGCGGGCCTGGCCATCAACATGCTGCCGCTGGGCCGCATCGTCTGGACGCCCGATCTGCTCATGGTGCTGCTGGTCTTCTGGGGCGTGCACCAGCCGCTGCGCATTGGCATGGGCGCGGCCTTTGTGCTGGGCCTGTGCATGGACGTGAGCCAGTCGGCGCTGCTGGGCCAGCATGCGCTGTCGTACACCGTGCTGTCGTTTGGCGCCATTGCCATCCACCGCCGCCTGCTGTGGTTCAGCGTTCCATCGCAGGCGCTGCAGGTGTTCCCGCTGTTTGCGCTGGCCCACGCGGTCGAGCTGTTGCTGCGCATGGCGGCGGGCGGAATTTTTCCGGGGCTGTGGAGCCTGCTGGCGCCGTTGATCGAGGCGCTGCTTTGGCCCCTGGCCAGCTGGGTACTGCTGGCGCCCCAGCGCCGCCCGCCCGACAGTGACCAGAACCGCCCGTTGTGAACATGAGGCAACCCCCTGAGCGGCTGCGCCGCTTCCCCCTTCTCTCGCAGTGCTGCGCACTGCGGGAAGGGGGACGACGCCCTCGCGGCGGGGCGGCCCTTGCGCGGCGTCTTCTGGCCTGGGCCGCGCCAGTCGCGCAGACCGTGAGCTTTTGGCCCGTGCCTGCGGGGGCGCAGCCATGACCGAACTGCGCAGCAGCGAAGCCGATGCATCGCGTTTTCGCCTGCGGGCCGTGGTGGTGGGCCTGGTGGTGTTTGCCGCGTTCTGCCTGGTGGTGGCCCGGCTGATTTTTCTGCAGGTGGTGCGCCACGACGACCTTGCGGCCCAGGCCGAGAGCAACCGCACGGCGGTCGCGCCCATCGTGCCCAACCGGGGCCTGATCCTGGACCGCAACGGGGTGGTGCTGGCCACCAACTACTCGGCCTACACGCTGGAGATCACGCCCTCGCGTGCCGGGGTGCTGGATGAAACCATCGACGCGCTGTCCAAGGTGGTGGACATCCAGGCGCGGGACCGGCGGCGTTTCAAGCGGCTCATGGACGAGTCGCGCAACTTTGAATCCCTGCCCATCCGCACCCGCCTGACCGACCAGGAGGTGGCGCGCTTCACCGCCCAGCGCTACCGCTTTCCGGGCGTGGACATCAAGGCGCGGCTGTTCCGCAACTACCCGCTGGGCGATGTGGGGGCGCACGCGATCGGCTACATCGGCCGCATCAACCAGACCGAGAAGGCGCGCATCCAGGACTCGGAGGACGAGGCCAACTACCGGGGCACGGAATACATCGGCAAGCTGGGGGTGGAGCAGAGCTTCGAGGCGGCGCTGCACGGCGTGACCGGCTTCGAGCAGATGGAGACATCGGCGGGCGGGCGGGCCGTGCGCAAGCTGTCCAGCCACGCGGCCACGCCGGGCGACAGCGTGATGCTGTCCATCGACATCAAGCTGCAAAAGCTCATCGAAGAGCTGTATGGCAGCCGCCGGGGCGCGCTGGTGGTCATCGACCCGCGCAACGGCGAGATCCTGGCGCTGGTGAGCAAGCCCACCTTCGACCCCAACCTGTTCGTCGAAGGCATCGACGCCGAAAACTGGGCTGCGCTCAACGAATCCATCGACAAGCCACTGCTCAACCGCGCCCTGCGCGGCACCTACCCGCCGGGCTCCACCTACAAGCCCTTCATGGCGCTGGCGGCGCTGCAGCTGAACAAACGCTCGCCCAGCCTCGTGGTCAACGACCCCGGGTTCTACACCTTTGGTGGCCACACCTTCCGCAGCCACGAGGGCGGGCTGGGCGGGGTGGACATGCACCGCGCGATCCAGCAGTCGAGCAACACCTACTTCTATTCGCTGGCCGTGGACATGGGTGTGGACGCCATCCATGACTTCATGAAGCCGCTGGGTTTTGGCCAGTCCACGGGCATCGACCTCAACGGCGAAGTGCGCGGCACCCTGCCCAGCACCGAGTGGAAGCGCAACGCCTACAAGCGCCCCGAGATGAAGCGCTGGTTCCCCGGCGAAACCGTGTCGCTGGGCATTGGCCAGGGCTACAACAACTTCACCATGCTGCAGCTGGCACTGGCCCAGGCCACGATGGCCAACGGGGGCACCCGCTACCGCCCGCACCTGGCCAAGGCGGTGAAGAACTCCGTCACGGGGGCCATCACCGAGATCGTCCAGCCGCCCGGCGAGAACCTGGGCTATGCGCCCAAGAACGTGGAGATCGTGCGCAACGCCATGGTGGCCGTGAACAAGGGCGGCACCGGCACCCGCGTGTTTGCGGGGGCCCTGTACACCGCCGGGGGCAAGACCGGCACGGCGCAGGCGGTGAGCCTGGGCCAGAACGTGAAGTACAACGCCAAGGCGCTGGAGGAGCACCAGCGCGACCACTCGCTGTTTGCCGCGTTTGCCCCGGCCGAGAACCCCACCATCGCCGTGGCCGCGATTGTCGAAAACGCCGGTTTTGGCGCCGCCCACGCCGCGCCCATCGTGCGGCGGGTGTTCGATTACTGGCTGCAGGGCGAATACCCCAGCGAGGAAGACATCGCCGCCGTGCAAAAGGGCCAGGCCGCAGCCCCCATCGGCAAGCCGCGCAAGGCAGCCGAGGTGGCCCTGCCCCTGCCCTGATGGCCGGGGGCGTGTGCTGGTCTGCCCCCGCAGCCCACCCCGCGAACATCTTCTAACAGGCCGCGCTCCGCTTCTGCGGCAGAATCCGCCCGCCCCCGCTGGATGGCCGGAAACCAGATTCCGGCTCTGCCCCGGGGCCGCGCCCGATCGCCACGCACCGGAGACAAGCACCATGCAACGCCAACGCCGCCGGGCCCTCAGGGCCCTTCCTGTTCTGTTGCTCACGGCGTGTGGAGGCGGCGGTGGTGGCGACGATGCCCCGGCCAGCCCCGCTCCATCCCCCGCTCCGTCTCCGGCGCCAGCCCCATCGCCGTCGCCGTCGCCCCTGCCCCCAGCACCGCCCGGCAGCGTGGCCTATGGCAACCTCGCGCGCGCCAGTCTGGGGGCCGGTGCGGCGCTCAACGGTGCCATCCCTTTCCCGGCCGACAATCCCTGGAACACCGACATCAGCGGCGCCGAAGTGGACCCGGCCTCCGACCGCCTGATCGCCAGCATCGGTGCCGACAAGGGCCTGTACCGCGACTTCGGCTCCGGCCTGTGGGAGGGCGCGCCCATCGGCATTCCCTACCAGGTGGTTTCGGGCCAGCAGGCGCGGGCGGCCATCGAGTACCAGGCCTATGGCGACGAAAGCGACCCCGGCCCGTTTCCCATTCCGCTGGACGCGCCCGTGGAAGGCGCGCCGGGGCAGAACGGCGACCGCCATGTGCTGGTGATCGACCGCGACAACCAGCGGCTGTACGAACTGGGGCGTGCCTTTGCGCGCGGCGACCGCTGGGTGGCCGATGTGGGCGCCATGTTCCACCTCGACAACAACACCGTGCGCCCCACGGCCAAACCCGGCTGGACCAGCGCCGACGCCGCCGGGCTACCCATCTTCCCCGGGCTGGTGCGGTACGACGAGGCATCGCAGGGCGCGGGTGGCATCCGCCATGCGCTGCGCTTCACGGCGGCGCGCACACGCCGCGCGTTTGTGCCACCGGCCACGCACTACGCGTCGCCCAACACCGACCCCAACCTGCCGCCCATGGGCATGCGCGTGCGCCTGAAGGCGGGTTATGCCATCCCCGCCAGCTTCAGCCCCGAAGCCCAGGCCATCCTGGCGGCGCTCAAGACCTACGGCATGTTCCTGGCCGACAACGGCTCGGACTGGTTCCTCAGCGGCGCCCCCGATGCGCGCTGGAACAACGACCGCCTGCGCGCCGAGCTGGCCTCGGTCAAGGGACGCGACCTGGAGGTGGTGAAGATGGTGGGGCTGGTCACGCAGGTGTAGCGCTGCGACCCGCGCCGCCTGGGGGCGTGTACCCGTACTGCAGGGGTAGTATTGCTATTATTTATATAGCTATAAAGGCATGCTGGTCGCGCGGTAAAGCCTGTTTTTCCTTGAGCTTTTGGCTCAGGCAGGCTGTGCCCGCGCCGACGGCGGGATCTGGCTGAACACCAGCGCCGCCACGATCAGCGCCGCGCCTGCCAAGCCCGCCCAACCCAGCCGCTCGCCCAGCAGCGCCCAGGCCGTGAGCGCGGCAAACACCGGCTCCAGCCCGAACACGATGGCGCTGCGCATGGCGTCCACGCGCTGCTGGCCCCAGGCCTGCAGCGTGACCACCACCACACTGGCCAGCAGGCCCAGGTACAGCAGGGCGACCCAGGCATCGGTGGGCAGGTGGGCGGTGGCCTGCAGCCAGCCCATGCCCCCGTCGCGGCCCAGCAGCAGCAGGGTGGATGCCACCGCCATCACCGTGGCCTGCGCCGCCGCCATGCGCGTGGCGCGCAGGGGGCGCGCGGCCGTGCGGCGTGCGCATTCTTCCAGCGCCAGGATGTAGAGCGCATAGAACACGGTGCTGGCCAGCGTCAGCGTATCGCCCAGGTTCCAGGGCTCGTTCTCGTGGAACATCAGGGTCATGCCCAGCAAGGCCATCCCGCAGGCCGCCCACAGCCGCCAGCCGTAGCGGCGGCCCATGGCGGCCATGGCGATCAGCGGCACCACCAGCACATTGAGGCCGGTCACAAACGCGTTGCGGTTGCTGCTGGTGCGCGCCAGCCCTTCGATCTGCAGCCAGAACGCCAGGAACAGCAGCGCACCCAGGGCGCAGCCCCACAGGCGCTCATGGCGCCACATGCCCCACCACAGCGGCGCCAGCACCGCCAGCGCAATCACAAACCGCAGCCAGATGATCTGCAGCGCATCAAGCTGGGTGGACAACAGCTTCATGGCCGGGAAGGTGGTGCCCCACACCACGGTCACGGCCAGCAGGGCCATCAGGCCAAAACGTTCGGGTTTCATGGGCTCCAAAACAAGAAAGGGCTGGTCGGTTCCCCGGCCAGCCACTTGCAAAAAATTTCCTCGCAGCGTCTGCGCACGACCTGCTGCCGTCGCACTGGCGCGGCCCTAGTCAGGTAGCCGCGGAGCTGGCTCTGCCAGGCCGCTGGCTGCGTCCCCCTCCCGGAGCGCGCAGCGCGCAGAGAGAGGGGTGAAGGCGCACAGCGCCTCAGGGGGTGAAACCTCAGTTAAACAGATAACGGGCTTGCAGGTTCAGGCGCAGCATGTCGCCCTGCTGGCCGTCGAACGTGGTTCGGCGGCCACCGATCAGCTCGCCGCCCAGTTCCACGTTCTTGATCGGCAGGTAGTACATGCCGGCATGCCACTGGTAGAGCTTGTGGTTGCCTTCGGCGCCATAGGCGTTCACGTAGGCGTCGCCCAGGTGGCTGCGCGAACGCACCAGGCCCAGCGAAACCGTGCCACGCAGCTGTTCGCTGAACACGTTGGACAGGCCCAGCACCAGGCCGTGCGACTTATCGAGGCGCACCGTGCCGCCGTCCAGCACCGGGTAGTTGGTGCCCACCAGGTAGGCGCCGTCGCCATCGCCGTCCAGGCGCGTGTACTGCGCCATCAGCGTGGTGGTGCCGGTGATCTTGTAGCCAGCGCCCAGGCCAAAGCCGGTGCCGCGCTTGGACACGCCAGACACGCGCTGCTCGTGCGACAGCAGGCGGGCGTTCACGTTGCCCCAGTCGTAGGCCTTGTCCACGCGGGCCACCAGGTTGGGGCTGCGTGCGCCGTCGGTGGGTTCTTCCACGGCGAACTGGAACTTGGCGAGGCTGGGGTTGTTGTAGGTGTAGCGGATCTGCGTGGGGCGGCGGAAGGTGGCGCCGGGCGGGCCGTTGAAGTCCACCGTCTCGGGCAGGTTGTCCGTGTCCATGAAGGTGGACCAGGTCTGGCCGATCAGCCAGCCCGCGTATTCGCCGTAGGCATGGCGCAGGCGCAGGCGGTTGCGGTTGCACTCGGCGCCGCAGTAGGCGTAGAAGTCGGCTTCGATCTTGGTATTGAACGTGCCCACGGCGGTGGGCGTGGAGGTCTCGAAGCCAAAGCGCGAGGTCTGTGCGGTCAGGCTGGTCTTGCCGCTCTTGGAGCTGCCCAGGGGCTGCTCCATCAGGTTGGTGAAATGGTCACCCGGGGCTGTGGCCTTGAAGTCCTTGACCATGTTGGCTTCGGCAAAGCCATAGATGCGGATCGAGGTTTCGCTGCCCGGCAGGCGGAAGCTGCCAGGGATGTCGCCCAGCACCACGGCGTCCTTCTGCTTGAGTTCGACGGCGTCGATGCGGTCGTTCCAGGCCGATGCCGAGGCGGCGGGCGCTGCGGCCGGTGCCTGGGCCTTGAGCGCGTTCAGCTCGGCGCGCAGGGCCTTCAGCTCATTGCGCATGTCTTCGAAATCCTTGGCGGTCTGGGCAAAGGCTGCGGGTGGCAGGCTGCACAGGCCGGCGGCCATCAGGGCGAGGAACGTGTGGTTCAGTTTCATGGTCACTCCGGTAGGGGTTGTTGGCGTTTTTGTGGATGTCACATGGACCTGGATCTCAGGTGCCAATGGCATGGGGTGAGGTGCAGAGCGCATCAGGCAGGCGCGGCCCGAGGCGAGTGCCCCCGCGCAAGGGCCGCCCCGCCGCGCTGGGGGCGTCCCCCTCCCGCGAAGCGAGAGAGGGGGAAGGCGCGAAGCGACTCAGGGGGTGCTTCATTTCTTCAGGCCCCCATGCGGCCGATGAAGGCGCGGATGCGGTCGTTGGCGGGGTTGTTGAAGAACTCGGCAGGGGGAGCGTCGTGCGCGATGCGGCCCTGGTCGAAGAACATCACGCGGTCGGACACCTCGCGCGCAAAGCCCATCTCGTGGGTCACCACGATCATGGTCATGCCGCCACGGGCCAGTTCGCGCATCACGTCCAGCACCTCCTGCACCATTTCGGGGTCGAGGGCCGAGGTGGGTTCGTCAAACAGCATCACCTTGGGTTGCATGGCCAGCGCGCGTGCAATGGCCACGCGCTGCTGCTGGCCGCCCGACAGCTGCCAGGGGTACTTGTGCGCATGGTCCTGCATGCCCACGCGGGTGAGCAGGGCCAGGGCCTGCGCATTGGCCTGCGTGCGTGGTGTGTGGCGGATGCGGCGCGGCGCCAGGGCCACGTTGTCCAGCACGCTCATGTGGCCGAACAGGTTGAACTGCTGGAACACCATGCCGACCTCGCTGCGCTGTTTTTGCAGCAGGTGCTGGTCGTCGCCCACCGGCTCGCCGCCGATGGTGATGGTGCCGCTGTCGTGGGGCTCCAGCCGGTTGATGGCGCGCAGCAAGGTGCTTTTGCCCGAGCCCGAGGCACCGATGATCACGGTGACCTCGCCGGTGTTGAAGGTGGTCGAGACGTCCTTGAGCACCTGGTGGGCGCCGAACGACTTGCAGACCCGGTCCACGACGATGAAAGGAGTGGCTTGGCCCGTCGTCATTTGTTGCGGCCTTCCACGTCGAAGCGGTATTCCACCGCGTTCGAGATCTGCGTGACCAGCGTGGTCAGCAGCAGGTAGGTGATGGCCACGGTGGACAGCGTCGCAATCGGCTGGAAGGTGGCCGACTGGATGCGGTTGCCCACGTTGGTCAGCTCCACCACGCCAATCGCATAGGCCAGCGAGGAGTCCTTGAGCAGCGCCACAAAGTTGCTCACCAGCGGCGGCAGCGAGATCTTGAATGCCTGGGGGAACACCACGTCAAAAAAGACATGCATGCGCCCGAGGCCCAGGGCCTTGGCGGCCTCGGTCTGGCCGCGTGGCACGGCCAGCAGCCCGGCGCGGATGGCCTCGGCGTTGTAGGCGCCCACGTTCAGGCCCAGGGCCAGCACGGCGGCGGCAAAGTCGGGCAAATTCAGCCCCGGCACCAGCACCGGCAGTGCGAAGTACACAAACAGGATCTGCACCAAGAGGGGCGTGCCCCGGATGACCCAGATGTAGAAGCTGGCTGCCCAGCGCACCACGGCCCAGCGTGCGGTGCGCGCCAGGGCCGCGCCGGTGCCCAGCACCAGGCCGACACTGCCGCTGATCAGCGTGAGCCACAGCGTGGTGCGCGCGCCGTCAGAAAAAGCCTGGGCGTTGGAGCCAATGGGCTCGGGCAGGAAGGAGAGCAACTGGCCCAGCAGCGCCAGCGCCAGCACCATCAGGATGACGGCGGAGACGAGCGTGGCGTTGCTGCGCTGCTGGCGGGACCAGCGCTGTGGCCAAAAGGCAGTGAGCATGAAGAAATATCCCGGGCGTGCCGCTTACTGGCAGCGCACGTCTTCGTTGAAATATTTCTTGGACAGTGCGGCGTAGCTGCCATCGGCCATGACTTCGGCGAGGGCCTTGTTCCAGCCGCCGGCCAGCGAGCTGTTGCCCTTGGCCACGGCGGCGGCGATGCGTTCGATGAACAGCATGTCGCCGAGCTTGAAGCCCGCACCGGGGTTCTTCTCGGCCACGGCCTTGGCCACAAAGCGGTCGGTCACCCAGGCGTCCACGCGGCGCGAGTTCAGGGCGCTGCGGGCATCCACGTCGGTGGGGAAGTTCTTCATTTCCTTGATGGACGAGACCTTCTGCACGTTTTCGAGGTAGCTGGTGCCGGTCTGCACGGCCACGATCTTGCCGGCCAGGTCCTTGGCGCTCTTGATGGCGGGGTCCATGGCGATGATCATGCCGCCCGAGCAGTAGTGGGGTTCGGTGAAGGTCACGGCCTTGGCGCGCTCTTCGGTGATGCCGTGCGAGGCGATCACCAGATCCCAGCGGTCCTGGCGCAGGCCGGTCAGCAGGGCGTCAAAGCCCAGCGTCTTCCACTGGATGGTCAGGCCCATCTTCTTGGCCACGAGTTCGGCCACTTCCACTTCAAAGCCGGTCAGCGTGGTGCCGTTGAAGAAATTGAACGGGGCGAACTGGCCTTCGGTGGCGATGAGGATCTTGCCGTCCTTCTTCACCTCGTCCAGCGTCCGGGCCTGGGCGGCGAATGCGGCGCAAAGCGCGAGGGCGGTGGCGACAGCCTTGAACAATTTCATGGAATGGGTCCTGTACGGGGTATTTCAGGTACAAAAAATCCGGCATGCGGGTAAGCAGGCCGGAGGCTCGGGGATTGCGGACGGGGTCATCGCCGATGGCGAAGTCTGCCGTCATCAAATGGACACGATTATAAAGTTGTGAACTTTTTCCTTGACACTGCTGACAACCCCCAGCGGGCGCTTGTGTGCTTATTCACAACAGGTTTAGACGGGGCTCCCGAACTTTCAGGAGCGGTTTTTGGGCCCGGTGTCAGCGCAAGAACGCGTCGTAGCCGGTCTTGAGGATGAGCGTGCTCACCACCAGGATGAAGATGCCGCGCACAAAGCCCGTGCCATGCTTGAGCGCCATGTGCGTGCCCAGCAGGCTGCCGACCACGTTGGCCACGGCCAGCGTCACGGCAAAGTGCCACCACACATGGCCCTTGGCCGCAAACAGCACGACGGCGGCGATGTTGGTGGCGCAGTTGAGCAGCTTGGCCGAGGCCGAGGCGTTCAGGAAGTCATAGCCCAGCAGCCGCACGAACAGGAACACAAAAAAGCTGCCAGTGCCCGGGCCGAAGAAGCCGTCATAAAACCCGATGAGCACGCCGATCAGCCCGGCCACCAGCACCTCGGTGCGGCCCGCAAAACGCGGGGTGTGGTGCCGCCCCAGTTCCTTCTTGGCCAGGGTGTAGACCAGCACGGCCAGCAGCACCAGGGGCAGCAGCTTGCGCAGGAAGTCGGCCGAGATCACCGTGACAGCCCAGGCGCCCGCAAACGACCCTACAAAACCGGCCGCCGCAGCGGGCAACATGGCCTGCCAGCGGATCTGCACCCGGCGGCTGTATTGCCAGGTGGCCATGGCCGTGCCCCACACCGAGGCCGCCTTGTTGGTGCCCAGCAGGGTGGCTGGCGGCGCCCCCGGAAACGCTGCAAACAGCGCGGGCACCATCACCAGGCCCCCACCCCCCACGATCGCATCCACAAAGCCTGCGAGCAGCGAGGCCAGGGTCATCAAAATCCATTCCATGGCGCTATTTTCGCACCTGGAGTGCTATCAATTCAGGACGGAATGGGCGCGCTGGGTGCTCGGATCACTTTTCGAGCAGGCAAGAAAAAGGCGCTGGGATCGCCAGCGCCTGGAAAGTGTCGCACCTCGTTGGGTGCTTTGAATGTGGTTGTTGGTAGAAAGAGTGTCTCCTCGGGCCCCTCGCTTGGCACACCGAAGCGCGCTTTCGAGTGCCGTGACTGTAACGGCCGCACCCGGCTGGTGCATTGGGGGTTTCCCGCCCCCCTTTGTTGGGCGCCGGGCCGGGCTGTGGACCGGAATGGGGCGGCATCGGTTGGCATGGCTCGTGCAATGCGTTGTAACAAATTGCGAAAGGGAGCCTTCATGCGGGGAGTCTTGCACCGGTTCGTGGCGGTTGTGGGGTTGTGTCTGGGGCTGTATGCCAGCGCGCTGGCGCAGAGCCCGCCCGAGGCAGTGGCCGGTGGGGCGGCCCCGGCAGCGGCAGTGGTGGCGCTCACGCGGCCATCCCTGGTCGCGCAGGACACGGTGAATGCCGCCCACACCGGCTGGATGATGACCTCCACCGCGCTGGTGCTGCTCATGACGCTGCCGGGCATTGCGCTGTTCTATGCAGGCATGGTGCGCAAGAAGAATGTGCTCAACACCATGGCCAGCGTGGTGGCGATTGCGGCGCTGGTCAGCCTGCTGTGGTTTGCGGCGGGGTACTCCCTCGCCTTCACGCCCGGCAATGCCTGGCTGGGGGGCTGGGAGCGTGCGGGCTTTGCGGGGCTGGACTTTGACCTGGCGGGCGGCCAGCTTGCCGTGAGCCATGTGGCGCCCCACATCCCCGAATCGGTGTACGCCATGTTCCAGCTCACGTTTGCCATCATCACCGCCGCGCTGCTGGTGGGCGCACTGGTGGAGCGCATGCGGTTTTCGGCCATGCTGGTCTTCATCGGCCTGTGGACCCTGGTGGTCTACGCCCCGGTGGCGCACTGGGTGTGGGAGCCCGGTGGCTGGCTGGCGCAGATGGGGGCGCTCGACTTTGCGGGCGGCTCGGTGGTGCACGTGAACGCGGGCGTGGCCGGGCTGGTGTGTGCGTGGTTCCTGGGCCGCCGCACAGGCTACGGCCGTGAGCCCTTCGAGCCCTACAGCCTGGGGCTCACCATGGCGGGCGCGGGCCTGTTGTGGGTGGGCTGGTTTGGCTTCAATGCGGGTTCGGCCGTGGCGGCCGATGGCCGCGCCGGGCTGGCCATGGCGGTGACGCACCTGGCCGCAGCGGCCGGGGCGCTGGCGTGGATGCTGGGCGAGTGGGTGGTGCGCGGGCGACCGTCGTTGCTGGGGCTGTGTTCCGGCCTGGTCGCAGGCCTGGTGGCCATCACCCCGGCGGCAGGGTTTGTCACGCTGCGTTCGGCCGTGGTGATTGGCCTGGTGGCGGGCCTGGCCTGCTACTGGGGCGCCACGGGGCTCAAGCGGCTGCTGCGGGTGGACGACTCGCTCGATGTGTTCGGTGTGCATGGCATTGGCGGCATCGTGGGCTCGCTGCTCACGGGCGTGCTGGCCAGCCGCACAGTGGGCGGCGTGCCGGGCAGCCTGCTCACCCAGGCCATTGGTGTGGGGGCCGTGATGGCCTACAGCCTGGTGGCGACGGCCGTGCTGCTGTGGCTTGTCAACTTTGCAATGGGCCTGCGGGTGGACGAGCAGAGCGAGCAGACCGGGCTCGACATCGCCCAGCACCGTGAGCACTTAGGGGGTTGACCCACCGCGCCCTGGATGACTGAAATGCCGTAAGGAGCCGACCATGCCCGATTCCGACAAGCTTGCCATTGCCGCCCATCTGCACGTGCTGCTGCGCCGCAAGACGGGGCGCGTGACCGACACCGAGTGGATGGCGGCCAACGCCGAATACGCGCTGGAGATCGTGCGGTTTGCGCGCCTGCGTGCGCAGGAGGACAACGCGCCCGAGCTGGCCGAGTGGGCCGACCGGCTGGACCAGGCGGTGCACCAGGCGCCGACGCCCGCAGCGCGCAAGCCCTTGCTGGATGTGGCCACACAGGCGGTGCGCCAGCGCCTGGCACCACCACCGCCTCCACCGCCGCCCGAAGTGCCGCGCTACGTGGGGGGCATCCGCTGAGCGGGCCTGCGTTGCGGCACGGGCGTCAGGTCACGCCCGCCGCGCCGCGATGATCCACTCGGCCGCCTTCTCTGCCATCATCAGTGTGGGCGAGTTGGTGTTGCCGCTGGTGATGGTGGGCATGGCGCCTGCATCCACCACGCGCAGCCCCGCCACCACGCCGCCACGTCCGTCGCGCACGCGCAGCTGGGCGTCCAGCACGGCCATCGGGTCGCCGTCGCGCCCCATCTTGGTGGTGCCCACGGGGTGGAAGATGGTGGTGGCAATGTCGCCCGCCAGGCGCGCCAGGTCTTCGTCGCTTTCAAACTGCACGCCGGGCTTCCACTCTTGCGGCTGGTACTTGGCCAGCGCGGGCTGGGCCACGATGCGGCGCGTGACGCGCAGGCTGTCGGCGGCCACCTGGCGGTCTTCGGGCGTGCTGAGGTAATTGGGTGCAATGGCGGGGGCGGCCTTGAAGTCGGCGCTCTTGATGTTCACCGTGCCCCGGCTGGTGGGGTTGAGGTTGCACACGCTGGCGGTGAAGGCCGGGAAGCTGTGCAGCGGCTCGCCAAACGCGTCGAGCGACAACGGCTGCACGTGGTACTCGATGTTGGGGTAGGGCTGGTCGGGGCTGCTGCGGGTGAACGCGCCGAGCTGCGAGGGCGCCATGCTCATGGGCCCGCTGCGCTTGAGCGCGTATTCGAGCCCGATCTTGGCTTTGCTCACCAGCGAGTTGGCCATGGTGTTGAGCGTCTGCACGCCCTGCACCTTGAACACCGCGCGGATCTGCAGGTGGTCCTTCAGGTTGGCACCCACGCCGGGCAGGTCCACCTTCACCTCCACACCGTGCTGGCGCAGCAGTGCGGCGGGGCCGATGCCCGACAGTTGCAGCAGCTGGGGCGAGTTGACGGCGCCCGCGCTCAGGATCACCTCGCCCGTGGCCTGGGCCGTCACCATCTCCTGGCCGTCCCACACCACCACGCCGGTGCAGCGCTGGCTGCCATCGGGCTGGGTTTCGAGGATGAGCTTGGACGCCTGCGCGCTGGTCCACATCTCGAAGTTGGGGCGGCCGTAGCAGGTGGGCCGCAAAAAAGCCTTGGCGGTGTTCCAGCGCCAGCCGCTTTTCTGGTTGACCTCGAAGTAGCCCACGCCTTCGTTGCTGCCGCTGTTGAAGTCGTCGGTGGCGGGGATGCCCGCCTGCTGTGCGGCGTGGGCAAAGGCGTCGAGCACGTCCCAGCGCAGGCGTTGTTTTTCTACCCGCCACTCGCCCGTGCTGCCGGTGGCCTTGTTGCCGTGCAGGCGTTTGAAATTTTCATTCACGCTGCCGGGCTGGTCCAGGCGCCAATGGTCCTCGTGGCGGCGGAAGTAGGGCAGGGCGTTGTCCCAGCGCCAGCCCGCATCGCCGGTCAGCTCGGCCCACTGGTCGTAGTCGCGCGCCTGGCCACGCATGTAGATCATGCCGTTGATGCTGCTGCAGCCGCCCAGCGTCTTACCGCGCGGGTAGCGCAGGGTGCGGCCGTTCAGGCCCGCGTCGGGCTCGGTGTTGTAGAGCC
>Ga0187844_10001997_pt1 | contig 14929 bp, 14 predicted proteins | sample SpaLakP09_SKY_50_FD_134517 | JGI IMG/M metagenome (GOLD analysis project Ga0187844, IMG submission 134517) | Oligotrophic lake water microbial communities from Sparkling Lake, Wisconsin, USA - SP09_SKY_50 | ecosystem: Environmental > Aquatic > Freshwater > Lake | place: USA: Sparkling Lake...
CACCTTGTTGCCCGCCAGGTGGTACAGGAAGGCGCCGCCGTAGGTGTCGTTTTCCATGGGCCAGCCCGCGGTGTGCATCACAAAGCCGGGCTGGTGCTTCTTGGGGTCGATCTCCCACAGCTCTTTGATGCCGATGCCGAAACTTTGGGGGTCGCGGTCCTTGTCGAGGTGGTACTTGGCAATCAGCTGCTTGCCCAGGTGGCCGCGCGCGCCCTCGGCAAACACGGTGTACTTGCCCAGCAGCTCCATGCCCAGCTGGAAGTTCTCGGTGGGCTCGCCCTCTTTGCCGATGCCCATATTGCCCGTGGCCACGCCCTTGACGGAGCCGTTGTCGTTGTAGAGCACCTCGGCGGCGGTGAAGCCGGGGAAAATTTCCACGCCCAGGGCTTCGGCCTGTTCGCCCAGCCACTTGGTCAGGTTGCCCAGGCTGATGATGTAGTTGCCATGGTTCTGCGCAAACGGTGGCAGGAACATGTTGGGCACGCGAACGCCCGATTTTTCCGACAGGAAGATGTAGGCGTCGTCGGTGACAGGCTGGTTGAGCGGGGCGCCGCGCTTTTTCCAGTCGGGAATCAGCTCGGTGAGCGCCTTGGGGTCCATGATGGCGCCCGACAGAATGTGTGCGCCGGGCTCGGAGCCTTTTTCGAGCACCACGACCGAGACATCCTGGCCTTTTTCGGCCGCCAATTGCTTCAGGCGGATGGCTGTGGCCAAGCCGCCAGGGCCACCGCCAACGACCACCACGTCGTATTCCATGGATTCGCGGGGGCCATATTGGGCGAGGATTTCTTCGTTTGTCATGGGCTTCTCGTCGGGCGTTTGATAATGGACTATTGTCGGCAGAGCATGGGCCAGCCCCTGTCTGTCTGGCGACTGATTGTATTCACGGAATATGGACAATCGAACGACCGTTCTTTTTTGATCAGTGGGGAGACTCTAAATGGCATACAGCATCGACTTGTCGGGCCGCGTCGCTTTCATCACCGGCGCATCGAGTGGCCTGGGCGCGCAGTTTGCGCGCACCCTGGCGCGTGCCGGAGCCGGGGTGGTGCTGGCCAGCCGCCGGATAGAAAAGCTCAAGGAACTGCGCGCCCGCATCGAAGGCGAGGGCGGTGACGCCCACGTGATCGAACTGGACGTGACCGACCACGCCTCCATCAAGTCCGCCGTGGCCCACGCCGAGACCGAGATGGGTTCCATCGACATCCTCATCAACAACTCGGGCGTGAGCACCACGCAGCGCCTGCAGGATGTGACGCCCGAGGACTACGACTTCATCTTCGACACCAATGTGAAGGGCGCGTTTTTTGTGGCGCAAGAGGTGGGCAAGCGCATGCTGGCCCGCTCGCGCGGCGCGGCACCGGGCAGCTTCACGGGCGGGCGCATCATCAACATCGCCTCGATGGCGGGCCTCAAGGTGCTGCCACAGATCGGTGCCTACTGCATGAGCAAGGCCGCCGTGGTGCAGATGACCCGGGCCATGGCCATGGAGTGGGGCAAGTTCGGCATCAACACCAACGCGATCTGCCCTGGCTACATCGACACCGAAATCAACCACCACCACTGGGACACCGAGCAAGGCCAGAAACTCATCGCCATGCTGCCGCGCAAGCGCGTGGGCAGCCCGCAGGACCTGGACGCGTTGCTGGTGATGCTGGCCAGCGACCAGAGCCATTTCATCAACGGCGCGGTGATTGCGGCGGACGATGGTTTTGCGGTCTGATCCCCAGGGAACATGCGGGCATGAAGATCGAAATCCCCGAGGTCAAAAAGCTGGTCTTTGAGACGCGCTTCCCCGTGCGCTGGGGCGACATGGACGCGATGGGCCATGTCAACAACACCGTGTACTTCCGTTACCTGGAAACCGCGCGCATCGACTGGATGGTGTCGGTGGGCTGCAACCCCGACCCGCGCGGGCAGGGGCCGGTCATCGTCAATGCGTTCTGCAACTTCTACAAGCAGCTCGAATACCCGGCCGATGTGCTGCTCAAGCTGTACGTGAGCGATCCGGGCCGCACCACGTTCGAGACCTGGGGCACGATGGAACGCGTGGACCAGCCGGGCGTGATCTGCGCGGCAGGCGGGGCCACCACCATCTGGGTGGACTTCCCGCAGCAGAAGGCGGCGCCGCTGCCCGACTGGATGCGGGCGCTGGTGTCGGCAGACTGAATCAAGGCAAAAAACGGCCTCTGCGCGCGATGGATAAGCGCTTTATGCTATCAAAAGCATAGTATCGAGGCACACTCCCGCTCCTGCGCCCTGCGGTGCTGCTTTACTTCTGCTTGGGCACACGGCCCATCAGATAGAACTCGGGGTTGGGCAACATGCCCGCAAAGCTGGCCATGCGGTTACTGAGCCCAAAAAACGCGGTGATGGCCGCAATGTCCCAGATGTCTTCGTCGTCAAAGCCGTGGGCGTGCAGCGCGACAAAGTCGGCATCCTCGATCTCGTGCGAGCGCTGGCAGACCTTCATCGCAAAGTCGAGCATGGCGCGTTCGCGCGGGCTGATGTCGGCCTTGCGGTAGTTCACGGCCACCTGGTCGGCGATGAGGGGTTTCTTTTCGTAGATACGCAGGATCGCGCCGTGCGCCACCACGCAATACAGGCACTGGTTGGCCGCGCTGGTGGTGGTGACGATCATCTCGCGCTCGCCCTTGGTCAGGCTGCCTTCCTCTTTCAGCATGAGCGCATCGTGGTACGCGAAGAACGCGCGCCATTCGGCCGGGCGGCGCGCAAACGCCAGGAACACGTTGGGGATGAAACCCGCCTTCTCCTGCACTTCCACAATGCGTGTGCGGATGTCTTCGGGCAGGGTGTTGAGGTCGGGGAAGGGGTATCGGCTCACGGCGGTCTCCTATGGTTTTTTGTGGTTCGGGTCGCGGGGCAAGTATCACGGATGCCACTGGGTGGCTCGTACGGGGCTCTGCGACGGCGCGGCTGTGTTGCCCGCCAGCGCATACGACAGCTGGGTGGCCGCAGCCATCACCGTCTGTGCCAGCGCTTCGAGTTTTTCCGCTGGCAGGCGCGATGCCGGGCCCGAAATGCACACCGAGCCCATCAGCCGCCAGTGCATGCCAAACACCGGCGCCGACACGGTGGCCACGCCCTGTTCGCGCTCGCCAATCGACCAGTGATAGCCCTTCTTGCGGATCTCTTCATAGGCCTTGCCCGGCTCGCCCGAAAACGCCAGGATCACGCGGCCTGGCGAGCCCTTGTCCAGCGGCAGGCCTTCGCCCATGCGTGCGTGGTGGCGCAGCGCCTGCGGGCCTTCCACGCGCACCAGGCAGGTCCGCACATTGCCTTCGCGCACATAAAACGCGGCGCTTTCGCCCGTGGCAAGGGTCAGCTCGCGCAGCGCGGGCTCCAGCACGTTCTGCACGTCAAAACCGGCCTGGTAGCGCGCGCCCAGCCAGCCTGCAGCCGGGCCCAGGCGCCAGTCGCCATCCTCGCGTTGCACCATGAAGCCCGACTGCGCCAGCGTGCGCGCCAGGCGCAGCACGGTGGTCTTGTGTAGGCCGCAGCGGCGGCTCAGCTCGGCCAGGGGCAGGCTGGATTCGCCCAGCGCAAAAGCCTCCAGCACCTGCAGGGCGCGCGTGACGGCGATGACGCCACCGCTGCCGGGTTCTGCATCGGCCGAAGCCATGGGTCGGGGCGCGGGCGCGAGGGTGGGGACGGGCGGCTGGGATGGCTTGGCGGGGTGGTTGCTCATGGCGCAATTCGTTTCATGGTACGCAACTGCATTGTATGGGTTGAAACGTCTGCGTACAGTCGCACCCACGGCGCCGGACCAGAACACGGATCACAACAAAGGCCCTGCAGACCGGCATGACGAACCACCACAACGGAGACAAATTCATGACCGCCTTCACTTCGCTTTCGCGCTCCCTGTGCGCTGCCTTCCTGGGCCTTGCGGCTGCAGCCGTGCCCACCGGCGCGGCACTGGCGCAGGCTGCCTACCCGGGCAAACCCATCCGCCTCATCGTGCCGTTCCCACCCGGCGGCGGCACCGACATGATTGCGCGCACCGTGGCGCAAAAGCTCGCGGACCAGAACAAGTGGAACGTGATCGTGGACAACCGCCCCGGCGCGGGCGGCAACCTGGGGGTGGACGCCGCCGCCAAGTCGCCTGCGGACGGCTACACGCTGGTCATGGGCCAGACCAGCAACCTGGCCATCAACCCCACGCTGTACCCCAAGCTACCCTACGACCCGATCAAGGACCTGGTGCCCGTGGCCCTGGTGTCGTCCTCGCCCATCGTGATGGCTGCGCCCGCCAATTCGCCGTTCAAGTCGTATGCCGATGTGGTGGCTGCCGCCAAGGGCAAGCCCGATGCGCTCACGCTGGGCTATTCGGGCAACGGCACCGTGGCCCACCTGGCGGGCGAGCTGGCGGAAGACGCGGCGGGCATCAAGCTGCGCCACATCCCCTACAAGGGCGCTGCCCAGGCCATGACCGACCTGGTGGGCGGGCAGATCGACCTGTACATGTCGTCCGTGCCCACGCTGCTGGGCCAGGTGCGCAACGGCAAGCTCAAGGTCATTGCCATCACCTCGGCCAAGCGCTCGCCCCAGCTGCCCGATGTGCCCACGCTGGCCGAGTCCGGCTACAAGGGCTTCGAGGCCGTGACCTGGTTCGGCATCCTGGCCCCCGCCGGTACACCCGCCCCCATCGTGGCGCAGCTCAACAAGGCCATCAACGCGGCCCTGCAACAGCCCGATGTGGCCGACAAGCTGCGCTCTGAAGGCGGCGATGTGCTGGGCGGTACGGCCGAGCAGTTCAGCCAGTTGCTCAAAGCCGAAGTGCCGCGCTGGGCCAAGATCGTGAAGGATTCGGGCGCCAGCCTGGACTGACGGGCTCCCTGTGGGGCGGGTTGCTCTGCATATCTGCCAGCCCGCCACCCACTTCTTCACCTTTGCATTTCGTCTGCACTGGGCCAGTCGCCGACCTCGGGGCTGGTTGCGCTGCGGCATGGGCGCCTTGCGCGCACTGCTCAGCCTGCGGCGCATTTCCACGCCTCTGTTTTTCGCGTTCTTTCCAAGGATTTCTCATGAACCAACTCCCTGAAATCATCCGTACCATCGAGCGCGTGGGCGCCGATGTTGTGAGCAAAGCGGCCACCTACCAGGCCGCCATCCTGGCCGACGTGGCGGGCCGCCGCGGCACCATGCATGGCCGCGTAGCGCCCGTTCACCAGAGCATGAAAGTGGCGGGCCCCGCCTTTACCGTGGAGGTGCGCCCCGGCGACAACCTCATGATCCACGCCGCCATTGCCCTGGCCCAGCCGGGCGACGTGCTGGTGATCGACGGCAAAGGCGACCAGACCGCCGCGCTGATGGGCACGCTGATGCTCAGCGCCTGCAAGAAGCGTGGCCTGGCGGGCGTGATCGTGGACGCCGCCATCCGCGACAAGCTGGAGATTCTGGAGCTGGACTTCCCCGTGTTCAGCGCGGGCTTCAACCCTGCAGGCCCCACCAAATATGTGCCCGGCCGCATCAACCACCCCATCAGCGCTGGTGGCGCCACCGTGAACCCCGGTGACCTGGTGGTGGGCGATGCCGACGGTGTGGTGGTCATCGAGCGCGAGAAGGCCCCCGCCATGCTGGCCCTGGCCGACAAAAAGGTGGCTGACGAAGCCGCCCGCATCGAAGCCATTGCCCGTGGCGACACCGCATCGAAGTGGCTGCCCGCCGCGCTGCGCGCTGCCGGTGTGCTGAAGGAAGGGGAATCGCTGTGAGCCCAACCATCATCGTCACCGGCGCTGATCTGGCGCAACAAGCCCTGGACCTGCTCACGGGCTACGACATCGTCTACGCGGGCAAGACGCCCACCGAGGACGACTTGGTGGCCCTGTGCCGCGCGCACAACCCCGTGGCCATCATCGTGCGCTACGGCAAGGTGGGCGCTGCGGTGATGGACGCGGCCCCCGCGCTCAAGGTCATCTCCAAGCACGGCAGTGGCACCGACACCATCGACAAGGTGGCGGCCACGGCGCGTGGCATTGAGGTGGTGGCCGCCGTGGGCGCCAACGCAGCGGCGGTGGCCGAACAGGCGCTGACCCTGCTGCTGGCCTGCGCCAAATCCGTGGTGGCATTGGATGCCCGCATGCACGCAGGCCACTGGGACAAGGCCACACACAAAAGCCTGGAGCTGGGTGGCCGCACCGTGGGCCTGGTGGGCCTGGGCGCGATTGGCCTGCGCTTTGCCAAGATGGCCGACGCCCTGGGCATGCGCGTGATCGGCTTCGACCCGTTTGCGAAGAACCTGCCGGACTACGTGCAGAGCGTGGGCCTGGAGACGATCTGGCGCGAAGCCGATGCTGTGTCTTTGCACTGCCCGCTGACCGACGAGAACCGGGGCATGCTCAACGCCACCACGCTGGCGCAATGCAAGCGCGGCGTGATCGTAGTGAACACGGCGCGTGGCGGCCTGATCGACGAGGCCGCACTGCTGGCCGCCGTGCGCTCGGGCCAGGTCATGGCCGCCGGGCTGGACAGCTTTGCGGTCGAGCCCATGGTGGCGGGCCACCCTTTCCAGGGCGAGAAGAACGTCATCCTCAGCCCGCACATTGGCGGCGTGACGAGCGACGCCTACGTGAACATGGGCGTGGGCGCGGCCCAGAACCTGCTGGCCGTGCTGGCCCGCACACCGGGCGAAGTGGCGGCGGCAGCTGCCTGACGACAGCCCCGCCCTGAACGCAAAGAGAAACAAAGCACGGGGCAGGGCGCCCCGGCCCATGGAGACAAAGACATGCACAGCATTTTGATAAGAAAAACGGCCTCTGCGCGCGTCCATCATGCCTTGGTAGCTATTTTTTGTATAGCATCCGGCGCAGCAGGGGCGCAGACTGCGTTCCCCCACAAGCCCGTGAAGCTGGTGGTGGGTTTTGCCGCAGGCGGCCCCACCGACGTGGTGGCCCGCGCGTTTGCCGACCACGCCAGCCGTGCGCTGGGCCAGCCTTTTGTGGTGGACAACAAACCCGGCGCCAACACCATCCTGGCCGCCCAGGCAGTGGCCAGCGCACCGGCCGACGGCTACACGCTGCTGTTTGGTGCCACCAACCACACCATGATCCCGGGGCTGTATGCCGGGCGGGTGAAGTTCGATGCGGTGAAGTCGTTCAAGCCGCTGTGCACCGTGGCCACCAGCCCCACAGTGTTGGTGGTGGGGCAGGCCCTGCCCGTGAAGTCGCTGGCCGACTACATGGCCCGTGCACGCAAGGAGCCGGGGCGCCTGTCCGCAGGCACGGCGGGCGTGGGCAGCTCGGGCCACTTTGCCACCGAGATGTTTGCCCGCGCCAACAGCCTGCAGCTGAACCACGTCCCATACAAAGGTGCCGCGCCCGTCGTGACCGACCTGGTGGGCGGCCAGCTCGACAGCTCGTTTGCCACGCTGGGCTCAGTGCTGCCGCAGATCAAGAGCGGCAAGCTCACCGCGCTGGCCGTGGCGTCGCCCAAGCGGTCGTCGCTGCTGCCCGACGTGGCCACGTTTGCCGAGGCCGGTGGCGGCAAGTACTCGGCCGACGCCTGGTATGGCCTGCTGGCCCCGGCGGGCCTGGACGACGCCATCGCCCAGCAGCTGGAGCGCGTGGCCCGGGACTTTGTGCAAAGCCCTGCGACCAACGACAAGCTGCGTGGCCTGGGGCTGGATGCCGATGCCACCTGCGGCGCGGCGTTTGCCAGCCAGGTCAGCCGCGAAGTGGCCACCTATACGCAGATTGCACGCGATCTGGACCTGAAGGCGGACTGAGCGGCGCACGCCCGTCCCGCTTTTTACGCACCACATTCATCTGAGAGGAGACTCCCCCATGTTCCGTTTTCTGAAACCCGTCATCGCCGCTTGTGCCCTGGCCGCTGGCCTGGCCCATGCCGCCTTCCCCGAGCGGCCCATCACCCTCGTGGTGCCCTATGCCCCCGGCGGTGCAGCCGACGCCGTGGCCCGCGTGGTGGCCACCCGGCTGGGCATCAAGCTGGGCACCAGCGTGGTGGTGGACAACAAGGCCGGCGCCAGCGGCACCATTGGCGCCAGCTTTGTGGCCAAGGCCCCGGCCGACGGCTACACCATGCTGTACGACGCCACGCCGCATTCCATCAACCCGCACCTGTTTCCCAAGATGCCGTATGCCAGCACCGCGCTGCAGCCGCTGTCGCTGGTGATGCTGGCCCCGAACGTGCTCATCGTGAGGGCCGATGCGCCTTTCAAGAACGTGGGCGAGCTGATCGCCAAGGCCAAGGCACAGCCGGGCAAGATCAACTTTGCCTCGGGCGGCAGCGGCACGGTGCAGCGCCTGGCGGCGGAGCTATTCCGCCAGCAACTGGGGCTGGACATGGTGCATGTGCCCTACAAAAGTGGCGGCCCTGCGATCACCGACGTGATGGGTGGGCAGGTGGACTTCATGTTCGGCACCGTCGCTGCCACGTACCCGCATGTGTCGGGCGGCAAGCTGCGCGCACTGGCCGTGTCGGCGCCTGAGCGCTCCAAGCGCCTGCCCGACGTGCCCACGGTGGCCGAGGCCGCCGTTCCGGGCTACGAAGCGTTTGAGTGGAACGGTGTTTTCGTGCCCGCTGGCACGCCCGCGCCCGTGGCCACCCAGCTGCAGCAGGCGCTGCAGGAGGTGCTGAAGGAAGACGAAGTGAAGCAGCGTCTGGCCGACATGGGCGCCCAGCCCATCGGGTCCACGCCCGCCGAGTTCGCCGCCTTCTTGAAGAAGGAAGACGCGAAATGGGGCGAGGTGGTGAAGAAGGGCAACATCAAGCTGGACTGAGCCATGCCGTTGCCTGCGCTGACTGCGCCCGTGCCGCACTCGGTGGGCCTGAACCGCCCGCAGCGCCCGTTGCCGCCCGGCGCGTGCGACAGCCACATGCACATCTTCGACGCGCGTTTTGCGCCGTCACCCCACTGGCCGCGCACGCCGCCCAACGCCCCCGTGGCCGCCTACCGGCAGCTGCAGCAACGCCTGGGCACGGCACGCGCGGTGGTGGTCACCCCCTCCACCTATGGCACCAACAACGCCTGCACGCTGGATGCGCTGGACCTGCTGGGCGACAGCGCACGCGGCGTGGCGGTGGTGGACGAGGACGTGAGCGACGCAGAGCTGGCCCGCCTGGCCGCCCGGCGCGTGCGCGGGCTGCGGGTCAACTTTGTCTCGCCCCAGTCCTGGGGCATTACCACCCCCGAGATGCTGATCACGCTGGCGGACAAGGTGGCGCGGCATGCGGACTGCGCTGGCTGGCACATCCAGGTGTTTGCGCACCCGGAGCAGATCGTGGCGTTTGAATCTGTGCTGCGCGCATTGCCCGTGCCGCTGATCATCGACCACCTGGGGCGCATCGATCCGGCCGAAGGACCATCGGCCGAAGCCTTTGGTGTGCTGCGCCGTTTGCTGGACGGGGGCAAGACCTGGGTCAAGTTCTCGGGCGCCTACATGCGCTCGACCGTGCACGGCCCCCGCTATGCCGACACACTGCCGTTGGGCCTGGCCCTGGTGCAGGCCGCCCCCGATCGCCTGGTATGGGGCAGCGACTGGCCCCACACCACCGAGGCGCCGGGCACCGTGAACGATGCCGACCTGGTGGACCTGCTGCGCGCCTGGGCGGGCTCGGATGCGGCGATGAACCGTATCCTGGTGGACAACCCGGCGCGGCTTTATGGTTTCGGCGCCACCTCCTGACAAAGAAAGCCTCTTCCATGTTTCTGCTGCAATCCCCCGAGGTCCGCGAGCTGGCGTTTTTCAGCTCCATGCCCGACACCTTCCGCCGCCCCAAGCGCAGCGTCTGGGCCGATGCCAACCGGGGCGGCACCGTCACCGATTCGTTCCTCGAAGGCCCGGTGTTTGACGGCGTGGGCAACCTGTATGTGACCGACATCCCCTGGGGCCGCATCTTCCGCATCGACCCGCAGGGCGCGTGGACGCTGGTGGCCGAGTACGACGGCGAGCCCAACGGCATGAAGTTCATGGATGCAGGCACGCTGCTCATCACCGACTACAAAAACGGGCTGATGCGGCTCGACCTGGCCACCGGCACCGTCACGCCCTACCTGGAGCGCCGCAACAGCGAGCGCTTCAAGGGCGTGAACGATCTGGTCTTTGACGCCGAAGGCAACTTGTACTTCACCGACCAGGGCCAGAGCGGCCTGCACGACCCGAGCGGCCGCCTGTACCGCCTGCGGCCCAATGGTCAGCTCGACCTGCTGCTGGCCAACGTGCCCAGCCCCAACGGCGTGGCCCTGTCGCCCGACGGCCGCGTGCTCTACCTGGCTGCCACGCGTGGTAACTGCGTGTGGCGCGTGCCGCTGCTGCCCGATGGCAGCGTGGCCAAGGTGGGGCAGTTCTTCACGTCGCACGGCCCCAGCGGCCCCGACGGGCTAGCGGTGGATACGAGCGGCCGCCTGCTGGTGGCCAACCCGGGCCTGGGTTATGTGTGGGTGCTCAACCACCGGGCCGAACCCGTGCTGGTACTGCGCGGGCCTGCCGGGGCGTCCACCACCAACCTGGCGTTTGGCGGGGCAGGGCAGGCCACGGTGTTTGTGACCGACTCCACCCATGGCCACATCCTGTGCACCCAGATGGATGTGGGCGGGTTGCCGCTGGCGCGACCGCGCTGACCGGGGGGCGGGCGCTGGCGTGGGCTGGCAGTGCATCTTCGAAAACGCCAATGGTGAGTTGGTGTTCTATTGAAATTGACTATTAATGGGATTCAATCGATTCAATTTACCTGTCATCGATTGCTTCCTACCATCTGCCCTGTTGATGCGTTCATTCACGTTCTTAAAGGAGATGCCCCATGACCACCGAAGCCAAGTGCCCCTTTGACCACACCAAGGCCGTGCCCACGGGCCCCCGCAATGCCGACTGGTGGCCCAACCAGCTCAATCTCCGCCCCCTGAACCAGAACTCGCCGCTGACCGACCCGATGGGCGAGGGCTTCAACTACACCGAAGAATTCAAGAGCCTCGATCTTGCAGCGTTGAAGGCCGACCTGCGCGCGCTGATGACCGACTCGCAGGACTGGTGGCCCGCAGACTTTGGCCACTACGGCCCGCTGTTTGTGCGCATGGCCTGGCACAGTGCAGGCACCTACCGCCTGGCAGACGGCCGTGGTGGCGCGGGGGCCGGGCAGCAGCGTTTTGCGCCGCTCAACAGCTGGCCCGACAACGCCAACCTGGACAAGGCGCGCCGCCTGCTCTGGCCCGTCAAGCAGAAATACGGCCGCAAGATCTCGTGGGCCGATCTGATGATCCTCGCGGGCAACGTGGCGCTCGAATCCATGGGCTTCAAAACTTTCGGCTTTGCGGGTGGCCGCCCCGATGTGTGGGAACCCGATGAGAACGTGTACTGGGGTGCCGAATCCACCTGGTTGGCGGGCAACAAGCGCTACAGCGGCGAGCGCGACCTGGCCAACCCACTGGCCGCCGTGCAGATGGGCCTGATCTATGTGAACCCCGAAGGCCCCAACGGCAAGCCCGACCCCATCGCCGCCGCACGCGACATCCGCGACACCTTTGCACGCATGGCCATGGACGATGAAGAGACCGTGGCATTGATTGCTGGCGGCCACACCTTTGGCAAGACCCACGGTGCGGGCGACGCGGCCCTGGTGGGCAAGGAACCCGAAGGCGCGGGCATCGAGGAGCAGGGCCTGGGCTGGAAGAGCAGCCATGGGTCCGGCAAGGGCGGTGACACCATCACCAGCGGCCTGGAAGTCACCTGGACCACCACGCCCACGCAGTGGAGCAACAACTTCTTTGAGAACCTGTTCGGCTACGAATGGGAGCTGACCAAGAGCCCGGCGGGCGCGCACCAATGGACGGCCAAGGGGGCGGCGGCGACGATCCCGCACGCACACGATCCGTCGAAAAAGCTGGTGCCCACCATGCTCACCACCGACCTGTCGCTGCGCTTTGACCCGGCCTACGAGAAAATCTCGCGCCGCTTCCTGGCCCACCCCGAGCAGTTTGCCGACGCGTTTGCGCGCGCCTGGTTCAAGCTCACGCACCGCGACATGGGGCCGCGTGCGCGCTACCTGGGCGCTGAAGTGCCCGCCGAAGTGCTGGTGTGGCAAGACCCGATCCCAGCGGTGGACCATGCGCTGGTCGATGCGCAGGACATCGCGGCGCTCAAGGCCAAGGTATTGGCATCGGGCCTGTCGATTTCGGAGCTCGTATCGACGGCCTGGGCTTCTGCATCCACCTTCCGGGGCGGTGACAAGCGCGGCGGCGCCAACGGCGCGCGCATTCGTCTGGCGCCACAGAAAGACTGGGAAGTGAACCAGCCTGCGCAACTGGCCAAGGTGCTGGGCCAGCTCGAAAAGATCCAGCAGGCCTTCAATGCGGCACAGAGTGGCGGCAAGAAGATCTCGCTCGCTGACCTGATCGTGTTGGCCGGTGGCGCTGCGGTGGAGGCTGCCGCAAAGCAGGCGGGTCAGAGCGTGACCGTGCCCTTCACGCCGGGCCGCACGGATGCATCGCAGGACCAGACCGATGTGCCGTCGTTCGAAGTGATGGAGCCCGTGGCCGATGGCTTCCGCAACTACGTGCGCCCGGGCCTGGAAGGCGCCGTGGCCGAGCTGCTGGTGGACCGCGCCAACCAGCTGACCCTGACCGCGCCGGAGATGACGGTGTTGATCGGTGGCCTGCGCGTGCTGGGCGCCAATGTGGGCCAGGCACCGCATGGTGTCTTCACACAGCGCGTCGGTACCTTGAGCAATGACTTCTTCGTGAACCTGCTCGACATGCGCACCCAGTGGCAGAAGTCGGCGGGTGCAGCAGGTGTGCTGGACGGTGTGGACCGCAGCACGGGCGCCAAAAAGTGGACCGGTACGGTGGCCGACCTGGTGTTTGGCTCCAACGCCGTGTTGCGCGCGCTGGCCGAGGTCTATGCCAGCAGCGATGCGCAGGCGGTGTTTGTGCAGGACTTCGCTCGCGCCTGGACCAAGGTGATGAACCTGGACCGGTTTGACTTGGCGGCGGCCAAGGCCTGAGTGTTGCGCCAACGCCCTCTGCGGGTCCTGGTGGACGCTGTAGGGGGCGTTTTTCTTGGTGCGTGCATGGGGCAGCTACGATGGCGGCCCCCAAAGAACCGAACCGGAGAGCCCGCATGACGCAACCATCCAACCCCTCCACCAAGGACTTCGACAAAGGCCTGGCCACGCGCAAGCAGGTCATGGGCGAGGACTTTGTGGCCAATGCCTTTGGCAATGCCACCGACTTCACCCAGCCGATCCAGGAGTTCATCACCCGCAACGCCTGGGGCGATGTGTGGCAGCGGCCGGGGCTGGACATGAAGACGCGCAGCCTGATCACCGTGGCCTTTCTCACGGCGCTGGGCAAGCAGCATGAACTCAAGGGCCATGTGCGCGGCGCGCTCAACAACGGCGCCACGTCGGCAGAGATCCAGGAAGTGCTGCTGCACGCCAGCATTTATTGCGGGCTGCCTGCAGCCGTGGAGGCTTTCCGCACGGCGGCCGAGGTGATCGACGGACCCAAGAAGAGCTGACGATGCGGTCTTCCGCTTGGACTGCTTCCTGTCGCCCGTAGAACTGGCATGCACCAAGCCAGCGCCACCGTGGAACTGGCTTTGCCAGGCCACTGGTGGCGTCCCCCTCAGGGGGAAGGCGCGAAGCGACTCAGGGGGAGCTACCCCCCCGCCAGCAGTTTGTGCACCAGGTCGGCGGCGGTGGAGGCGTTGTACTTGCGCATGAGGCGCGCGCGGTAGATCTCCACGGTGCGGTGGCTGATCTCCAGCGCCCGGCCGATCTCCTTGGAGGTCAGGCCTTCCAGCAGGCGCGCCGCCACCTCGCGTTCGCGGCCCGTGAGTTCGGCCTTCACGGCGCGCTGCGAACTCAGGTCTTCAAAGCTCCAGATGCCCGAGGCGTGCGGATTTTCGCGGTTGAGCGCGCGGCCCGACACATGGCACCAGAACACCTCACCGTTGGCACGCTTCATGATGCGGTTGTCGGCGTAGTGGCCTTTGGCGTTCAGGATGGGCTCCATGTGCGCGCCCAGGCGCTCATACTCGTCGGCGCTTGGGTACAGTACCTGGAACGACTGGCCGATGAGCACTTCGCGCGAGGCTCCGAACATCTCGCAGACATGGCGGTTGCAATCGACCATGGTGCGGTTGCGTGACAGCACCAGCCCCACGGGGGCCATGTCGAAAGCCAGTCGGTAGTCAACGTCCATAGTGCAAGTCTTTACGAGAAACTACTTATTTAGATACGTAGTATCGTAGCGCATCCCAATTCATAAGGAGATCGTGGTGAACAAGATATTCCCCTCCGCAGCCGAGGCCCTGAAGGGCGTGGTTGCAGACGGCCAGCTCATGGCCGTGGGCGGTTTCGGGCTGTGTGGCATTCCCGAGGCCCTGATCGACGCGCTGCGCGATTCGGGTGCGAAGAACCTCACCGTGATCTCCAACAACGCGGGCGTGGATGGCTTCGGCCTGGGCAAGCTGCTTGAGACCCGCCAGATCAAGAAGATGATCTCGTCGTACGTGGGCGAGAACAAGGAGTTCGAGCGCCAGTACCTCGCGGGCGAGCTGGAGCTGGAATTCACGCCCCAGGGCACGCTGGCCGAAAAGCTGCGTGCAGGCGGCGCAGGCATCCCGGCCTTCTTCACCAAGACCGGTGTGGGTACCATCGTGGCCGAGGGCAAGGAGTTGCGCGAGTTCGACGGCGAAACCTATGTGATGGAGCGCTCGCTGGTGCCGGAGGTCTCGCTGGTCAAGGCCGACGTAGCCGACAAATCGGGCAACCTGCGCTTCAACCTGACGGCGCGCAACTTCAACCCGGCAGCGGCCACTGCTGGCAAGGTCTGCATCGTTGAAGTGGAAAAGATCGTGGAAGTGGGTGAGCTGGCCCCCGACGACATCCATCTGCCCGGCATTTATGTGCACCGCATCGTGCTCAATGCCAACCCCGAAAAGCGCATCGA
>Ga0187844_10001999_pt1 | contig 14926 bp, 15 predicted proteins | sample SpaLakP09_SKY_50_FD_134517 | JGI IMG/M metagenome (GOLD analysis project Ga0187844, IMG submission 134517) | Oligotrophic lake water microbial communities from Sparkling Lake, Wisconsin, USA - SP09_SKY_50 | ecosystem: Environmental > Aquatic > Freshwater > Lake | place: USA: Sparkling Lake...
CGGGCTACCAATCTGTACGCAGCCACTAAACAGGCTTTTGAGAGAATTCTAGATTACTATACCGAAGCGCACCAGTTTGCGGCCACCACACTGCATGTGTTTGATTCCTACGGACCAAACGATCCCAGGAAAAAGCTCATCTCCCTGCTTTGGGCGAATGCCCAAGGGCAATCAGCACTGGAAATGTCGCCCGGCGAGCAACTCATCGACTTGGTGCACGTGGACGATGTGGTGCGCGCTTTTGTGGTTGCCACACAAGAGCAAACACTAAAGCCTGGGCAGCACAATCGGTTTGGGTTGTCTTCTGGGCGCGCCATCCCTCTGAAGGCACTGGCCGAATTATTTTCGACCTCGTGCGGAGTTGCGCTCAAAATAAATTGGGGTGGTCGACCCTACCGAGATCGGGAAGTGATGAAAACCTGGACCACCCATACCCCTCTTCCAAACTGGGCCCCAGAGATTTCTCTAGAGCAAGGGCTGCCTGGGAGTGCGCCATGACTGAATCTGCCATGCCACTGGTTACGATTGCGATTCCAACCTACAACAGACCGCACGATTTAAAGAAAATAATTCAAATTGCAGTGGGGCAAACGCACCAAAATCTGGAAATACTGATTGTAGACAACTGCTCCACTCAGCCCGAAGTGGCCGAAGTAATGAAATGGGCCGCGGCATTGGACCCCCGCATTAGATGCCATCGGAATCCAGAAAATTATGGCGTGCTAAAAAATGCCAGATGCGCCCTAGACTTGGCCACCGGCAAATACTTTTGTTTGTTCTCAGACGACGACTGGCGCGCCCCCGAGTTTATTGAAACCCTGGTGGGGCTGCTTGAAAGAGACCCCAGCGCACACCTTGCGTTTTGTGATTACCGTGAAAACACCGACAACCTGCATTTGGCCACCGGCTACCCAAGCCAGCACTCAGATACATTCAAACCACTGTGCCACCCAGACGCCAATAGGCGGCTGTGGTCTTACTACCTACAAGACCACAAAAATGGCAAATGCAACTTATTTTATTCGCTGTTTTTGCGAAGCAGCCTCAGTGAACTGAATTTTAAGACTCTCAGCGAGGGCTATACCTCGCTGAGTATGGACAAATATATTGTAATGGCCATGCTTAAAAAGTCGAAGCTGGCTTTCAGCCGCAATGTGTTGTGCGCCTTAAGATGCCAAAATGCCAAGCTATATAAGCCATCAAGCCCCGAAGCACAGCAAACCCCAAGGCCTTCTCGCTCGGGCCGGTTAGGGCAGTTCTATCGAGACAGCCTAGAAGAATTGGAGCAAGCCTGTCAGATTGGGCAAGGCCGGCCGGGCGCAGTCTTGATGCGATTGATGTTCATCCCTAAATTTGCCAAGGAGTTGGCCGTGCGGCTGGTGCCCAAATCGCTGCGCATTGGCAGCAATCACCCCAGTGATTCCGCGGCCATTCGCTGCATCGAGAGTGCCGAGTCTGCCACTAATCAAACTATAAACCCCAGCACCAGATTGCACAAAAAGCAGTTGCCTGCTGTGACACTGGTGGCAGTTGCCACCAAAGATGTTGAGAAAACGGCCATGGCCATGCGTTACAGCATGACCAATATCCAGTTTGGTCAAGCGATTTTATTGGCCCATTACAAACCTTGGAACCTGGGCGAAAGCATTCAATACGCACGAATTCAGCCATTTAAGAGCGTAGACGATTGGGGCCAGTTTGTAATTTACGACTTGCACCGCTACATTGATACCGATTTTATTTTTTTGGTGCACGCCGATGGTTTTGTGGCAAACCCCGAGCAATGGGACGATCGCTTTTTGCAGTACGACTATATTGGTTCGCCCTGGCCCAACCCCAAAGACCCCATTTCGTATCGAGACGAAGTGGGCACACTTTACCGTGTGGGCAACAGCGTGTCCCTTCGCAGCAAAAGAATTCTGTTGCTACCCACCCACCTGAACTTACCCTGGGAACCCTTTAATGGATTTTATAATGAGGATGGCTTTTTGTGCGTAAAGCACCGAAAGGCCTTTGAAGCTCAGGGCATTCGGTACGGCGAGCTGGATATTGCGGCATTGTTTGCGCATGAACGGATGCTGCCGGAAACAAAAAACATTCGGCCGTTTGCGTTTCACAAGTGGCAAGGCACCAATTCAAAATACCCGCGGTTTAAGGCATATTAGGGACATCTCAAATGAAACAGAAACTAAAAAATCTAGTCAAAAAGATCATTCGTGCTCAGGGCTATGAAGTCAGCAAGATCCAACCTGACATTTTTTCCGACCTACGCTTCCGAGATTTTTCAAATTGTCTCGAAGTGCTTAAAGCTATCAATTATCCTAACTCCGACGAATATGTGAAATTTTTTTCCTTTGTTAAGGAGAACAAGAACCGCTCATTTGCGCAGAATTTTCAAGATCTGTTTGTCTTATATTGCATGGAAGAAGTGCCAGGGGAGCAATTCGTTGAATTTGGTGCTGCAGATGGTTTAATCAACAGCAACACCTATCTATTGGAGCAAAGCTATAACTGGACGGGGGTACTCGCTGAGCCAAATACCGGGTATGTGAATACGCTCAGGACTAATCGCAAATGTAGAATCGATAATCGCGCAGTTTTTTCGGCGAATGATAAAAACATAGAGTTCATGCAAAAAGAAGATCTTCAACTATCGGGTATTACGGCGACCATTGACAATCAGGATAAGCAACGCTCCACTTATACAGTAAAAACAGTGACTTTGGACACATTACTTAGCGACCACCATATTCAAAGACAGTTTGGATTCCTTTCAATTGATGTAGAGGGTGCTGAACTGGAAGTCCTCAAAGGCTTTGATCTCAATTATTGGAAGCCCCGATCGGTCGTTATTGAGCACAATTTTCATCCCGTAAATAGTCGTGAAATCCAGGATTATTTCGTTAGGCAAGGTTATATACAAAAATTTCCAGCCCTATCTAAATGCGATTACTGGTTTACTATAGAGTAAAAAAAGTCAACTCATGATAACTAAATTTTTAAATGTTCGCACGGCAGCTTCGATTTTAATTGGCTTTATCATTATTGCCATTGCTGATATATCTTTAGCGCTTTCTATTGCGCACGCTCTAAAAGTAGCGTCAAATTCTGATAATTTTATAGTAGAAATAAGTGCCGGTTTCCTTTCTAACGACTTAACTGGTGTCTTTTGGCTAATAATTACTTTTATACTATTTATATTTTTACGATTTTTTATTATGAAAAGAGCCGCAGAAATAAGTTATAAATATATATACAATTTATATGTATTATTTAGCACTAGGCTTCTTCATGAGTGCTGCAGAGATTCTGCATCCGCGTTAAAATCTTCTGCAACCGGATTTATATCGAAGAGACTACAGAATGATACTAATCTTTTTTTTGGTGGTCTCATTATACCGGCATGCAATCTTTTCGTAGAGTTGCTTGTAATTTTCGCTATCATAGGTTATGCATCAATTGAAATAGGGCTCGGAAATGCACTAATAGTCTCAATACCTTTTCTACTATTTACATTAATAGTTGCTTGGTGGTATAAAAAGAAAACACTTTATCTTGGAAACTTGAGAAACAAAGAAGAAGATATAAAAAGTTCTTTTCTCGTTAATTGTGAAAGATCTATTCTCGAAGTTGCGATATTTAACGCGGAAAATTTTATATTAGAACGGTTTGAAAAAATAAATAACCGTTTGGTTAAAATCTCGGCCGCGCAGAATGTCAATTTGCTTCTAAGTCGAATTTCGTTTGAAAGCATCTTTTCTTTGGGTTTGTTTTCCATAATTCTACTTCCATTTATATTTTCGCTTCTGTCGACCAGTCAGTACTCAATCAATGAAGATGTTATAGGGCTGGTTGCGATAATTGCTGTTCGTTTATTCCCGGGACTATCTAGGGCTATACAGATGGTCCAATCCATGGCATTTGTCTGGCAAACCTCTAAAGACTTAATAAAAAATTCGATGGTCACGGAAGAAGGGTTAATTTCACTGAAAGCTATCCAGAGTGAGCCTACACGTAGTCAAATTCCATCAAATGAAAGCATACTAGATTGGAATAAATTTGAAATTTATAGAGGCGATCGCCAACTGATAAGCGGAGAGAATTTTTATTTACAGCACGGCGAATTTGTATCTATATTTGGAAAATCTGGCGCCGGAAAAACTACATTTCTATCGGCCATATTCCTGCATTTTGATACCGGTCCGAAATTTCCAAAACAAAAAATTGTTTGGATACGACAAGACCCTGGTTTTATTAGTAGAGACATTATCGAAAATATAACGTTGGATTCTCGTGAAAGGGTCAATTGGCAAAGATTAGCTGAGGCTTTAAGGATGGCTGGGTTTGATGGTTCATTTTTCAAAGAAATTGAAAGTAACTCTTTTCGTGCAGACCAGCTCTCTGGTGGGCAGATACAACGTATAAACTTAGCGCGAGCTTTTTACCACGATGCACAAATCTTATTGCTTGATGAATTCACAAGTGCACTAGACACTGATACCGAGTTGGAAATTTTTAGCACTCTGTTAGAATTAAAAAAAGAAGGTCTTGCGGCGATAATCGTTAGCCACAGGGACGCGGTAAAAAGATTTACTGACCGAATATACTTTATTCAAGAAGGCAAATTGAAACAAAATTAAATAAGAACATGTTTTTATGTAAGAGTATTCTAATTATTCATAAAAAATCTTATTACGATGACGAAAAGAAAACCACATGACTTGGTCAAATGCTCCAGAAGATACTACTAATGAATACTTGATTTCTATTCGAGATTTTTTAATCAACGAAGAATCATTCTCTCGGTTTAGAAGCAATCCAATCTACGGGAAAATTCTTTCAGGATCCAACAAGATGATTGGAGAGACATCACTTATTAGATTGGCTAATTTACTGTCTAGCGATGAGATTTGCCGTGAGCTAGACCACACGAGGAAGGTGGATTTGATTGGTAGACCTACAACTTTCTCTTTTGGCAATTTTGGTGTTATTGATCCATCGACCATTAAATATGTTTTTATTAAGTCTTTATTGCTTAAAACTTTTGATCTTAATTCAAAGACTGGGCTGCAGATTGTTGAAATTGGAGGTGGTTACGGTGGACAAGCAGCAAGTTTTCTGCTAACCGAGGATATAAAAAAATATACAATTATAGATTTACCTGAGGTTGTGAGTTTGGCACAAAAATTCCTTTCAAGGTTAGGATTTGGTGTGGGCTCTAACTTGGCCTTTTTTGATGTAAGTCAAATGCTTAGAATGAGTAATAAAGAAACCTTCGATTTGGGTATTGCTGATTCATCCTTGGCTGAACTGAGTTACGAATTACAGGTGGAGTATTTTGATCGAGTGCTAAGCCACTGTGATTATATTTTTGTGCATTGGAATACATGTCACTTCAGGCGAGGTATCCGAGAAAAGGGTATTTTCATTAATAGATTAAAATTAGAGTATGAGGTTTTTGAGACAGCAAGTTGTGAGAGTGGTCAATACATATTCGCAGCTAAACGAGGGATGGGCCCAATATCGCAATATAAATTTTTAGGTTTGAGAGACAAAGTTAAGATTTATCTGAAAAGACTGCGTTATATTGTGACGCGAGGTAATCAGTCATTTTGAATTCAGTTGGTAATTTTAATATTTGATAAACCCTATGCTTCGATTTATGAAGTATGAGTTTAATTTGTTCTTAACTTCTGCCTAGATATAATATGTGAGAGTTTCACATCAACAATGCCTTCCCAACCAATCTACTGTTGCCTTTTCAGTCAAACGCATCACTTACTTGCATCAGGATAAACACGAGTTAACTAAGGAGTCATGCGAGTTCCGTACGTTGGGCTCCTGGTTACAACAGGCTAGCCTCACGGAGGCTGCCCTTCTGAAGGTTGATGTTCAATGGGCTGAGTACCTAGTTCTTGACGGTGCTCAACATTCTTTTGATAAGCGTAGGTTTAAAACCGTACTGATTGAACTGATTAACGGCCAAACCTATGAAGGGCAAAAACCCATCTCTCACTATTACCGCTACTTTGAATAAAATGGAATGATCCCAAGAGGTATTTATGACATTGCACATGACGAGCATGGATCTATCTTGCAAATGGATTTGTTGTTTTCCTTACCCGATGCAGGTGAGGACCGATAAAAATCATGATTATTGATTGCTTCATCTTCTTCAAAGAGTTTCAACTTCTGGAGGCACGCATTAAGTATCTTGCGCCATTGGTTGATCAGTTTCTTATTGTGGAGTCTGCCTTTACGTTCACGGGGGTGGCCAAGCATCTAAAACTGAAGCGACACATTCAAGATCACCTCCCGCAGTATGCAGACAAAATTGTTGTTTTGGAAAACTCCGAATATCTAACCGAACAGAATTTTGATTTACTTGTGTGTGGGGGTAGTCTCGGCCCAGGCTCTATCAAAGAGCTCACACAAATTAAAGACACTATTCATCAGAATGCCACTACCTGGATTAACGACGGTTATCAACGTGAGCTGCTTGGCCATTTGGTGATGAAGCACACCAAGCCTCAAGACATTGTTTTGATTTCTGATGTTGATGAAATTCCAAGTCATGACTTCATTCGGGTACTTAAGTCCTGTGAAAACACCCTGACTTTTGCATCCATGACACAGCACCGATACGACATTCACTTCTTGGATTTAGAGCCCTGGACAGGGACCGTTGCAACCAACCGCGAGACGCTCTTCAAGCGAGGTATCAATGAGTGCAGGTTCTTCACCAAGCGCAGTCTAGCCGGGTCAGATGTTGTGCACCACAGCAACGGAGGCTGGCACTTTACATCATTTGGCAGTCCGGCGGAAATTAGGCAAAAGATATATGCCTGGGGGCATCAAGAGTTAAATACACCAATCAACCGATTATTGCTTACCTTTAGAATTCGCCGAGGTCTGGACATTTTTGGTCGAAAGATGAAGATTCAGTACCTCAAAAGCCCTGACTTGCCAATGGTGTTGCTTGAGCATTTTGAGCAATCTCACAGCTATGAGTTTAGGGCCCCATCTGCGTTCGCGATTTTGATTAATACGCTAGCCACCCTGCTTGACAAGGTTTATAGAGTGGTGGGTGAACGTGTTGGATCCAAAAGCACAAGGTTGTTCTAATTGAAAACAAGTAGCCCCTTAGCGCCACCAAACAGCGTTTCGTATCTGATCCCGGTTTACAATCCAGGTCCAGATTTAATTGCTACCCTGCAGTCCATCGAGCAAGGAGAATACCTGCGAGAGATTGTTGTGGTAGACGACCAAAGCTCCCAGGGCACCCAACACTTAATTCAGGCGCAGCATGTACCTAAGGTGCGTGTGATCTCGAACGCCAATGACAAGGGTATTTCTGGCGCACTCAATACGGGTTTAACTCATATCAAGGACGGATTTATTGCTCGGCTGGACGCGGGCGACATCGACCTACCCAATCGAATTCCAAAACAACTGCACACCTTACTCAACAGCTCCTGCGATTTGGTGGCTTCCAGCATGCTGATTAAAAGCTCAACGCACCAAGGCGAGCACCTTCAAAGTTCGAGATATTCCAAGATTTTCAATGTTATTTCACCTTGGTCCATTGTTCCCCACCCCACCTGGCTATTTCGAAGAGAGGCGGTTCGGTTTCCATACCGAACAGAAAATTTGCGGTCTGAAGATTATTGCTTCTTGGCGGAGAATAAATTTAAGATCGCGCTGCTGGTTGAGCCTGCGATTATCTATGATGGTGATGGTAACCTAAAACCCACCCACGAGCTTATTGCAACGGGCAAGAAGGTTAAAAGTTTCATTTCATGCTCAACCAACCAAATGGGTGCAGCATTAATAGGTGTGTGCTATGGCCTACTGAGGGCGTTGCGTGTGCTGGTATGGAAAAAAAAATTCATAAAACGTTAATAAAAATCTACAATCTGGTAGTGGCCTCAGGCTCTCTACTCGCGCTGGCGCTTACTCGCCGCAAAAGAATGCAAGCTCCCCCCGAGGTTACAAGCCTTGTGTTTAGCTTTGATCGGCCGCTCCAATTGCACGCGCTGATTAAATCACTGGTCCAAAACCAGCATGTTACGCGAGATGTTTTAGTGGTTTACCGCAGCTCCAGCCCAACGATTGGGCTAAGTTATCAACGCGTATTTAATTCATTCCGTAATCAAATTAACCTGATCCCAATACAAGAGGATAACCGTGGGCTCAAACCAGCTCTGCTTGATGCGCTCAACAGAATGGAGTGCAGCCACTTCCTCCTGTATGTCGATGACCAAGTGGTGTTTAAATCATTAAATAAATCTGAGACACAGTCTGCCCTTGCGGTGGCCGATGTATTTACATTTCGGCTCGGGCTGAATACGCGTTATTGCTACACGCTCAATAAGTCACAGGCTATTCCTGTGCATCAAACACAAGGTGATCTTATTTTTTGGGGTATTGAGCAAGGGGCGGATGACTTCAGATACCCGTTCTCGTTTGACGGAACCTTTATTCCCTCGCTTTACCTGAAATTGTGCTGCCGATTTCTCAGTTATAAAGGGCCGAACTCTTTGGAGGGGGCCATGAACTACTCGCTCTGGCTTGCGCTTATCCTGCGATTGCGGATGGCAGCTCCTTCGCATCAAAAGTGCGTTAACTTTGTGCTAGGGCGAGTTCAAGATGAAGTGGCGAACCGATCTTTGGATTACGACATCAACACGCTACATCAATTGTATTTGGATGGATTCGAGCTAAGGGCAAGTCCTGAATTGGCGGAGACTATTGTGTCCCCTCACTGTGAAACAGGATTTGAGATTGTAGACCAGTCCACCAAAAAGTTGGCGATTGCTTCGACTCAGCCGCTTGGCCAGCACAGACTGCCTTAATCATGCCCAACTTCACTACACACAGCCCCAACCCAATAAGCTACGCCTTGGGCTGTAGCAATCAACCTCCAACACACGGCATAGTAGGAAAAACATTTATACAGCGGCGCAGTTCAAATTGGCCACTTGGAAACATTTTGTTGTTGCTTGTTTTGATTCATGTGGCGGCAGGATTTCTGGCCGTATTATCCCATTCATCCGTCACAGGTATTTTTTTATCCGGTTTTTATTTTTTGATGATGTATGTGTTCGCACCACTTAGAAATTTATTTGCGAAGTGGACAGTGTATATCTACGTCACATTGCTTTTTTTATTTCTTGGAATTCAAGCGCCGCTGACCCTGACTGCATTGCTGAGTTTAAGCACTTCAAGTGTGCTGACTGACCCTGAATTGTTGGTGTACTCATTTAAACAGCTTTCTATTATGGGTTACGACTCCAACTACATTGGGCTGATTTGCATGGTGTTTTCATTTGGCCGGTACACTAAGATCTTTTTGCCCCTCTCTCTTCTAACTGGTGCGAGAACGGTGATTGCCTCGGCGCTTTTGTATGTGGCCATGCGGAAGTATCTTCGACCAAATAATTTATGGGTCTGGGCCTTTTTGCTTGCGCTCAGCACCTTTATGTACACCGCTTTTAATTTTGAGGAGGACTCCAGGTCACTTTACCTCAAGCAGCTCACAGTAATTTCTTTGGTAAATACGGTCAGTGATGGCAATTATGAAGTACTTTTGTTTGGAGATGGGCAGGAATCAGCCGAGGATCACTCAACTGTTACCGGACACACCCTGCTGGGAACGATCAATAAAAACGGTCTCTTTTATGTGTTGTTTTCGCTTATTTGTTTGCGAGTTTTACTTCGCGTCAACTATCAAGTAACAGCTGGACCTGTGTTTGTTGTTTATCTTAGTTCAGTGCTGTCTATGACAGTAATTTATTTCGTACTTCCCTTAATATTTGCGATTGCACTTCGAGATCATGATAGAACTTCACGTTGAATTGCACAACGGTCAAGGGTTAGGAAACCAGCTTTGGGTCATCTTATCATGCATTGGTCTGGCAGAGCGCCACGCCCTTCTGCCCGTTATTTACGGGATTGAGAATTTCAAGGCCAAGGGATTTGTAAGCCTTAAAGTGGCCACTCGCTCGGGGCATTCTCCTGCAGACCAAACCCTGAGAGAACAAAAGGCCTATGACCGAATTTATGGCCTTGACATTACCCGTCACGACACTTTACTTCAAGCACTTGCTGCGCATTCCACAGCTGACTCCTTAAAGATTACCGGCGACCTTCAATCCATGAGTTTGCTGCCGGACCCGTTAAGTCGGATTTTAAGCTATGTCACCCTTATACATGAGGTTGCTGACTTGCAAAAGAACCAAACCTGCATCCATGTGCGTGGGGGCGACTACTCCAAAACATTGTGTCAAGTTTCTCAGGCCTACTATAACGGTGCCATTTCATTTGTCAAAAAATCAATGCCCAATGCGCAATTTGGCCTGGTTACAGATGATCCAAGCTACGCGTGTACCTGGGTGCCCGGTGTACCCATCAGCCCACAAGAAGAAGACGATCAGTTTGATGAGCGCCGGGCGGCGCATCACATGGGATCAGGAATTAAGCAGGATTTTTTAAAAATTTATAAATCCGATGCAGTTATTATTTCTGCCTCCACATTCTCTTTTTGGGCGGCATTACTGGGCAAACTGCGGTTTCCCGAAAAAGTTGTGATTGCCCCGGCATTTTGGTACGCCAACCGAGTGTCTCGGGGGTGGTGGTCTTTGCCAGACTCCCACACCGCTGTATTTACATACTTTGACAAACACGGGCAGCCATATTCTCACGATGTACAACCGGTTGAACGATCTGCCATCCTGCACAAAGACATTTACCCGCCCGCCCGAAGAGTTTTAAATCTATTTTTTAAAATAATTTCTTGAGGAATGGCTATTCTATGTTCTCTGTCTTGATGTCCGTGTACGAAAAAGAATCTCCAGAAAATTTAAGAGAGGCACTTCATTCACTTCAGGATCAGCTCGAACCAGGTGACGAGGTCATTCTTGTCCTTGACGGCCCTATTCCACCCAATTTAATGAGTGTTGTTCATCAGTTTGAGCGCATGTTGCCACTTCGCACGATTCCAATTGCTTTGAATGCAGGCCTAGCTAACGCGCTCAATGTGGGGATACAACATGTTAAAACAGATTGGGTGGTTCGATTTGATTCAGATGACATCTGCGTGAAGGAGAGACTTAAAATTCAAAGAGCCATCGCTCAGTCTGACCAAGCTGACTTTTTCGGTGCTCAAATTGAGGAATTTGATTGCAACAGCCGACACAGTTTAGGCCAACGAAAAGTACCACTGGATGGCAAGGATATTTTAAAGCAACTGCCAAAGAGAAGTCCGTTTAATCACGTCACCATGTGCATCAGAACCGAGATTTTAAAGAGCCAGCCCTACCCTAATATTCCAGGATTTGAGGACTATGCTCTCTGGACTGTTCTGATTTCCAAAGGATACCGCTACATGAATCTACCGGAAGTACTGGTGTTTGTGCGGGCAGGCGAACTCATGATTCAACGCAGGAAAGGTCTCAATTACTTAATGCGAGAGCTAAAGCTAAGAAGACTGATTCTCGACCAACGAGTTGCAGATCCAGTTAAAGTGATTTGGTATGGGTTGGCACGCTGTTTGGCTTTTTGTTTGCCGGTTTTTTTAAAGGTATTTTTGTACAAGCATTTTTTACGTCAGCAACCGGTTCATAAAGAACCAACATCATAATTTAACAAAGTGTGAATACACATGATAATTGATCTGATTGGTGGCAGTGGATTTATTGGCACTCGACTTACCAAAATTCTTTTAGAACAGAGCGATGCTGACGTACGGATTATAGACAAACTACCCAGCTCGGCCTTTCCCAACCTGGTATCCATTGCAGATGTAAGAGATACCAACGCACTGAGAAATGCGATTCGGCCCAACGCAATTGTAATTAATTTAGCAGCCGAGCACCGAGACGACCTGGAACCCAGGTCACTTTACGATGAGGTTAACACCCAAGGTGCGCAAAAAATCTGTTCCGTGAGCGAGGAGAAAGGGGTAAGCCACATTATCTTTACAAGCAGCGTTGCTGTGTATGGCTTTGCGCCAATCGGTACAGACGAGTCCGGAAATATTGCCCCCTTCAATGACTACGGACGCACAAAGTACGAGGCCGAACAAGTTTTCAAAGCTTGGCAAGCCGAAGCACCCAATGAGCGCACTTTAGTAATCATTCGTCCAACAGTTGTGTTCGGTGAACAAAATCGTGGCAATGTGTATAACCTTCTTCGGCAGATTGCATCAGGTAGGTTTGTTATGGTCGGATCCGGTGAGAACCGAAAATCATTGGCCTATGTAGAAAACATTGCGGCATTCATCGAATACAGCATGTCCTTCAAGTCCGGTGTGCACATATACAACTTTATAGATAAGCCTGACTTCACGATGTATCAGTTGGTTAGCTCTGCTAAGCGGATGCTTGGTCAATCTGATAATATTGGTTTCAGGATGCCCTATTTCGTAGGTTATGGCATCGGTAAGGGGTTTGATCTAGTTGCTGCCTTAACTGGCAAACGGTTGTTGATCAGTTCGATTCGGGTCAAGAAGTTTTGTGCAAATTCCGTCTACAACACTGCCATTGATAACACAGGCTTTGTGCCACCTGTTCCCCTTGCCCAAGCCCTTGAGAAAACTATACGCCATGAGTTCATTGAGAAGCATGACGATGAACCGCTGTATGTCAGCGAGTAAGTTTTGATGACCATTCTTGTCACTGGAGGTGCAGGCTACATCGGCTCCCACGCAACCCTGGCTTTGCTACAAGCTGGGCACAGCGTGGTAGTGCTAGACAACTTGTGCAATAGCTCGGCCGAGTCGCTGAAGCGGGTGGCGCAGTTGGCTGGGCGTGCCCCCGTGTTTGCGGAAGGTGATGTTCGAGATCGTGCCGCAATGGACCTCTTGTTTTCCAATTATTCTGTTGACACTGTGCTGCACTTTGCCGGCCTCAAGGCCGTGGGTGAAAGCGTGGTCCAGCCGCTGCGCTACTACGACAACAACGTGCACGGCAGCCAGGTGCTGCTGCAAGCGTGTGCAGATGCGGGGGTGTTCAACGTCGTGTTCAGCTCGACGGCCACGGTGTATGGCGACCCGGTGCAAATGCCCATATCTGAAGCTTGCCCCGTGGGCCAGCCCACCAACCCCTATGGCCGCAGCAAGCTGATGGTGGAAGACATGCTGCGCGACTTGGCCGCGACTGACCCTCGCTGGCGCATCGCCATACTGCGTTACTTCAACCCGGTGGGCGCTCACGAAAGTGGCCTGATCGGCGAAGACCCAAACGGCATCCCCAACAACCTGCTGCCCTACATCGCTCAGGTTGCGGTGGGCAAGTTGCCCGAACTGGCTGTGTTTGGCAACGATTACCATACACCTGACGGCACTGGAGTGCGTGACTACATCCATGTGATGGACTTGGCCGAAGGGCACTTGCGCGCACTGGAAGCAATGCAAACCCGCAGCGGCGCGTATGTGTGGAATTTGGGCACCGGGCAAGGCTACAGTGTGCTGGAGATGGTTCGCGCCTTTGAAGCGGCCATCGGAAAACCAGTGCCCTACCGCGTGGCCCCCCGCCGCCTAGGCGACATTGCCACCTGCTACGCCGACCCGGCCAAGGCCGAACGTGAGCTGGGCTGGAAAGCCCGGCGTGGCCTGGATGAAATGATGCGCGACGCCTGGCGCTGGCAGTCGATGAACCCGGATGGTTATCGCTGACGTTTTGTGCTTTGTTGTAGTGCCTTCGGTCGCTGAAAGTCATCTCGACCCCACGGCCAAATCTCATCGCCCCAGCGGTTCTTGACCTTTCGCACCATCTTCTTGGACAGCATGTCCGTGATGCGGTCGACGAAATCCAATGACCGCTGTGAGTAGGGCGTACGTTTTTCAGCGTCTCGCTCGTAAGTCATCCCCTCGTGGAGCGCCATCATCTCAGCGCGCTCCTTCAGCACGGGCGATGCATTGAACACCCAGTCGACGAAGTCGATCTCCTGCGGCGTCCAGTCACAGGCGGCGGAGTCGAGATAGTCAACCGCCCATTCCGGGCCATGTACATTGCTGGCGTGCCAGTAAAGGTGCTCTGAGAGCACCGTGCGCCCGGTCAACCCCTCCGCAATGTAGGGGTTCGCGGCAACGCCCCGCCGCAGGAAGGTGCAGGCCGCCACATAGTCACACTCCCGAAACGATATCAGCGCCGCCTGGTACCAGTGCGCCGGTGAATTGGGCGCGCCTTTCAGGTATTCCTTCATGGCGGCATGGTGGTCGCCCTGGAGCAAGGCGATATCACCCAGCAAAAAGCGCACGCCAATGTTGTCCATGGGGCACCAGGCCAGCATCTGCTTGGCCAGCGCCATGGCGGCTTCGCCCGCTTTTGCTTTGCCTCGCCGGCGCATCAGGCCCAGCAGGGTGCCGTGCGCCAGGCGCAGGAAGGGCCGGTTGTCCACCTCACCCCAGGTGATCTGGCCTTTAAAGCCTTTGGGGATGTGGGCCAGCGCCTGCTTGTAGGACCGTTCATACACCTCGGTGGCTTCATCCTGCAGGCCCAGTGCCCACAGCCGGTTGGCAATGAAGTTCTGAATTTCCAGGTTGTAGGGCGTGGTGGCTTCCAGCTTGCGCGCCTGTATCAGCGCCTGCTTGTGGCTGAGTTGGCCGGCCTCCAGCTTGTCGATCAGCACATCCAGGCCTTCTTCGTCCTGCCAGCTGCGGCTGAAACGGCCGTACTGGGTGGGTTGGCCGGTTTCCGGGTCGTCGAAGGTTTCGATGGTGAAGGACAGGGAAGAGGACTCAGGGCTTGGGACTGAGGGCTGAGTGGGGGCCGGGTCAGGTTTTTTCTTGGGCATGATCGGGGTTTGGTGCTTCGGGGTGGTTGGGCGCGGCAGCGGCGTGGGTGGTGTAGATGCGGCCGTTGTTGGCCACATAGCGGCGCAGATCGGGTGCCATGGCGTCCGGCACGATCAACACCGTCATCCC
>Ga0187844_10002001_pt1 | contig 14925 bp, 13 predicted proteins | sample SpaLakP09_SKY_50_FD_134517 | JGI IMG/M metagenome (GOLD analysis project Ga0187844, IMG submission 134517) | Oligotrophic lake water microbial communities from Sparkling Lake, Wisconsin, USA - SP09_SKY_50 | ecosystem: Environmental > Aquatic > Freshwater > Lake | place: USA: Sparkling Lake...
CGCCATTCAGGTCGTATTCGATAGGGTCCTCCACCGTCATGATGTTGGTGCTGGTGGCATTCAGCATCGACAGCGCCGCATACAGCGTGGTGGTCTTGCCGGAGCCGGTAGGCCCCGTCACCAACACGATGCCGTGCGGCTGCTTGATCAGCGCATCGAAATGGCCGAGCATATCGCGCCCCATGCCCAGATGCTGCAGATCGAGCCGGCCTGCTTCCTTGTCCAGCAGACGCAGCACGGCACGCTCGCCGTGGCCGGTAGGCAGCGTGGAAACCCGCACATCGACCGGCTTGCCGCCTATGCGCAGGGTGATGCGGCCATCCTGCGGCAGACGTTTTTCGGCAATGTCGAGCTGCGCCATGATCTTGATACGCGAGATCAGCGAACCGTGGATGGCCTTGCGCGGCCTTACGATATCGCGCAGCGCGCCATCGACCCGGAAGCGCACCACCGAAGTCTGCTCGAACGGCTCGATGTGGATATCCGAAGCGCCATCACGCAGCGCCTGCGTCAGCAGCGCATTGATCATGCGGATCACCGGCGCATCGTCGGACGATTCCAGCAGGTCTTCGATGGCCGGCACGTCCTGCAGCAAACGGGTCAGATCGAGCTCGGCGTCGAATTCTTCCGCCACCATCGAAGCATTCCCGCCCGAGCTGGCGTAGGCCGCAGCAATGGCGGCGTCCAGATCGGCGCGCGCCAGGCTGGTAAGCTGGATGCGGCCGAACCGGCGCGACACTTCGGCAATCGCCGCAGGCGCCTTGGCGGCGCACACGCGCACCTCCACCGTGCCTTCGGCAGTATCGCTAGGCTGGGCCAGCAGCAGGAAATCGCGCGCAAATGCGAAAGGAAGGAGATTGCTCATATCACTGCTGCTTGCCGGTTTCGCCTGCGCCCGGCGCACGTATCGGGAACGGTGCTGGCGGCACAGGGCGGACTACGGCGTCGCCGCCGGCCGGCACGCCATCCTGCAACTGCGGCAGCAGCGGCTGGCCCAGATCCTTGACCAGTATGCTGTCCACCGGCTTGACGGCTTCCTGCGCTGCACGCATGTAGTCGTAGCGGTCGGTCGCCAGCGAGGTGCTCTGCTCCTTGTTGCGGATCACCACAGGGCGCAGGAACACCATCAGATTGGTCTTTTTGCGCGAGCGGGTCTGGTATTTGAACAGATTGCCCAGCACGGGAATATCGCCCAGACCGCGAACCTTGTCCGTGCCGTCGCCTTCGGTATCTTCGATCAGGCCGCCGAGCACGATGATCTGGCCGTCGTCGGCAATCACGTTATTCTCGATCACGCGCCGGTTCAGCGTGATGCCTGCGGATGCCGTCAGAGTGGATTTATCAACGCTGGAAGTCTCGTGATAAATCGCCATCTTGATGGTGCCGCCTTCGGAAATCTGCGGCCGCACCTTCAGCGTCAGGCCCACTTCGCGCCGCTCGATGGTCTGGAACGGATTGCTGGCCGTGCCGGAGGTAGTGGTGAACTGTCCGCTCAGTATCGGCACGTTCTGGCCCACCTGGATGGAAGCCAGTTCGTTGTCCAGCGTGATCATGTTCGGCGTCGACAGAATGTTGGCATTGCCGTCCGATTCCAGCGAGTGGGCCAGCGCGCCCAGCCCCAGCCCGCCAGCCACCTGCTTGAACACACCGATGGACAGGCCATTGCCGGGCAGCGTGGAACTGGTCGAGGAAGTGCTGGAGGTCTTGCTACGCAGCGTGCTGGCCAGCGTGGCGATATTGTTCTCCGTGCCCCCCGTCGAATATGACTGCAGGCCGCCGACCCGATAGGTACTGTTTGCGTTGCCGGTTGCTCCCACCCACTGCACGCCAAATTCGGACGCCTTGTCGGACGAGACCTCGACGATCAGCGATTCGATATACACCTGCGCGCGGCGCACGTCGAGCTGGTCGATCACGGCGCGCAGATTGCGGTACACCGATTCCGGCGCAGTGATAATCAGCGTATTGGTGGTGGAATCCGCCTGAATGTAGCCTGCCGTGCCTCCGCCGGCCTGTTGCTGCTGCGTGCTGTTGGTCAGCAGCGGATTGCTAGGCCCGCTGGAACTGCTGCCGCTCCCTCCGTTGCCGCTGTTGCTCTGGCCACTCATGTTGTTCTGGTTCTGGCCCGACTGGCCGGCGCTGGGCACGCCGGTGGCCGTCGCCGCCGAAGTATCGCCCGACATCACCGAGCGCAGCGTCTGCGCCAGCTTGGCGGCTTCCGCATTCTTCAGATACACCACGTGCACGTTGCCCAGTTCCGCCGTAGGCTGATCGAGCTTGGCGATCAGCGACTTGGCCAGATTGGCACGCGCCGCCGACGGCGCGCGCAGCACCAGCGAATTGGTGCGCGGGTCAGCCAGCACCGTGGTCTTGCCTGCATCGCCGGCGCTGGCGCCGCCTTCCAGCAGCTTGTTGGCCATGGTCGCCAGATCACTGGCGATGGCGTAGCGAACGGGAATCACGTCGAGATCGGCCACCGCCGGCACATCGAGCGCCGCCACGATCTTGGCCAGACGCTTGACGTTGTCGGCATAGTCGGTCACCACCACCGAGTTGTTGCCGGGGTTGGCGTTAATCGTATTGTTAGGCGAAATCAGCGGGCGCAGCACCGTCACCACATTGGCCGCCGATTCGTAATTGAGCTGGAAGATCTGGCTCACCACCTGATCGCCCTTGGCCGCCGTCTGCCCTGCGCCCACCTGGGTTGGGCCAGCCTGCAGCTTGGCATCGGCTTCCGGCACCACTTTGGCGTAGCCGTCGCCACTGACCACGGCAAAGCCCTGCAGGCGCAGGGCCGAGGTGAGCAGATTGAAGGCTTGTGCCTTGCTGATGGATTTTTCCGACACCAGCGTCAGCGTGCCTTTGACCCGCGGGTCTATCACGAAAGTGATGTTGGTGTAGTGGCCCACCGCCTTGATGACGGATTCGATATCGGCGCCGACAAAGTTCAGAGCCGCTTCCTCGGCTGCCCGCGCGCTGAACGGCAGCAGCATGACGGCAGTAGGCAGGGTGCCGAGCGCGCAGCACAGCATCGCACCGGCGCTCAGGCGACGCAGCGCAGGAAGGTGGGTTCGTTGCAGGGACGGTGTTTTCATTGTCTGAACTTTTTCTGAACTTAGTGGAACTCTAAAGCGATGATGTTGCGCTCACTATTCGGCTTGCGCTGGCCCAGCAGATTAAGCAGGTTAGCCAGTGCGTCTTCACTTCCTCGTGCTGCTTCGGCCTGCCCGGAAAACTGCAGCCGGCCATGATCCAGACTGCCTTTGCCGCTTAACAGCAAAGGCCCGCTGGTCGATGCCAGCGTCAGTGCCGCCGACTGGCCCTGCCAGTCCAACGCCAACTGGTAACTGCCCAGCGGCCGCACCGACGACAGGCGCGAAGCCATCTCTGTCATCTCCAGCGTGGTACGCCCCTGCACTGCCAGCTGGCGCTCGGCCAGCGCCAGTTCCAGCGTGCTCCATGACAGCCGCATCACGCCGCTAGGCGCAATGGTATTCAACGGCGCCCCCAGCCCGGCCAGCCCGGTGGCCGGCAGCAGCAGCGCCGAAGGGCTGAGCTGCCAGTGCGTCCAACCGCCTTTGATGGTGAACGGCTGCGCCAGCGATACACTGTTCGCCAGCTGCACGTCAACCATGCCCAGCAAGGCCAGCGGCGAAATCGTCCAGCTGAAGCGCCCGGGCAGCAACGGCGTCACCGCACTGTTACTGCCCGGTGCACCGCCGATAAACGCCGAACCGCGCCACAGCGTACCTTGCGCATCTCCCAGCGTCAAACGGCCGCCGCTCTGCTGCTCCACCAGCGCACCCAGCCAGGTCGCCGGCAGGAACGCGGCCAGCGTCAGCAGCGCGCTCAGCACCACGGTCAGCAACCATTACATGCTACGCTTCATCGAGCTGCTTTCCCGCCTAGTGACCAGCGCTGCTCTGGCGCAGCGTCAGCGTTGCATTCACCATGCCGGCGCTATCCTGCGCGCTGATGCTGGCATCCTGCACCTGTATCTTGCTTTCCACCCGCACGGCGTCCAGCCACACCACCAGCGCGGCAAACGGCACACCGTTCAACTGTACTTTGGCGTATTCACCGGTCACCGACAGCGACTGCGCATTCAATCCGCGCGTCGCCAGACTGCTGGCAAGCGTATCGCGCGACATCGGCGACGGAGCGATGCTGTTCTGGCTGCGCAGCGCTACTGCCTGTGCGCCCAGCGCCTGCAATTCGGCCGCCAGCTGGCGTAGTTCCGGCAGCGATTTGCGCAGCTTGTCGCGTCCTTCCAGCGCCGGCCCCACCAGCACCGAATAAAACAGGGCGGCGCCCAGTACCAACGCACCCACGCGCAGGAAAATACGTTCCTGCTCGGTGCGCACACTCCAGAAGGCCGCTGCGCGGGCACGGTAATCATTCATCATTTGCGTCACCGCGCTCATGGTTTTCCTCCTGCCGCGCCATGCAGTACGCGCACCTGCCAGTTGCCGGCCGAACTTTCGGCCAGATCGAGCTGACGCGCTGCCAGTGCAGCACGCAGTTGCGCCAGTGCGGCGCCATCGACCATATTCGGTTTGACCTTGAGGAATAGCGCACGCTCGCGGTATTCCAGCGTGGCGATAATGTCCTTACGGGGCAGCACTGCCAAGGCATCGCCCAGCGCCGCACTGATGGCGCTAAATTCATCGGCCGCCGCCTCGCCGCCATCGGTCTTGGCCAACGCGATATTCTTGCGCATCTGCTCAAGCGGATAGATGGCCGGTTCGTTCGGGTAGGCCGCCTTGAAAGTCTGCAGCATACTCTGACGCAGGGACTCGGCATCGCGGCGCAGGCCCAGCCACTCCACATTCAGGCCGATGACATTGACCAGTATCGCCAGTGCGCCGATGCGCAGCGGCCAGCGCCAGCGCTGCCACTGGCGTGCGGCATTGCCGGTGGAGCCCAGTGCCGGCGCCAGATCCAGCGCCCCCGCCCGTGCAGCCGCGATCCAGTGCACCCACTGGTCTTCCAGCACGGTGATGCCATGCACGCTATCCGTACCGGCCTGCAGGACAGCAAAGTCGGACAGCAAATTCGCGGGCAAATACAGCGTAACAGGGTCGCTGCCGGCCAGTACGCGCAAAGTCTGCAGAGCCGCCTGCGGCTGGGCCGGCAGCGTCATGCCGCATCCGGCAGACTGTGCGGCCCGCATGGCCAGCTCGTAGCCAGCATCGCTGACAGCCAGCGCAGCCGTCACCGTACCAGGCTGGTAGGGCAGGCATAGCTGTGCAGGCAACAGCGCAATACTGTGCGCGCCCTGTGCCAGCAACGCCTGCGCCAGCCGCTCCAGCCATGCGCGCTGCGCCACGGCCACCGTGCGCACGCCCTGTGTATCGGCCGGACCGGCCGCCAGCACACAGTCGGCCGGATCGCCCAGCACCTGTTCCTCCACCAGTCCGGGCAGGGCTTCCTTCAGCCGCGCGGGCGACAGCGGCGGCGCCTTTGCCTGCAGCAGCGTGACATCAGCCGCCGCCAGCAGCAGCACCACGCGCCGCGCCGCGCCCACCAGATCAGCCAGACTGCCCAGCGCCGAGGCGCCCTGCTGCAGCAGATTGCCGGCATCGCCCACCAGCGCATAGGCACAGCTCTGGGCCGCGCCATTATCGATGCTGGCCTTGGCCGGATAGCGGATAAAAAGTGTACTCAAAGGGTCTCGCTTTCGTTCTTGCCTGTTCTAGTTTTCCCGTATCCACTCGACTGTGGTCGCACCATTCGTGCCGCGCTTGAGCAGCGACACCGTTTCGAGCGTGGCGCGATCAAGTTTGACCTTGCTCAGCGCCAGAAAATAATTACTTTTCGCCCCCACCGGGATATTCGCCTTTAAACCACCGCTCTGGAACAACTGCGTTTGATCCTCAAAATTCTGCCGGTCCTTGAAGGGCGTACGGCGGCGCACATTCACCAGCGCCGCGGCATCGGCCAGCGATAACCGGTCTACCGCAGCGGCCAGCAATTCCGCCGGCGCCGTATTCACATTCAGTTCGGTCCGCTCCGGCAGCACGATGACCAGGTCGCGCAGACGCTCGATGGCAGCCGGCGTGAAACCGCTAATCGCCAGCAAGTCCTCTACCCGCAACATGCCTAGCGGCTGCGGACCGCCAGCCTGCTGGCCATTCTGGGCCGGATTGGCGCTCCCGCCCGGCGGCAGGTTCGGCGGGGTAAATGAGGCTGCACTGGCCGCCGCTGCGCTGGCCGCCGCCGGCAATGCCTGCGCATTCGCTACCGCCTGCGCCACCGCCTGCGCCAGCGTCGCATCGAGCTGCACATTGCGCAGCAAGCGCTGGAATGCGGCCACCTGCGCCGGATCTGGCATACGCTGCCCTGCCGCCACCAGATTAGTCAGATTGTAGCGCGACTGTGCATCCAACATGCGGCCAGACAGTGTGGCATTGAAGTTTTCCGTCTGCGCCCGTTCCCGTTCGATGTAGTCGTCAAGCCGGGTTTCTTCCAGCGGTGTGGCCCACACCCCGTTCAGTTGCGTCACCCCGGCAGAATCGAAAAAGTCCTGAAACAGCACCAGCCGGCTCAGATCCAGCGCGCCGCGCACTATCCAGCGAGTCTGCAATTGCAGGCGCTGGTTTTCCATCGAACGCACCTGCACCTGCTGCTGCCAGAACAGGCTGGCAACAATGGTCACGGCCAGTGTCGTCAGCAGCAGCGCCGTCACCACCGCTACCCCTTGTTCGCGGCGGCGCATCATAAAGCCCCCAGCAAAAACGACTTCACCAATGGCTGGCTGGCATCTGTCAACGTCAGCGCCACTTCCATGCCGGTCGGCAGATTGGCCGCTGTCACCGCGCCTGCGGTGGAAATCCCGGCAGCAGCCACCCAGCCCGTACCTATCCAGTAGCGCACGCTCAATCCCTGCACGCCACTCTGCAGCGATACGCTGCCCTGCTGATCCTGATCGCTGTTACTGATGGCGGCCTGCCACAGCGCATCGAGCTGCTGCAGGTCGCGCGTGGCGGCCGACTCGCGCCGCAGCAGTTCGCCATTGAGCAAACGATAGGACACCACCTGCAGGCGGGTTGGCTGCATGTCATTCAAAACCAGCCGCACCAGCGTCAAGCCCTGATTTTCCGCCAGCAGATAGGCCCGCCCCTGCAGCAGCGCGGCCGGTGCCAGATTGGCGGCATCGCTCTGCATCTGGGCAAACGCCAGCTGCATGCCGCGCGTCTGGCTCATCTGGCCGGTCAGCACGCTGCGCGGACGGATGATGCCGTCGAGCCCGCGCCAGCCCAGCACGGCAACGATGGCGAGTATCGAAATCGCCACCAGCAGCTCGATCAGCGTGAAGCCGTGCGCGCGACGCAGCGGCGGCGCAGTGGCATGCTGGCGGTTCAGATCAGCGGGCATCATTGGTTCAGCACCAGTTGCACCAGCTTGACGATGCGCCGCTCCGGCGCTGCCTGGTCGTACACGCTCACTTCCACACGGCGGAAACGGGGGTTCGGACTAGGAATGACTTCTTCCTCGCACATCAGCTTCAGGTCGCCCTGCGGGCATTCATAGGTCTGCTTGCCCACGGCGGTAAACTGTTTAGTCAGACGCATCTGCACCATGCGGTTCTCGGCCGACCAGGTCGCCATCATCGAGCTGCGCAGGCCATTGCTGTTGGCCGCCAGGCTGCCCACGGCACGCAACGAGGCGCCCAGCGCCGTGCCGACGATGACCAGCGCCACCAGCACCTCCAGCAAGGTAAATCCCTTTTGTGCGGCTGTGCCCATGCTAGTCCACCGTAAAGTGACCAACGCCGTCGGCGTGGATGGCAACGCTGGTTTCGCCGCTGCGCAGCGACAGCACGAAAGGCTTGTCGACCGGCTCGCGGCCAAACACGATGCGCAGACCAGGATTGACATCATTCGGCGGCGGATCGAGCACCAGCGTCAGCGGCGAGTTCTTGAAGCTGCGTTCGCGCAGCATGTCGTCCTGCTGCGGCGGCTCCCACTGCTTTTCATTGCGGATCATGAAGCGGTAGCCCTCGGTATCGGCTTCGAAGGCGATCTGGCGGTTGCGCACGATGGCCTCGTCACGCGCCACCTGCAGCAGCAGCGCGATCCGCTGGGCGTCTTCGCGCATGCCCTGCTCCTTGCCCGGCAAGGCGTTCAGGCTCACCAGCCCCAGCGTGATGCCCAGTATGACCATCACCACCAGCAGCTCGATGAGCGTAAAACCGCGTGCCGGGGCGGTTTGCATGACCAGGCTTCCGGACCGGCTTAGTTATCCCACGAACCGATGTCGGCATCGTCGCCAGTACCACCGGGGGCGCCATCGGCGCCGTAGGAGAACACGTCCACCTCGCCGTGGATGCCGGGCGAGAGGAACTGATAAGGATTGCCCCATGGGTCTTTCGGCATCTTTTCCAGATAGCCGCCAGCCTTCCAGCCATTGGCCGCCGGGCCGTTGGTCGGCTTGGTCAGCAATGCCTGCAGGCCCTGCTCGGTAGTGGGATAACGCTGGTTATCGAGCTTGTACAGCTTGAGCGCCTGCATCACGGTGGCGATATCGACCTTGGCCGCCGCAATCTTGGATTCGCCCGTACGGCTCAGCAGCTTGGGCACCACCAGCGCCGCCAGCACGCCCATGATGACCACGACCACCATGATTTCGATCAGCGTAAAGCCGCGTGCCACACGACGGGGGAGGGAGAATTTTTTCATAATCAGAGTGCCGGCAAATTAAGTGCGAAAAGTGAGTGCGAAAGTATAAGGTGGAATCATGACAGGCTGACGAAATACCGGCAATTTTTGCCTCGCCAGCCTTAGCTGCCACTTAAACGGGCAGCATCCCTGCCCGTTCTTTACGCCGTTTTACCTGTTAATCGTGTTTACGGCCAGTCGCTTCGAGGCGGTGCATGGCGCCGTCATTGGCGCCGCCTTCGGCCGCGGCCAGCGGCGTAGATACCACCTTGGGGGTGGCGCCGACGAACGGCGCGATGCCCAGTTCCGCATCGATTTCACGCGGCGATACCAGATAGCCGCGGGTAATCACGGCCGCGACCTTGCGCAGGTCGGCGATATCTTGGGTCGGATCACCGTCCACCAGCACCAGATCGGCCAGCTTGCCCGGCGTGATACTGCCGCGCTCATGGCTGGTGCGGGTATAGCGCGCACCGTTGCGGGTTGCTACCTGCAACGCCTGAGCTGGCGTCAGACCGGCTTTCACCAGCTGGCCCAGTTCGGAGTGCAGGGTGAAGCCGGCGATATCGTCGGTGCCCGCCACGATGGGTACACCGGCACGGTACATGATGCCGACGAACGCTATCATCTTGGCGTAGGATTTCTGATAGCGCTTCCACACCGTGTCGTTCTCGATTTTCATGCCGCCCACGGAGAAACCGCGGGCCACATCGGGCGGCATATTCGCCGCAAAGCCACGATACGGTTCGTTCATGTCGCCGTCACGCTGCTGCAGGAAGGCGAAGGCGGTCAGAGTAGGGTCGATGGAAATCTGCTTTTTCACCAGTCCGGCCACGAAGTCCTTGTATGGCTTGCTGTTGAAGTCCATATCGGCCACTTTTTCGGCCGGCAGAATAAAGCGGTTCAGGTTGCGGGTTTCCGTATCAGGTTTGACGAGGAAGTTCAACAGCACCTGATTGATGTGCTGGATTTCGTCGTAGCCGGCATCGAGCGCTTCCTGCGCACGCAGCCCAGCCGGAATGTGGCCGGAAACGCGCATGCCGCGGCTGTGGGCATAGGCCACCGTATCTTTCAGGATGGCTTTGGGGAAGGAGTTATAGATTTTCAGCTGCGGATAGCCGTGCTGGGCATACCAGTCCACCGCCTTTTTGGCTTCGGCCAGATCCTTGATGACAAAGCCGTTATTCGCACTGAACGGGCTCTCGCCTTCGAGGAAGCCGGCCGGCACCACCTGCGGCGCCAGCAGCTTGCCGGCGGCCGTTTCATCGAGCATGGCTTGCAGCTGGGTGTTGTCGTTGCCCATGTCGCGCACGCTGGTCACGCCGGTGGACATGTTCAGCGCACCGGACCAGCGGTCCACGTGGCCGTGCATATCGAACAGGCCTGGCAGCACAATGCGCCCATCCGCATCGATGGTATTGACCACGCCCTGCGCTGGCGAACCGGCTGGCAGCACGGCGGTAATCCGGCCACGCAGCAGATAGATATCGGACGGTGCGCCGACCACGGCTTTTTCGCTATCGAACACGCGCGCATTACGCACCACGGTCAGGCCGTTGAGCGGGTGTTGCAGTCTGGCGGCCAGATCTTCCAGCATCTTGTTCTCGGCCTGCTTCTGGCGTGCAGCCAGTTGCGGCGCGACGCCCTGCCAGCCTTCTTCCAGTATGCTGGCGAAGCCGGGAATGATGACGCCAAACAGGCGCGGCGTGCTGCCCGTGGTGGCCCAGTAGAACGCCGGCGACAGGCCCACACCCGTCTGCGCCACCAGCTGCACGGTCTGTTTGGCGCCGCCAGCGCTGCTCACTTCCAGCGTATCGAGCACGCTCTGGGTCAGCGTGCCGGAAGGCAGCAGCGCCATTTTGTGATCGGGCGCTGCGGCCAGCACGCCAATGTAGGCCGATACCACTTCGAACGAACTATTCAGCGGCAGGTAGGCCGCTACGCCCTTGACGGTTTTCCGGCCCTGCTCGGAGGTAGACTTCCACTCGGCCTGATCGCCCTTGCGCTCGAAGCGCTCGTCGACTACGGCACCAAAAGTGGAATTGCCCTGCACGCTGTAGCTGGTCATGCTGCCATCGGCCGTCATGCGGAACTGTTCCGTCAAGTCCGGGCCACGGCCATTGTTCTTGAATTCGAAGCGGACTTTGGTACTGCCGTCGTCCAGGTGCTCGGTGACCTGGGCGCCGATCTGCTTGGCGTTTTCGGCAATAATCAGGTATTTGGTGGTGCTGGCAGCGTGCGCGCTGAATGCGGCGGCCAATGCCAGCGGCATGATGGCAAGTCGTTTGAGCAGCAAGATAGTCCCCTTCACTGTTTGATTAGTTGGCGGCGCAGCCACCGCAGACCGGACAGTCGCCGTTGCGTGCTACGCTGATACTGGTCCACTCCATATACAACCCGTCGAGCATCAGCAGCCGGCCGGCCAGTGAGGTTCCGACGTCCATCAACAGCTTGAGTGCTTCGACCGCCTGCATGGCGCCCACCACACCCACCAGAGGCGCAAACACGCCCATGGTCGAACAGGCTACATCTTCGAATTTCTGATCCTGCGGGAACAGGCAGGAGTAGCAAGGCTGGGTGCCGCTGCGCGGATCGAACACGCTGATCTGGCCATCAAAGCGAATCACCGCGCCCGATACCAGCGGCTTGCGCAGCGCCACGCAGGCACGGTTGACGGCGTGACGGGTGGCGAAGTTGTCGGTGCAGTCGAGCACCACATCGGCTTGGGCCACCAGCGCATGCAGGCGCGCTTCATCGGCGCGCTCGTTCAGCGCAAGCACGGCAATTTCGGGATTGATCTGGCCCAGCGTCTGGCGTGCCGATTCCGCCTTGGGCTGCCCTACCCGCTCGGTGGTATGGGCAATCTGCCGTTGCAGATTGGTCAGGTCTACCGTGTCGTTATCGACCAGCGTAATCTGGCCCACCCCGGCCGAAGCCAGATACATGGCGGCCGGCGAACCGAGGCCGCCGGCGCCTATCACCAGCGCGTGTGCAGACAGCAGCTTCTGCTGGCCTTCGATACCGATCTGGTCGAGCAGGATATGGCGCGAGTAGCGCAGCAACTGCTGGTCGTTCATGGCCGTGGCGACGGAGCGGTCTTGGTGGCCGATGCTGCGGCCGAAGCCGAAGCCGAAGCTGCTGCAGCAGCAACCGGCCCATCCGCCTTGGACAGTTGTACCGACAAGCCCTTGAAGTGGCGCAGCGCCTGCTGCAGTTGGAAGTCATCCTTGGAGCCGAATTCCACCGGCTTAGCATTCTTCGCCAGCGCCGCCGCACGCAGTTCTTCTTCCAGCTCGTCGCGCTGCGGCCCTTGCGTCTGGGCGGCAGCCGGATCGCTGTCGTTATTCAGGTGTTTCTGCAGATCGGCTTCGCGCACGCGCAAGCCCTTCATGGCATCGCCTTCGGCAGTTTCGTCCACCAGCAGATCGGGCACGATGCCGCGCGCCTGGATCGAACGGTTGAGCGGGGCGTAGTAGCGCGCCGTCGTCAGTTTGACTGCCGTATCGGCGGTGAGCTGGCGCAGCGTCTGCACCGAACCCTTACCGAATGTCTGCGAACCCATGATGATGGCGCGCTTGTAGTCCTGCAGCGCACCGGCCACGATTTCCGAGGCCGAGGCCGAACCGGCGTTCACCAGCACCACCATCGGCACATCTTTCAGCGCCGCCGGCAGCTTGGCCAGCGGATCGTTCTTGCCGCGCACCACGTAGTACTCGGGGCGGGCATAGAAGGTCTGCTTGGAATCGGCCAGCTGGCCATTGGTCGACACCACCACGGCATCTTTCGGCAGGAAGGCGGCGGACACGCCGATCGCGCCGGGCACCACGCCGCCCGGGTCATTGCGCAGATCGAGCACCAGCCCTTTCAGATGCGGGTCCTGCGCATAAAGCGCCGCCAGCTTCTTGGCCATGTCGTCCACGGTCGGCTCCTGGAACTGCGAAATGCGCAGCCACGCGTAACCGGGTTCTATCATTTTGGCTTTGACGCTCTGCACGCGGATTTCCTCGCGCATGATGGTCAGCACCAGCGGCTTGTCTTCATCCTTGCGGCTGATGGTCACCACCACCTTGGTACGCGGCTCGCCGCGCATTTTCTTCACGCTTTCATCGAGCGACATGCCCTTGATGGGCGTGTTGTCGATGCGGGTAATCAGGTCGCCTGCCTTGACGCCGGCCTTGAAAGCCGGCGTATCTTCGATCGGCGATACCACCTTCAGGTAGCCGTCTTCCATGCCAACTTCGATGCCGATGCCGACAAACTTGCCCTCGACGGTTTCGCGCATTTCGGCGAAAGCCTTCTTGTCGAGGTAGACCGAGTGGGGATCGAGCGAAGCCACCATGCCGGAAATGGCTTCCGTCAGCAGCTTCTTGTCATCCACCGGTTCCACATAATCGCTCTTGATCAGACCAAAAACGTCGGACAGCTGGCGCAGCTCTTCCAGCGGCAGCGGCGAACCGCTGGCTTTCTGCGCTATCGCGGGATATTGCAGGGAGATGGCCACACCAGCCACCATTCCCAGTCCTACCAGGACCATGCTTTTGACTTTGTTGCCCATTTTTCCCGCAAACCTTAAAACTTGATCCAGCCAGCCGGATCGAATGCCGCGCCCTGATGGCGTAGCTCGAAGTATAGTCCCGATTCTTCCTGCCCGCCGCTGTTACCGGCCGTGGCAATCTGATCGCCGGGTTTGACGATGTCGCCTATGCGCTTGAGCAGCGTCTCATTGTTACCGTAAATGCTCATGTACTGGCCACCATGATCGACGATGATCAGGTTACCGAAGCCGCGCAGCCAGTCGGAGAACACCACCCGCCCGGCCGCAATGGCCTGAATGCCGGCGCCTTCGCTGGCGCGAATGAACACCCCCTTCCAGCTCGGGCCATCGCCACGCTTGCTGCCGAAACGGGCCGCCAGCTTGCCGCTGACCGGTGGCCGCAGCTGTCCTTTCAGGCTGGCGAACGCACCTGCCGGTGCGGCCGGTGCCAGTGCGATATCGGCCGGTTTGGCGGCTGCTTCGTCACGTGGCAGCGGTTTCGCTGCCTCCACCGGCTTTTGCACTGCCACTTTCGGCTCTTCGGCCGGCTTCACACTGCCCGCTTTGCCGCCATTGGCGCGGCGCTCGGCCTCGGCAGCCGCCGCCCTGGCCTGTGCACGCGCTTGCGCTTCGGCTTTGGCCTTGGCTTCGGCCCGTGCCGCCGCTAACTGTTCCTGACGTTTTTTCTCGGCCGCTGCGGCAATGGCCTGTTCCTGTATCAGCTTGTTGAGCTTGTCGACCAGCCCACCCAGACGCTGTTCGTCGCGTTCCAGATTGCCCGCTTCCTTGCGCTGGGCCACCAGTTTTTTCGACAGATTGGCCAGCAGCGTGGCGCGCCGGCCCTTTTCCTGCTCCAGTTTCTGCTTCTGCTGCTGCTGCTCTTCGGCGATTTCCTGTAGCTCTTCCTTGGCGTTCTCCGCATCGGCCTGATTGGTTTCCACCGCTTTCAGATTCGCACGCAGGGAGTCGAGCAGGCGCGCCTGTGCCTGCGACACATAGGCCATCATCTGCAGATCGCGGTTGATGCGGTTGGGGTTATCGCCCGATAACAGCAGCTTGATGCGGTCTTCATTGCCCGCTACGTACTGCTCGCGCAGCAGCCTGGCCAGCTGCTGTTTCTGCTGTCCCACCACCTGTGCCAGCCGCTCGTGCTCGGCCGCCAGCTGCTGCAGGCGCACATTGGTCGCCTCCTGCTCCTGCCCCAGCTCGCGCAGCGAACGATTAGCGTCGGAAATTGCCTGCTCCGATTCGGCCAGCGTATCGGCCGCATCGTCCTTGGCGCTTTCGGTCTTGCTGATGTCCTTCTTGAGCGCACTGAGCTTCTGCTGCAAGCCGGCGCGCTCGGCTTCGGCCGCCGCTTTCTGCTTGCTGCGTTCCGTGATTTTGCCGAAGGTGGCCGCCTGCGTACCCTGCAGCGGCAGTGACAGCAGCAAGGGCATTAACAGCGGCACAGCGGCGCGCTGCAGGGCGGCGCGCCAGCGTGGGAGAGCAATCTGAGACAAATTACTTGGCCTTACCCTGGTTGGCGACGGCTGCCTGGGCAGCAGCGATGGCGTCGGCGTCACCGAGGTAGTAGTGACGGATAGGCTTAAGGTTTTCATCCAGTTCATACACCAGCGGCTGACCGTTAGGAATGTTCAGGCCGACGATGTCGTTGTCGCTGATACCGTCCAGCATCTTGATCAGGGCGCGCAGGCTGTTGCCGTGGGCCGAAATAATGATTTTCTTGCC
>Ga0187844_10002002_pt1 | contig 14923 bp, 9 predicted proteins | sample SpaLakP09_SKY_50_FD_134517 | JGI IMG/M metagenome (GOLD analysis project Ga0187844, IMG submission 134517) | Oligotrophic lake water microbial communities from Sparkling Lake, Wisconsin, USA - SP09_SKY_50 | ecosystem: Environmental > Aquatic > Freshwater > Lake | place: USA: Sparkling Lake...
CTCGTCACCCTCCGTGAGCGCGACGTAGGACAGCAGCATCAGCGCGTCCAGTGCGTCGTCGAAATGGCTGCTCTCGCCGATGCCGGCCGTCTGCTCGTCGGCGCGCATGCGGCGGCCGCAGTCCAGCAGGAACATGACGCACTGGTCGCGCTCGTCCTGGTACTCGCGCACCACCGGCCGGCGCTGTCGCAGCGAGGCCTTGGCGTCGAGGTGGCGCAGTGGGTCGCCGCGCTTGTACTCGGCGAGCTGGCGGAAGTCCGTGCCCTGGCCGCGCTGCACGAAGTTCTTGATGCCGATCTGCGCCAGGCGCCGGTCGCCGCTGAGCCAGGCGTAGCGCGCGAGTGCGGCGAAGTTCGGGTAGACGCGCAGGCGCTGTTCCTCGCCCAGGCGCTCGCGCACCTCGAACACGCCTGCGCGGCTGCGCCACAGCAGCTGCGTGAGGCCCAGCACCACCATGCCACGCTGGCGTGCCGTGGCGTGGAACTTCAGCGTGCTGCGGCTTTGCGGCGCGATGGTGAGCCGGCGCGGCAGGCCGTCGAAGTCGAACGCCGGGTCCAGCTCGTCGAACACCTGCAGGCGCCAGCTCAAACGGCCGGGGTTGACGAGGGCGAGCTGCAGCTCGGTCGCGGCGCCGATGGCGAAGGCAGCCGGCAGTCGCCGCTCCACGCGCAGGCCGCCCGCTCGCCACAACCGCAGGCTGCGCCACAAGTCCACCGCCGCGAACGCGATCAGGGCCAACAGCAAGCCCACACCCAGCGGCGCCACGGTGGCCAGCGGCGCGCCGAAGCTCAAGGCCAGCGACGCGGCCACGCTCAGGCTGGCCAGCAGGGCGATGCTGGCCCGCGTGGGCAGGACGACGCGGCGGCGAAGCGTGTTCAAAGCCGCGGCGCCTCCACGCTGTCGAGCGCCGCCTGCAGGATCTCGTCGAGGTCGCGGCCTTCGATCTGGGCGTCGGGGGCCATCGTCACGCGGTGGCGCAGCACGGCCAGCGCCTGTGCGGCCACATCGTCGGGCGTGATGAAGTCGCGGCCGTTGATGAGGGCCATGGCGCGCGCCGTGCGCACCAGCGCCACGCTGCCGCGCGGGCCGGCGCCCACCTCCAGCCCCGGCCAGTTGCGCGTGGCGCGCACCACGCGCACCGCGTAGTCGATGACCTTGGCATCGGCATGGACCTGGCCCGACAGGCGCTGCAGCTCCAGCACCTGCACGTCGTCCAGCACCGGCTGCACGGCCTCCAGCGGCAGCTCGTGGCCGGCGCGGCCGGTGGTGACCAGCTGCACCACCGCCGCCTCCTCGTCATGCGTGGGGTAGCCGATGCGCACCTGCAGCAGGAAGCGGTCGAGCTGGGCCTCGGGCAGCGGGTAGGTGCCTTCGGTGTCCACCGGGTTCTGCGTGGCCATCACGAGGAAGGGCCGGGGCAGCGGCAGCGTCTCGCCCTCCAGCGTGGCCTGGTACTCCTGCATCACCTCCAGCAGCGCGCTCTGCGTCTTGGCCGGCGCTCGGTTGATTTCGTCGGCCAGCAGCAGGTTGGTGAACACGGGGCCCTTGCGCACGCGCAGGCGGCCCAGACCGATGCCGGTGTCGTCCAGCACGCTGTGGCCGATGACGTCGGCGGGCATCAGGTCGGGCGTGAACTGCACGCGGGCGTACTGCAGGCGCAGCGCCTGGGCCAGCGCCCGGGCCAGCAGCGTCTTGCCCAGGCCGGGCACGCCCTCCACCAGCACATGGCCGGAGGCCACCACGGCCACCAGCATCTGCTCCACGGCCTGCGTCTGGCCGACGACGGCCTTGCCGATTTCGGTGCGCAGCGCGTGCAGCCACTGCGTGGCGAGCTTGAGTTCCTCGGGCTTGATCATGAATTGGGCTTTCTTCAGTTATTTCGGGCCGAGCGTTTGCCAGTCGAGCCGGCAGGCATCGCCATCCCCTCGGGGGATCGGTCAGACGCACCGCGTTCAGCGGCGTGCGGCTGGACGAGGGGCTTCAATTTCAAGCGGCGTCGTGCCGTCTCCAGCAATTGCAGGCGCTGCGGCAGCTCCGCCCGGGTGCAGATGCGGGCTGTCAGCGCGGAGGCGAGGTCTTCCGCATCCAGCCCGGTGGCGGCCGCGATGGCGCGCACGCGCTCGGACAGCGGCAGGCGTTCGTAGCGCGGCAGCCGGCGCTGCGCCACCTCGTGCAGCGCCCGCTGCTGGGCCGTCAGCAGCGCCTCGCGGCCGCCGCTCTGAAGGTAGGCACCCAGGCCGCGCACCTGCTCGGAGATGGAGCGCCGCAGGCGCGGCGACGGCGCAATGCGCGGCCCGAAGCGCACGGCGCCACGCCACAGGGCCGCAGCCAGCGCCAGCGCGCCCGCCAGGATGGCGATCCAGCCGCTGTGCCACAGCCAGGGCAGCAGGGCTTCGCGTTTCTCGTGCAGGTAGATCCACACGGTGGCGCCGGGCTCGGCCTGCACGGCGGCGGCCAGCAGCAGCGGGTTGTCGCAGCGCAGCGCCGAGCCGTTGAAAAAGAGGAAGGGTGGCGTGTTCAGCAAGGTCACGCTGCCCTGACCGACAGGAACGCGCAGCGCCTGCACAGCCTTGGCGTCCTTGGCGCTGTTGGGGCTTTTGGCTGCGGGCTTGGCCTGCATGGCTTGCAAGGCCTCGTCCTGCCTGTCCACCACGGCCTGTGCGGCTTGCGTCCGCACGACGCGCGTCAGCGTCCAGTCCGTCTGCTGACCAGGCTTCGCGCGCAAGGCCTGGTCGTCGAACATGAATTTGCAGGCGGTGAACCGTTCGGTGTCTGCCCACAGGGGCGGGGTGGATGCCAGGTCAACGCGGCTCAGATCGGCGATCACCCTCTCCGCAGTCGATGGCTGCCGTGGGCGCGCCTTGGGTTGCGCGGGCGTGTCGAACACCTCGATCGGCACCCAGGCTTTCAACGCCGTGTCATGCCAGCCCGCGCCTTGCATCAACACCAGGTGGCCGCCGCGCTGCACCCATTGCTGCAGCTGCTCGGCGCGCTCGGGCATCAGCTCCCAGTCGCTGGACAGCAGCACCAGGCGCGCGCGCTCGGGCGGCATGGCCGTCAGCGCCTCATGGCGCACCACCTGCATGCCCAGGCGGCGCAGCAACTGCTCGGCGGCGTAGACCGGGTTGTCACGCGCTGCGCCGGTCGCGGGGCGTGGGCTGTCCTCCTCCACCCATTCGGTGTTGATCGACAGCCACCAGGCGCCCAGGGCCAGCCCCAGCACGGCAAGCAGCCAGACCAGACGTTCGCGCGTCATGCCGACGCCCCCCGTGCGGGCGCGGCCAACTGCGGGTCAAAGCCCTGGCACAGCGCCTCCAGGTCTTCCGGCGTCAACCGGCGCTGGGCATAGGCCACCGACTGCCAGCCCGCCACCAGTTGCGCAAGGAAGGCCTGCGAGGCCGGCGCCAGCCGCTGGGCCGCCAGCGCCAGGCATTCGCGCTCCGTGCTGGCCGCACGGATGGGCACGCCGTGGCCGTGCACCAGGCGCGAGAGCGCGCCCCGGTACAGCAGCGACAGCGCGGCCCGCTCCTCGCCGCGCTGCCACAAGGCGCGCGCCGCGCCGCCGATGTCCGCGGGCAGGCTCTCGGCCGGATGTCCAGCGTGCCGACATGCGTGGGTGGAATGGCCGCCAGCGTGCCACCGCCGGAGCGCGCCCCAAGCCAGTCGCGCAAGCGCAGCAGCACCCAGATCAGCAGGCCCGCGCCGCCCAGCCAGATGGCCACCCTCATGCCGGTGGAGATGTTCTCGAACAGGTCCACCCACCACCGGACGTCGTTGTCTTTCTTCGGCTCTTCCTTGTCCTCGTGCTTGAGGCGCAGGGACTTGCTCTTCTCCCTGCCGGGCAGCAGCGGGTCGGCCTCCACGGCGCTGGCCGCCGCCCGCACGGCGCTGGCGCTCATCGCCGGCGGTGCTTCTGCCGCAGATGGCTCGGAGCCCGCTACCAGCAGCAGCGCGGTCGCCAGCACCCAACGCTCAAGCGAACGCACGGCGGAACTCCTGTTCGATGTCCCAGGCTTCCAGCACGACGCGCCGATTCAGGTACATCGCAAAGCCCGCCGCCACGTAGAACGGCTCCAGGAACAGCACCACGGCCACGTAGCCCAGCGCCAGCACGAGGTTCAGGCCAAGCTGGCCAGCGGCGTGCGCATCCGGGTTGACGAACCAGTCCCACACCGTGGCGTTGCTGTTCTCCGGCGCGAACCACCAAAGGAGTGCCACCAGGCCGTAGGTCAGCACGGCCTCGGCGTGCGTGAAGGCCGTCTGCAAGGCCGTGGCCGCGCCGCGGTTGGCGTTGAGCATCAGCTTGGCGCGTTTGCGCCGGTCGCCGCCGCGCTGGCCTTCGAGTTGCTCGATGGGCTGCGTGTAGGCCCGCCACGGCGAGAAGCGCCGCCACAGCAGCGTGCGCAGCAACTGCCCGCCCAGCACCTGGCGGCGTGCGCGCCACAGGTCGCCCCATTGCGTGGCCTCGCCGAACACGGCGCGCGACATCACGAACAGCAGGGCCCGGTCCAGCCAGGGCTTGAGCCAGAACACGATGAGCATGGGCAGCCAGCCGTAGGTGTCGACGGTGCACAGCGCCAGCACCGCCACGGCCAGCAGGAGGGGCGTGTAGCAGCGCCAGATCGAGCGTGCGTGCCCGCGCACCAGGGCCAGCCCCAGGTCGCAGGCTTCGGCCTGGCTGCGCGGGCGCAGCACCAGGAGGCTGTCGAGCATTGGGTCGGGTGCGCGTTGGGCCTGCAAGGGGGCTCAGCCTAGGCGTAAAGCGGAGCTGGACTCAATGTCCAGCGAGCATTTGCAACGACGGATCAGCCCCCTTGCAGGCCCAACCCGGAGGGCCGGGGAGATTTGCGGGGCGATTCGGCGTTGCCGACTCGTTGTGGGGGATGCATCCCACGCCTCACCGGCGCCTTGCCTCGCCCCGCAACTCTCCCCGGCGCGCACCCGACCCAATGCTCGACAGCCTCCTCGGGCCAGTCCCTCAACGCGCATGGCTTGCCCCCCGGCCGAGCAGCAGCAGCCACATCAGCACCAGTGCCCAGCACACGCCGGCCACGCTGTACTTGACGGCAGGCGAGATCCACGCGGCGCCAGACCAGAACGCCTCGAACGCCGCCGCCACCAGCAGCAGGAAGAACGCCGCGTAGACCAGCGGCACCGCGGCCAGCGCCGACGCACGCAGCGCCTCCAGCCGCGTCAAGCGGCCCGGCGCCAGCCAGCCCAGGCCCAAGCGCAGCCCGGCCGCGCCCGACAGCACGATGCCCGTCAGCTCGAAGGCCGAATGCGTGCAGACGAAGGGCCAGAAGTTGTGCCCCAGGTCCACCCGCGTCAGATGCCCCGCGACGACGCCTATCAGCAGACCGTTGTAGACCAGCACGAAGGCGCTGCCCACGCCGGCCAGGATGCCGGCGCCAAAGCAGCGGAAGCCGATGCCGATGTTGTTGAAGATGTAGAAGCCGAACATCTGCCAGTCGCCCCCGGCCTCGCGCAGCCGCCCCATGGACTGCTTGCCGTCGGCGTACATGGACTCGTAGTTGCGCAGCTGCTGGGCATCCAGCAGGCGCAATGCGAAGTCGGGGCCGGCCAGCGCCAGCGCAAAGGCCAGCACCAGCGGCAGCGCGAACAGCAGCAGTGCCAGGCCCACGTAGCGGCCCTCGGCGCGCACGGCGCGGGGCAGCTCCACGCGCAGCAGGCGGCCCAGCCGGCGCAGGCCGTAGTCCTGCCTGCGGTAGATGAGCTGGTGCGCGTCTTGAGCCAGCCCCTCCAGCCGCGCCACCAGGTGGATGGGGTAGGCGCGCGACTGGGCCAGCGCCAGGTTCTCGCACACGCGCCGGTAGCGCGCCGCCAGCAGCGCGGCGTCGACGCCCTTGCCCTTGCGGGCGTCGGCGAGCTGTTCAGCGAAATCGTTCCACAGCGGCCCGTACTCGGCCTCAAACCTCATAGGGGTCACGCGCGCCTCCCCATCAACCACTGCGCCACGCCCAGCAGCCGCGCCGCCGTGTCGCGCTTGGGCTCATCGGCCTGCAGGGGCGGCAGCACGGGGGCGGCCAGCTGGGCCAGTTCCTCGAAGCGAGCCGGCGTCAACCGCTTGGCGCGGCCGGCCCAGGAGAGGATGGCCGCCTGTTCGCGCGCGTTCAGCGGTCGCGCGGGCGCCTGGGGCGGGCCGGGCGGCAGGCTGTCGTGCAGCACCACAGGTTTGGCATACACGACCAGCGTGCCCGCCGCCAGGTCGCCCAGGCGCTTGCACTCGCGGTTCAGCAGCATGGTGACGATGCCGAAGGCATAGGCCAGCGGCAGGAAGTCCGCCACGCGCAGCAGGTTGCGCGTGAATGAGGCGGCCGGCGTCACCGGCAGGCCCGTGTCCATCACCACGCGCAAGCCCACGGCGCGTTTGCCCGGCGTGGCCCCCCAGCGGCTCAGCTCGAACACGATGGGGTACAGCCACTCCACGCAGAACACGCCGATCAGCATGAAGCCGGTGCCCAGCCCGCCAGCGACGCTGAGCACCATCAACAGCGCCAGGTCGATGCCCAGCCGGATCAGCAGATCGAGCAGGAACGCCATCGTCCGGGCCACCAGGCCCGCGGGCTGCAAGGACAGGACGATGCCTTCCGGCGTCTCGACGAGGGCCAGCGTGTCGATGCGCGGGGCCGTCGCCGTGTGCGGCGCGTTCAGAGCTTGATCACCTGGGTGTCGGCAATCGAGTCATGCAGACATTTGCGCGATTCGCGAAAGATCAGCAGGCTGTCGAGGAGGCCGTAGACCATGGCGACGATGGGATTCAGGTTGGTCAGCATGCCGACACCGTAGCGCAGCCCGTGCAGGCGCCAGGCGTCGACCTTGCTGCCGTCAGTGCGCACGATGCGCAGCTTGAACAGCATCTTCCCCAAGGTCTGCCCGCGCGTCACCAGCGGCCAACCCTGCACGAGCAGGAACACGAGCAGCCCGATGACGAGCGACAAGGGCGTCAGGCTGCTCGCCTTGTCCAGGCTCGCTGCAGTCTGGGATGCCATCAAGGCCTTGACCGGAGTCGCCGTGACCACCGCCCAGCCCAGCGCGCCGCCGATGATCGCGTCCACGATGGCCGCCAGCAGGCGCGTCCCGCGCTCCGCCTGAACCACGCCGTCCGGCGCGAGGTCCGCCACTTGCGCTTGCGGTGGCGCAAAGCGCTGGTCTGCAGCTTCTGACATTCACAACTCCCTGTGATTTTTCCGAGCATTCTGCCGGGGCAGTGCAGGGCGGGAGATTGGTGTCTTCACCAGCGGGAGTCCCGCCAATGAGCTGGTCCCTCCGGCGGGAATCGAACCCACATTTGCCGCTTAGGAGGCGGCCGTTCTATCCATTGAACTACGGAGAGCATCGCCCGCGCGGCCGGTGGCCGGCGAGGGCGCGGATTCTCGCATGCACGAGCGGCAGCCTTCCCCCGGCAGCGGCGCTGCACTTTCTTGCTATGGGCGCCATTGCGAGGATTGAATGGATTGCCAACCGGGCGACTCCTAGACTGCGTCAGCACTGAGACCCCCTGGAGCCAATGATGTCCACCGAAGCGAAATGCCCTTTTTCCGGCGCCCAAGACCAGCAGCCGCCCGCGCGAGCCCGAGGTAACCGTCAATGGTGGCCGGACCAACTCGACGTCAACGTGCTGCACCAGCAGTCGCCGCGCGGCAACCCGATGGGCGAGGCGTTTGACTACGCGGCCGCCTTCAAGAGCCTGGACCTGGACGCCGTTGTGGCCGACCTGCGCGCACTGATGACCGATTCGCAGGACTGGTGGCCGGCCGACTACGGCCACTACGGCCCCTTCTTCATCCGCATGTCCTGGCATGCTGCAGGCACCTACCGCGTGGCCGATGGCCGTGGCGGCGCCGGCACCGGCGGCCAACGCTTCGCGCCGCTGAACAGCTGGCCCGACAACGGCAACCTCGACAAGGCGCGCCGCCTGCTGTGGCCTGTCAAGCAGAAGTACGGGCGCAAGCTGTCCTGGGCCGACCTGTTCATCCTGACCGGCAACGTCGCGCTGGAGTCCATGGGGTTCAAGACTTTCGGCTTCGGCGGCGGCCGCGAGGACATCTACGAGCCCGAACAGATCGACTTCGGTGCCGAGGCCGAATGGCTGGCGCAGAGCAATGCCCCCAACAGCCGCTACAGCGGCGAGCGCAAGCTGGTTGAGCACCTGGCGGCCGTGCAGATGGGCCTGATCTATGTGAACCCCGAGGGCCCGGACGGCAACCCCGACCCGCTGCTGTCGGCCCATGACATCCGCGTGACCTTCGCCCGCATGGCGATGAACGACGAGGAGACGGTGGCGTTGGTGGCCGGCGGCCACACCTTTGGCAAGGCGCACGGCGCGGGCGACCCCAAGCTCCTGGGCCGCGAGCCCGAGGCGGCCGACATCGTCGAGCAGGGCCTGGGCTGGCGCAGCAGCTACGAGAGCGGCATGGCCGGCCACACCATCACCAGCGGCCTGGAAGGCGCCTGGAAACCCAACCCGACGACCTGGGACAACGGCTACTTCGACACGCTTTTCAAGTACGACTGGGAGCTGACCAAGAGCCCGGCCGGCGCCCATCAGTGGCGGCCCAAGGGCGGCGCGGGCGCCAGTGACGTGGTCGATGCGCACGACCCGACGAAGTTCCATGCGCCGATGATGTCCACGGCCGACCTGGCGCTGCGCGTCGACCCGGCCTACGAGAAGATCTCGCGCCGCTTCCATGCCAACCCGGCGGAGTTCGCCGACGCCTTCGCGCGCGCCTGGTTCAAGCTGACGCACCGCGACATGGGCCCGATCTCGCGCTACCTGGGCCCGCTGGTGCCGCAGGAAGAACTGATCTGGCAGGACCCCGTCCCCAAGGTCGACCATGCCCTGGTCGACGCCAATGACATCGCCGCGCTGAAGGCCAGGCTGCTGGATTCGGGCCTGACGACTGCGCAGCTGCTCACCACCGCCTGGGCGTCGGCCTCGACCTTCCGTGGCAGCGACAAGCGTGGCGGCGCCAATGGCGCGCGCATCCGCCTGGCGCCGCAGAAGGACTGGGCCGTCAACCAGCCGGCCGAGCTTGCCCGGGTGCTGGCCAAGCTGGAAGCGGTGCAGAAGGACTTCAACGCTTCGGCCGGTGGCGGCAAGAAAGTCTCGCTGGCCGACCTCATCGTGCTGGGCGGCAGCGCCGCAGTGGAAGCCGCGGCGAAGCAGGGCGGCTTCGACATCACGGTGCCCTTCCAGCCCGGCCGCACGGATGCGACGCAGGCGCAGACCGATGTCGACTCCTTCGCCGCGCTGGAGCCTCAGGCGGACGGCTTCCGCAACCACCTGCGCGCCGGCCTGCCGGCCACGTCGGCTGCGGAACGGCTGATCGACAAGGCGCAGCTGCTGCAGCTGAATGCGCCCGAGATGGCGGTGCTGGTCGCCGGGTTGCGCGTGCTCGGCGCCAACGTCGGGCAGAGCGCAGCGGGCGTCTTCACGACGCGGCCGGGCACGCTCAGCAACGACTTCTTCACCCACCTGCTGGACATGGGCACCAAGTGGCAGAAGTCCGCCACTGACGCCGATCTGCTGGAGGGCGTGGACCGCAAGACGGGCGAGCGCCGCTGGACAGCCACCGTCGTCGACCTGGTCTTCGGCTCCAACGCGCAACTGCGCGCGCTGGCGGAGGTCTATGCCGGCAGCGATGCGCAGGACAAGTTCGTCAGCGACTTCGTCGCGGCCTGGGTCAAGGTGATAGACGCGGACAGGTTCGACCTGGCGTGATGAAGGCGGGAGGCGGGCGACACATGACCCGTCTCCAAGTTCCATCGGGGCGAGTCGAGCACCCGCCGCACTATCGAGGGCATGAACCGCGCAGCCGCCGCAGGCCGGCTGCGCCTCCAGCGGCAGCCATGGATCTGGCTCTGCCAGGCCATCGGCTGCGCCCCCTTGAGGGGGAGGCGCGTCAGCGCTTCGGGGGTGGGAGAGTCAGTCCCACTTCCACTGCCAGATCAAGTCCAGCGCGTTGTCATCCCCGCTCTGCGCCCGCAGCGTGAAACGCTGGGCGACCCGGTAGATCAGTTGCCAGGAGCCGGTCGTCGCGTTCAGGCTGCGTTCGTAGCCCACATACCAGCGCCGCGAGATCTGCTTGCCCAGGCGCACGATGGTTGAGCGGGTCTCGCCGTCACTCTGCGACAGCGACAGCTCGTCCAGCCCAAGGTTGCGCAGCGCGCGGCCGGTCATGCCTTCGCCTTCGCCACTGAGCAGGGCCAGCGCGGCGCGTTGCAGCAGCGCCGTGTCGGTGCGGCCCAGGCTGTCGGGTTCGCGGCCCAGCAGCAGCCAGGAGAGCTTGTCGGTGTCGCTCATCTCGGGCTCGGAATGCAGGCTCACGCGCGGTGCCTGCGCGGTGCCGCTGACGTAGACACCCACGCGCACATCGAGGTTGGGCCGCACGGCCAACATGTCCAGCGCCGGGTTGTCCAGCGAGCCGGTGAACGTGATGTCGCCGCGCTCGATCTCCAGCTTCTGGCCGTAGGCCGCGTACTGGCCGCCTGCGGCTTCGAGCTTGCCGGTCACGCGCAGCGGGCCGTCGCTCTTCTGCGTGACCTGCAGCTGGCCGCGCAGCGTCGTGGCCAGGCCGCGGCCGCGCACCTTGAAGTCGCGGCCGAAGTCCAGCGCCAGGTTGACCTGGGTGCTGCGTGCCGCCTTGGGTGGGGCGGCTTCGGTGGCATCCACGTTGCGTGGGCCGCGCACCACGGTCACGTCGTCGGCCAGCGCGGGCGCGTCGCCGCGTGTGAAGTCAAACAGGCCTTCGTCGGCGCGCAGCTTGCCGGCGAGTTGCAGGCCCTTGTCGTCCAGGTCGAGTGCGGCCTCTCCGCTGGCGACGATACGGCGGTCCACGCGGGACAGCACGCGCAGCCTGTCCGCCTTGATCTCGATGTGGGCGGCAGGCTTGGCGCCCAGCTCGGCGCGGCCGGTGGCGCGCAGCCACCCGTCACCGGCGCGTGCCTGCAGCTGCGTGAGCTCGGCGTGCTGGCCCTTGAGGTCCAGCGTGAAGCGGCCTTCGTTGAAATCCACGCCGTACAGCAGATGCCGCAGCGCGATGCCCTCGCCCTCGGCACGGCCGGTCAGGTCGGGGCCGCCGAGCTTGCCGGCTATCTGCACGGTGGCTGAGGCACGCCCCCCCAGGCGCCAGCCAGCGGGCACCCATCGGCCCCAGGTGGCGAGGTCGGCCACGTTGGCCTGCAGCACGCCGTCGACGGGCGTGGTGGCGTCGGGCCAGAGCTTGGCCGGCCGAAGCGTCAGCGCGCCGCCAAAGCTGCCCAGGTCCTTGCCGGCCAGCCCCTGGGCAAACTGCCACAGCCCGTCGCGCACGTTCAGCGCCACGCGCAGATCGGTCAGGCCCAGCGGCCGGGTGCCGAACTCGTCCGTCACGCGCAGGTCGCCGCTCTGGCGGTCCAGCAGCACCTCGGCCGTGAGCTTGTCGTTGAGCAGCAGCGACGCATGGCCGGCGATGCGCAGGTCGCCGCTCCAGCCGAAGTCGGGCTGCCAGCGTGCCATCAGCGGCGCCACGGCCAGGTCATCGAGCAGCAACTCTGCGCGCGCCTCGGGCCGCTCGCCACCGCGCCAGCTCAAGGCCTGCCAGCGCACCAGGGCGCCGCCCACTTCGGCGCGGCCGGGCTCGGCGGTCACCTGCGGGCCGGTCTCGGCCAGCGCCACGCGCAGGCCCACGTTGCTGGCCGCCAGCGTGGCGGGGGTGTTGGGGCGCAGCGGTGCGATGTCCAGCTTGGTCAGCTTGCCGGCCCAGGCCTGGCCGTTCCAGCCGCCCTGGGCCTGCAGCATGGCGCCAAGGTTGTAGTCCTGTTCGGCGCGCCTCAAGCTGCCGGCAAGCTGGACCTTCAGCTCGTGGGCGCTGCGCCGGCCCTGCAGGTCCAGCTTGACGAGCTTGAGCTGCGTCTGGCCGTTGCGTACGCCGCCCGCGTCGAGCAGCAGCGACAGCGGAGCGTCACCGCCTGTCTCTGGCGGTGGCAGCGCCCAGCGGGCCTTGGCGCTGTCCACTGAGATGCCGTTGGCGTTGAGGCCCTTCAGCGTCGCGTTCCCGCTGCCGCCCAGTTGCCAGACGGCCGCAGGCATGGTGTTAGGCGTGGCCTTGCCCAGCGAGGCGGGCTTGACACGCAGCAGCTGAAGGTCGCCGGCGCCCTCGGCCTGGCCGGCGATGGGGCCTTGGCCGAACAGGGCCAGCAGCGGGTTCAGCTCGGCCAGCTTGCCAGCCTGGAGCTTGAGTTGGGTGCTCACGGTGTCGGGCCGGGCCTGGCCGTTGGCCTGCACGCGGTTCTGCCCCAGGCGTGCGTCGACATCGAAGGCGGCGGCGTCGGTTGCGCGCGGGCGCTCGACGCTGATCTGGCCCTGCAAGGGCAGCCCGCCGAAGTGGCTGGGCAGCAGCTTGGCGTCGGCGCTGCCGGTCAGGTTGTCCAGCGCGTTGCCACGCAGGTCGAGTTGCACATCCGCGTTCAGCCGTGTGGTGCCTGGCATGCGAGCCCAGGCCGAGCCCGGGTCACCGCGCCACAGCAGATGTGGGTCGAACTGGCGTAACTGGCCCTTGAGCTTGGCGGCGGGCGGGCCCGCGTTGGGCGCCTCGATGCTGCCGCTGGCCTGCAGCTCGGCGTCGCCGCTGGTCAGGCGCGCGTCTTCGATCTGCCAGCTGCTGCCTTGTTCATGCAGCCGGCCTTGCACGCGGGCCTGCACGCGCAGCGGGCGCTGCTCCAGCGTGCCGCGCAGGTCCAGCTTCACGGCCAGCGGCAGCTTGGGGCCGCCAGACAGGGCCAGCGGCCCGTCCAGCCTGGCCGGCGCGGCGCGGGCGTCCAGCAGTTCGGGGCGCAGGCCTTGCACGCGGGCGTCGAGTTGCCAGCGGCCGTCGGCGCCGCGCTGGCCCTTGCCCTGCACCCGCGCGCCGCCGTTCAGCTCGGCGTCCAACGTCGTCAGGCGCAGGCTGGTGAGCTGGTCGGGCCGGCCGGCCAGCGCCAGGCTGAGCTGCTTGACGGGCAGGGCACCCTGGTCCCAGCGGCCAGCGGCGGCATTGCGCAGTTCGGCCTGCAGCGTGGCTTCGGCCTTGAGGGCGGGGGCGTTGAGCTTGGCAGAGCCGGTCAGCGCGGTGCGTGGCAGGCCGGGCATGACGGCGGCGAGGTCGAACTTGTCGGCCTGCAGTTGCAGCGCATTGACGGGCCAGGGCGCGAACGGCTGCACCTGGCCCTCGACCTTGAGCGTCTGGTGGGCGGCTTGCAGCTCCGCCTTGGCCGTCAGCTTGGCCAGCGGTCCGCGCGCGGCGGCGACGGCAAGCCAGGGCAGGTCGGTGGATTCGTTTTGTTGAACGGTTAGCGTCGCTTCGGTCTGCAGCGGCGCGGCCGTCTCGATCTTGGCGTCCCCGGCCAGCAACAGGTGCTGCCAGCGCGCGCCGGTCAGCTGGATGTGGTGCGTGCCTCTGCGCGGCAGGTTGATCTCGGCGGCGAGGTTCTGCACGGCGGGCTGGTCGGGCGACCAGCTCAGCTTGCCGATGGTGAGCTTGGCGATGTGCACGCCCAGCGGCAGGCTCAGGTCGGGCGGCGCGATCAGCGGGCTGGTGCTGGGCTGGGTGCGGATGAGGACCTCGTCCACCGCCAGCGCCTGCGCGGCCAGCAGGCCCTGGCTGGGGCTCACGCCCAGGCCCGACCAGCGCAGCCCGCGCAGCTCGGCCTCGCCGCCGGCCCATGTCAGCAGCAGGCGGCGGGCGCTGAAGTCGCCCATCAACGAGCCCTGGGGTTCCTCGATCTGAACGCCGGGCAGATGGGCCAGCAGCCAGGCGCCGCCCGACGGGCGCTGCAGCACCCAGGCGACGAAGGCGGCGGCCAGCACGACAACGGTGGTCAGCGCTATCAGGGCGTTGCGCAGGACGCGTAGGGAGCGCCTCACAGCGTGATCCCCACACTAAAGTGCAGCCGCCACTTGCCGGTCTCGTGCGCCCTTGCCATGTCCACCCGCAGCGGCCCGACCGGGCTGCGCCAGCGCACGCCGGCCCCGTAGCCGATGACTGGGCGGAAGTCCTGCCAGCGCGAGGCGGCGTTGCCGGCGTCCACGAACACGGCGCCCCACAGCGCGGGGAAGCTGGCCATGATGGGCCGCGCCAACTCCAGGCTGCCGGTGGCCATCACGCGGCCGCCGACGGTGAGGCCGTCCTTGACCGGCCCGAGGCTTTGATAGGCATAGCCGCGCACGGACTCGTCGCCGCCGGCCTGGAAGAGCAGCTTCTCGGGCACGCCGACCTGCTCCTTCGCAATGACTTGCGCGAGCTCGGCACGCGCCGAGCCAAACCATCCGCCGAAAGGCTTGTAGACACCGAGCTTGATCTGCATGCGGCCAAATGGACCGCTGTCGTCGCTGCCGCCGCCGCGCACCTGACCCAGGCCAATGAGCAGCAGACCCTGGTGGCCGTCGGTGGGCAGCAGCGTGCTGTCCAGGCGGCGGCGGACCCATTGCTGGTTGATGGACACGGCCAGGTTGGTGTTGACCTCGCTGCCCGCGGTCTCGCGGGCGCGCAGCAGCTCGACATAGCTCAGCCGGTCGTCGCGCGGAGACTCGTAGATCCGCCCCAGGCGCAGGCCGAGGTTGGTGGCGATGGTGTCGCCGCTGCGGTCCTGCTCGAACGTCAGCGAGGCGAGGTTGCGCTTCAGGTCGGGCTGGGGGTGGGAGCTCAGCTCCAGCTCCATGCCGCGAAGGTCGCGGCTGAACTGCACCTTGGAGCGCGCCCGCACACCCAGGCCGAACGGCTGGCGGTGCAGGTGCTCGACGCTGATGCTCTGGCCCGTGTTGGCGTGGTAGCCCACCGCCGCCGTGGCCTGCTGCAGGGCTGATTCGGACAGCGTCACCAGCACGGGGCTGGTGCCGTCGGCTTCCACCACCTCGGACTGCAGTTGCACGCGCACCGCGTCGAAC
>Ga0187844_10002003_pt1 | contig 14914 bp, 13 predicted proteins | sample SpaLakP09_SKY_50_FD_134517 | JGI IMG/M metagenome (GOLD analysis project Ga0187844, IMG submission 134517) | Oligotrophic lake water microbial communities from Sparkling Lake, Wisconsin, USA - SP09_SKY_50 | ecosystem: Environmental > Aquatic > Freshwater > Lake | place: USA: Sparkling Lake...
ATTGCTCGCCGCTTTTTCGTTCGTTCAAGCAGAAAAAAATATGGCGTTCGTAATAGCTTGTGTCTGCGGATGGGGTAGAAGTCATAGCCCGATTTTAGATTCGCTGCTGCCTGGTCGAATCCCACCCAGCGCCAGCGCAATGGCCGCATACGGCCAGAGCCAGCCCAGCCATTCGGCCAGGCCGTTAAACCGCACAAAGCGGCCCTGCTCCCAGGATTGCAAAGTTTGCGCGAAATACGGGCTCTGGGGCGCCTGGTTGAACAAACCCACATGGGCGCACAAAAGAACAAAGACCAGGGCGCATGCCCAGCGCCAGGGCATACGCGACAAGGCCATGGCCAGCACTACAGCGGCTAACAAGCCGGCAGCGGTGGTAGCGTCCAGCCAGGACCACATATGCGCCGGCCCCCAACTCAGCGCGGCCGACAAACCACTGGCACTGACGCCCACAACCAGCACGGCCAGGCTGAGCCAGACGCGGTGGCTAGGCCTGTGCAAGACACCAAAGCCAAGCAAACAAGGGGCTAGCAAACCAGTGACCACGCAGGCCAGCGCGGCGCCGGTGCCCAGTGGCAAAGCGTTGATTGCGGGTAAGCGCTGCTGCAACTGCGCGCCTTCCCACCAATGGGCACCCAGGCCCAGCAAAGCCACGGCCACGTCTTGCAAACCACCCCATACATGGCCCAGGCCAAATGGCACTGCAGAAGGAAATAGCAACGCGGCCGGCCAGCTGAGCAGCAAAACCAGCACGCCGCGCGACTGGGGTGCCAGCCAGCGGCTTTGCCAACGGTCCCAGCGCGCCAAACCGCCGTGGCGGGCGACGTACAGAGCGAGCAGCGCGCCCGCAATTGTGCCCAGGGTGTTGAGCAACCAGTCCTCGCGCGACGCGACGCGCTGCGGCAAATAGCTTTGCAAAGTTTCCAGCACCAGCGACAGCAATGCGCCACAAGCCACAGCCAGCCAAGCAGGAGGCACCCGGTGCCGGGTGCGCAATGCCAGCCAGGCAAGCAAAGCCCCTAGCGGCAAGTAACCGGCGATATTGATCGCGACATCAAAGCCAGTCCAATAGCGCGGCAGCGGTGCCGCCAAAAAGGCCCAAGGCGCAATGCCTTGGTCGCGCCAGTCAGCAAAGGGGTACAAACTGGCATAGACCACCAGTGTGCAGTACATCCAGGTGAGGGGCCAGGCAGCGGATTTGTGCATGGCGCTATCCGATTAAAAGGGCTTGAGTATCACCAGCAATACCGCTGCCACCAGGAAAAGCACGGGGATTTCGTTGAACCAGCGGAACCACACATGGCTGCGCACAGCGGTCTGCACCTCCAACTGGCGCAGGATGCGGGCGCACAGGTGATGGTAGCCCACGGTCAGGGTAACAACGACGAGCTTGGCATGCATCCAGCCATTACCCGGCCCCAGGCCCACACCATAGTAAAGCCATAAAACAAGTCCCAAAACCAGTGCCGGCACGGCCAGCACGGTGCTAAAGCGCAAAAGCTTGCGCGCCATCAGCAGCAAGCGGGCGCGTTCCGCTTCGGAACCGGGCTCGACCATCGCAAGGTTGACAAATATGCGCGGCAAATAAAACAGCCCAGCAAACCAGCTGGCGACGAAAACAATGTGGAAAGCTTTGACCCAGAGCATATTCAAAGTGTAGCCGCAGCACCGCCGGGGGAGGGGTGCCAATTGCGGGCAAAAAAAACCCCAGCACATGGCCGGGGTGGTAAGCCTATTTGCTGTCACACATCAAGGCCCCGCTCAGGGAGGAAAAGCGGGGGGAGCCGAAGCTCCCAGATAAAAGTATACATTTCTTAAATAAAAAGTCACGAATTTTTTGTTTTGATTGATAAATTTGTTTTATGTGTTGTAAATCGCACATCGGCTTAGCGAACGCCAACACCGCCCAGAGACTTTGGCTCGTGCGACGGTTTATTCCCGCCAGGATGCGAAATAAGGCACAATTTTCCCCATGATGACCCCCGCACCTTTTCCCCTTGGCCGTCCAAGACGCCTGCGCCGCGACAGCTTTACCCGCAACCTGGTCCGTGAGAACACCCTGACTGCGCATGACCTGATTTATCCGGTTTTCGTGGTCGAGGGGCAGCGCCAGCGCGTGGCTGTTCCGTCCATGCCGGGCGTGGAGCGCCTCAGCCTGGACTTGCTACTTCCGGTGGCACAGGCTTGCGTGGAACTGGAAATCCCGGTCATGGCGTTGTTTCCGGTGATCGACCCGTCGCTCAAAACCTATGACGGCGCCGAGGCCCTCAACCCCGATGGCCTGGTACCGCGCGTCGTGCGCGCGCTGAAAAGAGAATTCCCGCAGTTGGGCATCATGACGGATGTGGCGCTGGACCCCTTTACCAGCCACGGCCAGGACGGTCTGCCCGACACCCGGCCCGAGACCGACGGCTACATTCTGAACGACGAAACCACCGCCGTGCTGGTGCAGCAAGCGCTCGCGCAGGCGCGCGCCGGCGTGGACATTGTGGCGCCCAGCGACATGATGGACGGGCGCATAGGCGCCATCCGCCAGGCGCTGGAAGTGGAAAAACTGGTGCACACCCGGATCATGGCCTATAGCGCCAAATACGCTAGCGCGTTTTACGGCCCCTTTCGAGAAGCAGTAGGCTCGGCTGCGAATCTGGGTAAAGGCAATAAGAAGGTGTACCAAATGGATCCGGGCAACAGCGACGAGGCGCTGCGCGAAGTGGCCATGGACATTGCCGAGGGCGCCGACATGGTGATGGTCAAGCCCGGTATGCCTTACCTAGATGTAGTGCGCCGTGTCAAAGACGCATTCAAGGTGCCGACTTTTGCCTACCAGGTGTCCGGTGAATACGCCATGCTGATGGCTGCCGCGCAAAACGGCTGGCTCGACCGTGAAGCCGTGATGCTGGAGAGCCTGCTGGCTTTCAAACGCGCAGGCGCCGACGGCGTGCTCACCTACTTTGCCCTGGATGCCGCGCGCGCCTTGCGCAAGGCGTGACGCATGCCCATGCAGCGCCGCCCATGACCGCCCCGGTCCTGCTGGTTACCGGCGGTTCGCGCGGCATTGGCGCGGCTACCGCACTGGCCGCAGCGCGGGCCGGCTATGCGGTCGCGGTCAATTACCAATCCAACTCCCTGGCTGCCGACGAGGTGGTGCGCAGCATCCGTGACAGCGGCGGCAAGGCTATGGCCTTGCAAGCCGATGTCAGCCGCGAAGACGAGGTGATGGCGATGTTTGCACGCGTTGACGCCAAATGGGGGCCCTTGTCAGCTTTGGTCAACAACGCCGGCGTGGTCGATGTCAGCTCCCGCGTAGACGCCATGGGCGTAGCGCGCCTGTCGCGCATGCTCAACACCCATGTACTGGGCAGCTTTGTGTGCGCCCGCGAAGCGGTTTTGCGTATGAGCACGCGCCATGGCGGCACCGGCGGCGGCATCGTCAATCTGTCCAGCGCCGCATCCAAAATGGGCAGCCCAGGCCAGTACGTGGACTATGCGGCCTGCAAAGGGGCGATTGACACCTTCACCATTGGCCTGGCCAAAGAAGTGGCTGCCGAGGGTATCCGCGTCAATGCGGTGCGTCCGGGCATCATCGAAACCGACATCCATGCCAGCGGCGGCGAGCCCGACCGGGCGCAGCGCCTGGCTCTCCAAGTCCCTATGCAGCGTCCGGGCAGCGCGCAGGAGGTAGCCAACGCCATTGTGTGGCTGCTCAGTCCACAAGCCAGTTACTGCACTGGCGCCCTCTTGGACGTAGGCGGCGGGCGCTAAGCGCACACTTGTATGCTTGGGGCGTCGCAGCCCTTATGCCGATCCCAGTCACCGAACCTATTTCGCAGGAAGTTTTGTATGGACACCAGCGCCCTGACCAGCCCCGATTTATCTGTCGAACTGCGCGGCCCAGTACTTTGGCTGACCATTACCCGCGAAGCGCGCCGCAATGCCATGAGCCATAGCGTGTTGGCCGCTATGGCAGCGGCTATTGGCGCAGCGCAAAGCGATCGCAGCGTGCGCGCCATTGTGCTTACCGGTGCCGGTGAGAAAGCTTTTTGTGCCGGAGCCGATCTGCAAAACGCGCAGGCCTTTACTACCGATTACTCCGAACCCTTAGGCCATTTGGCGCAGCTACTGCGCGTGGCCAAGGCCAGCTATGTGCCCTTGGTCGCACGGGTCAATGGGGCTTGCATGGCCGGGGGCATGGGCCTTTTGTCTATGTGCGATATGGCGGTAGCCGCAGAGCATGCGGTCTTTGGTTTGCCCGAGGTCAAAGTGGGCGTATTCCCCGCCCAGGTGCTCAGTGTGTTGCAACACCTGATTCCGCGCCGCACGCTGGTAGAAATGTGCATTACCGGCGAACCCATTAGCAGCCTGCAGGCCCTGGAGTTTGGTCTGGTCAATTACATCGACCGCGATGTCGATGCCAAGCTGCAATGGCTGCTGGAACGCCTGCTGGACAAGTCGCCCGCTGCGGTGCGGCGTGGACTGTATATGCTCAAGAAAATGGAGACCATGGCATTTGAAGAATCCATGGCGTTTACCGAGAGCCAGATTGCGCTCTTTACCCTGACCGAAGACGCACGCGAAGGCCAACTGGCATTTCAAGAAAAGCGCAAGCCCCAATGGAGTGGTAGGTAAGCGCGCGCCAGCAGACCCCTACCGCTTTTACGTCCACCGAATGAACGACACCACTTTTGACTACATCATCATCGGCGCAGGAACGGCCGGTTGCCTGCTGGCCAACCGTCTGAGCGCCGACGCGTCAAAACGCGTGTTGCTGATTGAAGCCGGTCGGCGCGACGACTACCACTGGATTCATATCCCGGTGGGCTATCTGTATTGCATCGGCAACCCGCGTACCGATTGGCTATTCAAAACCGAGCCCGAAGCCGGGCTCAATGGCCGCAGCCTGATTTACCCGCGCGGAAAAACGCTGGGCGGCTGTAGCAGCATCAACGGCATGATTTACATGCGCGGCCAGGCACGCGATTACCAGCGCTGGTCTGATGTGACCGGTGAGTCGCAATGGAGCTGGGATAACAGCCTGCCTTACTTCCAGCTCCACGAAGACCACTACAAAGGCGCCAGCGCTTTACATGGCGCCCGCGGCACCGCACCTGCGCTGATGCAGGACGGCAACACCCCCTACCGCATGCTGCTGCGCCACCACAACGCCGGCGGCGAGTGGCGCGTAGATAAACAGCGCTTACGGTGGGAGGTACTAGAAGCCTTTGCCCAGGCGGCGGCGCAAGCGGGTATCCCGGCGACCGAAGACTTTAACCGGGGCGACAACGAAGGCGTGGGCTTTTTTGAAGTCAACCAAAAAAACGGCTGGCGCTGGAATACCGCCAAGGCCTTTTTGCGGCCCACCTGCTACGCGCGGCCTAACTTTGAACTCTGGACCGGCGCACAGGCGAGCGAACTCGTACTCGAAAACCACCCGGGCACTGCCAAGCCTTTGCGCTGCAGCGGCGTTAAGGTTTGGAATGGTCAGGAAATGGTGACTGCCCATGCGAAGCGCGAGGTGATTTTGAGTGCTGGTTCGGTAGCTTCGCCGCAGTTGCTGCAACTCTCAGGCATAGGGCCGGCCCGGCTGCTGCAATCCAAGGGCATTGCGCTGCGGCTGGACTTGCCGGGCGTGGGTGCCAATTTACAGGACCATTTGCAAATTCGCACGATTTTTAAAGTGAAAAACACGCCCACCCTGAACACGCTTGCCTCCAGCCTGTGGGGCAAAGCACGTATCGGTTTGGAATATCTTTTGAAACGCAGCGGGCCCATGAGCATGGCGCCCAGCCAGTTGGGCGCTTTCACCCGCAGCGACCCGCAGCAGCCTTACCCGAATATCCAGTACCACGTACAGCCGCTCAGCCTGGACGCTTTTGGCTCACCGCTGCACACCTTCAATGCCATGACAGCCAGCGTTTGCAACCTGAACCCTAGCAGCCGAGGTACGGTGAACATTCGCACTCCAGACTTTCGCGACGCCCCGGCGATCGCACCCAACTACCTCAGCACCGATGCCGACCGCAAAGTGGCCGCCGATTCGCTGCGGGTGACCCGGCGCATCATGGCGCAAAGCGCCATGCAGCCATTCGCACCCGAGGAATACAAGCCCGGCGTGCAATACCAGAGCGACGAAGAATTAGCCAAGCTGGCCGGTGACATCGCCAGCACGATTTTTCACCCGGTAGGTACCACCAAAATGGGCCGTGCCGATGACCCACTGGCGGTCGTGGACCCGCGCCTGAATGTGCGTGGCGTGGCCGGACTGCGCGTGGTCGATGCTGGCGTGATGCCCTTCATCACCAGCGGTAACACCAATTCACCCACTCTAATGATTGCCGAAAAAGCCGCCCAGTGGATTTGCGAAGACGCCCAGGCATAAGGGGAAACACGCAAGGGTAAATCCTGATGTGTATCCGGCGCCGCAAAGCTACAGTGCAAGGGTGCCTCCAAACAGGCCACACTTCGAAAAGCGAAGTGTGGCCCACCAGGCCGCGAGCGATTCCGAGGAGACCATAAGAGCCTGGCGATGCCAAGGTTCACATACCTCTCCAAGAGGCAAAAAGCACTGACCCTGTCAGTGCTTTTTTTTGTCCCTTCGTTGTACTGGCTGGTTCCATAGTGACGCGCTTACAAGACCCTACACTTGGGGCGGGCTAGGGCGTCGTGCACGTCCGACCCCGGCGCCCGCGCTCCTGCGACACCTGTCTTTCTGTACCCCACTCCCCCCATGGAATTACTGCTTGTTTCCGCCGCTTCACTCTTAGCTGGTTTCGTAGATTCGATTGTCGGTGGCGGTGGGTTGATTCTGGTGCCTGCTTTGTTTGCAGTGTTTCCGTCCGCGCCGCCGGCCACGCTATTTGGCACCAACAAAGGCGCGTCCATCTGGGGCACGGGATTGGCCACCTTGCAGTACAGCCGCCAAGTCACCATGGCCTGGCGTGCGTTGCTTCCGGCGGCATTGGCGGCCTTGCTAGCTGCCTTTGGTGGCGCCTGGCTGGTCACCGTAGTCTCGCCAGAATTGCTTCGCAAAATTCTGCCTGGCCTTTTGGTCTTGTTACTGGCTTACACGCTGGCTAAAAAAGAGTTAGGGCGCGAACATGCGCCGCGCTTTGCAGGCCGCCGCGAAGTGCTCGTACTTTCAGCCATCGGTGCTTTAGTGGGGTTTTACGATGGCTTTTTTGGGCCGGGGACCGGCAGTTTTTTTGTGTTCTTGCTGGTGCGCGTGGTCGGCTACGACTTTTTGCATGCATCGGCCAGTGCAAAACTACTCAATACTGCGAGTAATCTGGCGGCCCTGGTCTTGTTCGCTTGGAAGGGGCATGTCTGGTGGCATCTGGTGCTGGCCATGGCGCTTTCCAACATGGTGGGTAGCCTGGCGGGCACCCATTTAGCGCTCAAACACGGCACCGGCTTTGTGCGTATCGTGTTTATGCTGGTAGTAGCGGCTTTGATTGCCAAGACCTCCTGGGATGCGTTCCTGGCCTGATGCAGCGCAGCGCTTAGGGTTTGGCGACTAAACCTGGCGGCTCAGCGGATTGCAAAGGCGGCGGCCAGCTGACCTCAGGCAGCGTGCGCGGTTTGCCAATAGGTGCGGTGGCTTGGCCTTTGCGCACGGCGGCCAAGTCATCGTCATTCGGGTATTGCTGCAATAACCAGTAATCAAACACGCGCCTGGCAATCGGCGCTGCCGACGTGGATCCGAAGCCCGCGTTTTCCACAATCACGGCCAGCGCTATTTTCGGGTCATCCGCGGGCGCAAATGCGATGTACAAGGAATGGTCGCGTTGGTTCTCCTCCATGCGCGCTGCATTGTATTTTTCGTTCTTGGCCAGGCTCACCGCCTGGGCTGTGCCAGTTTTGCCGCCGCTCAAGTAGCCAGCCCCGGCAAACGAGCGCGCCGAGGTGCCTTCCTGGGTCACGCCGACCATGGCCTGCACTATCACCTGGATGTTTTCAGGTGAAAGCTTCAGGTCTTGGGGGGGTGGCACCGGGCGTTCGACACGGGCATGCTTGCTGGCGTCTTCAGTGGCCAATACCAGGCGCGGTGTGTATTTGATTCCTTTGTTGGCCACAGCGGCCGTGGCCTGCGCCAGCTGCAACATGGTAAAGCTGTTGTAGCCCTGGCCTATGCCCAGAGAAATAGTCTCGCCCGCGTACCATTTTTGATGTTCGGGTTTACTGTAATAGCGCCGCTTCCATTCCTGACTGGGCAGTACACCTCGCACTTCGCCCAGCACATCGATGCCGGTAGTCTGACCAAAGCCCAAGGGCTTCATAAAGTCGTGCATGGTGTCCACGCCCAACTCGTTAGCGAGTGAATAAAAATAGGCGTTGCTCGACTCGACAATCGCCCTGCGCATGTCCATGACGCCGCCGCGTTCATTTTCCGGGCTGCCAAAGCGGTGGCCGCCAAACATGTAAAAGCCCGGGTCGTTGATCAAGGTGCTGGATTTGCGCGTGCCAGTCTCCAGCGCAGCCAGCGCCATAAAGGGTTTATAGGTCGAACCCGGCGGATACGTGCCACGTAAAGCGCGGTTAAGTAAGGGCTTGTCCGGCGATTCATTGAGCATTTGCCAGCTGTCCTGGTCGATGCCTTCGACAAACAGATTCGAATCAAAAGTAGGTTTGCTAACAAAGGCCAACACATCGCCGTTTTGCGGGTTGATCGCCACCAGCGCGCCGCGTCGCTCGCCAAACATGCTCTCCACCAACTGCTGCAGCTTGATGTCGATGGTCAAAACCACGGTGTCGCCTGGCGTGGCTTTGCTGCTACTGAGCCGCCGCGTGGCCCGGCCACCGGCAGAGGTTTCAATATGTTCGACGCCGGTAATGCCATGCAACTGGCGCTCAAAACTTTGCTCCACGCCGAGCTTACCGATGTACTCGGTACCGCGGTAATTGGCCTGGTCATCGTCGTCTTCGATTTTTTCTTTTTCGCTTTGGTTGATACGTCCGATGTACCCGATCACATGGCTAGCCAATTCGCCATAGGGGTAATTGCGAAACAAACGGGCCTTGATCTCTACGCCGGGAAAACGAAACCGCTGGGCTGCAAAGCGCGCCACCTCGACATCGGTCAAGCGGTTACGCAAAGGCAGGGATTCAAAGGTCTTGGACTCGTCGAGCAGTTTTTTGAAACGGCGGCGGTCGCGCGGTGTGACTTCAATGACCTCGGATAAAGCGTCTATGGTTGCTTCGAGCCCATTGGTTTTTGAAGGCGTGATCTCCAGCGTGTAAGCCGAATAATTGCTGGCCAGCACAATGCCATTGCGGTCCTGAATCAAGCCCCGGTTGGGCACGATAGGCACGATAGCGATACGATTACTTTCGGCCTGCGCCAGCAAGTCGTCGTGGCGCCATAGCTGCAAATACATCAAGCGCAGCAGCAATAGCACAAAGCACACCAAGACCAGTATCGTGAACACAAAAATACGCTGCCGAAAGCGGTGTAAGTCGTGGTCTATATTACGCAAGTCCATAGTGCGCTTTGGCTAGAGCGGACGGTTGTCGTCCGGGTCTGGCGCGCGGCGCTGCGGCGCCAGCAGCATCCAGCTGATTACGGGCCACAGCAGCGCCTCACCCACCGGTGCCATCAGCACCCACCAGCCCGGAAAATTGCCGCCAATCATGGCGTTGAGCAATAGCTCCACCGTGTGCACCAGCGCAAACAAGGGCAATACTTGCATGGTTTGCTCGGGCAAGCTGAACCACAATAAGCGGCGGTGCACCATGATCGCAAAGTAGCTCAGCGCCGTGTAGGCCATGGCGTGCTGTCCGAGCAAGCCGCCCTGGTACACATCGAGCATCAAGCCAAACACAAATGCGGCGGCGATGCCCACCCGCATGGTCTGGTGTACCGTCCAAAACACCAGCACGATGGACAGCACATCAGGAGCCCAAGCGGCGCGACCCCACAGCAGCATATTGCCCAGCATGTTGACAGCAAAAGCCAATAGCAGACTCAGCCATAAAAAAGCAGGGTTCACCGGCATGAGCAGGCGTTGACCCGGGCGCATGATCATCTGCGGCCTCCGCTTCGTACGGGCTTGTGCTCGGGCTCAGTAGGGGGCCTTGCCACGGCGACCTGCGCAACCGGTTGCAGCACCAACACATGGCGGACACCGGCGACCATGGCAATCGGCACGCATTCGATTCGGGCAAACACCGCTTCGGTACGCCGCTCCACTTTGTCCACGCGCGCCACCGGCAAGCCCGGCGGATAGACGCCATCGACGCCGCTGGTGGTGAGCACATCGCCTACCGCCACATCCGCATTGGCGGCCATAAAGCGCAGCTCCAGCGCATCGGCATTGCGGGTGGTTTCACCATAGGCGACACCGCGTGCGCCGGTGCGCACATTGAGCACCGGAATCGCCTGGTCGCGGTCGGTAATCAGGGTCACTTCGCTGGACAGGGGAAAGACGCGCGTCACCTGCCCGATCACTCCAAACTCATCAATCACCGGTGAGGCCAGTTGCACGCCCTGGCGCTCGCCCTTGTCCAGCACCACTTTGCGGGTGTAGGGGTCGGCAGCGTCGTACACCACCTGGGCGGCAAGCGTGCCGGGCAATTGGCGCTCTTGCAAATTCAAAATGCCACGCAAACGTTGATTTTCCAGCGTGAGCTGGTCGGTTTGCTGGGCGCGCTGACGCTGCTCGGCCAGCTGCTGGCGCAATTGGCTCAGCGCGATTGCATTGACGAACATGCCGTCCATACGCTCATTGGCCTGCCGCGATAAAACCAAAGGTTGCAACACCAGCCATTGCAGCGGGTAGAGCGCGGTAGCGATGCTGGCGCGCAAGGGTTGCACCATGTGAAACCGCGCATCGGCCACCATCAGTAAAAGCGCCATTGCGCTAAACAGCACCAAGCGCGACAAGGCCGAGGGGCCTTGTCGGAAAAACGGGGGGGGGTCTCGGCCCAGCGAAGCCAGAGCCATCGCTGCGTCCGGCGCTTACTCGTTGGTGAAAATAGAGCCCAAGCGTTCCATTTGTTCCAGTGCGATGCCGCAACCGCGCACCACACAGGTCAAGGGGTCTTCGGCTACCAGCACCGGCAAGCCGGTTTCCTCAGCGAGCAAGCGATCCAGATCGCGCAAGAGCGCGCCGCCGCCGGTGAGCATCATGCCCCGGTCAGCAATATCGGCACCCAGCTCAGGCGGAGTCTGTTCCAGCGCATTTTTCACGGCCGAAACGATGTTGTTAAGCGGGTCGGTCAGCGCCTCCAAAATTTCATTGGAAGAAATAGTAAAGGAGCGGGGCACGCCTTCGGAGAGATTACGGCCGCGCACTTCCATTTCCTTGACTTCAGAGCCTGGGAAGGCCGAGCCGATTTGCTTTTTAATCGCTTCCGCCGTGGGCTCGCCAATCAGCATGCCGTAGTTACGACGGATGTAGTTGATGATGGCCTCATCAAACTTGTCACCGCCCACGCGCACGCTACCTTTGTAAACCATGCCGCCCAAAGAGATGACGCCCACTTCGGTGGTGCCCCCGCCAATGTCGACCACCATGGATCCGCAAGCCTCGGAGACCGGCAGCCCGGCACCGATGGCCGCTGCCATAGGTTCTTCAATCAGGTACACATCGCTGGCACCGGCGCCCAAGGCCGATTCGCGGATAGCGCGGCGCTCGACCTGCGTGGAGCCACAGGGCACGCAAATAATGATGCGTGGGCTGGGACGAAACACGCTGCGCGGATGCACCATCTTGATGAACTGCTTGAGCATCTGCTCTGTCACCGTGAAATCGGCAATCACGCCGTCTTTCATGGGACGGATGGCCTCAATATTTCCGGGCACCTTGCCCAGCATGGCCTTAGCCTCTTTGCCGACCGCTTGAATGGATTTTTTGCCTTGCGGGCCGCCTTCGTGGCGGATAGCCACCACCGAAGGCTCGTCGAGCACAATGCCTTTATCGCGCACAAAAATCAGGGTGTTGGCGGTGCCTAAATCAATGGCCAGGTCAGTGGAAAAGTAACGGGTGAAAGCTCCAAACATGGCGTGTCCTTGTCGACATGCAGCGCGGTCGCATGCTGCATTGTCTGTGTAATGTCGGTAAACGGCTGAATTCAGGCGCAAACGGCAGCGCAAAACGCCGTGCAAGCCAAAGGCGGGATAATAACCCATTGCCCCCAAAATCTCGCCTTACGCAAGTTGCTGGACGCAGCAAACCACTCTGTAAAGACCGCTTTTTTCACATGTCCCTGACTCCCCACGATATAGATCGCCTAGCCCAGCTGTCGCGGCTGCAGTTTGATCCGCCCGCCGCCGAACGCCTGCTAGGTCAGCTCAATGGTTTTTTTGAGATCGTTGAACAAATGCGCGCGGTGGACACTAGCGGCGTGGTGCCCATGGCCCACCCACTCGATGCCATGCAAGGTCTAACTACCGCGATTGGCGACGCCGACGAACTGGGTATGACGCTGCGTTTACGCGAGGACGTAGTCAGCGAGTCCAACCAGCGGGAAGCCAACCAGCGCAGTGCGCCTGCGGTCGAGCGCGGCCTGTTCTTGGTGCCGAAAGTGATCGAGTAAGCCATGGCTGATCTGCATGAGCAAAGCGTGGCGCAGTTGGCGGCCATGCTGAAAAACAAAGAAATCAGCGCAGTGGAAGTGGCCACGCGTTTTCTGGCACGCCTAGGCGGCAACCCGCACAACGCTTTTTTAGACATCCACAGCGAAGTCACGCTGGCGCAAGCCCAGGCCTCGGACGACAAGATCGCGGCAGGTATAGCAGGCCCTTTGGAAGGCGTGCCTATTGCGCACAAAGACATTTTTGTCACTAAAGATTTCGCCACTACGGCGGGCTCCAAGATATTGCAAGACTACTGTTCGCCGTTTGATGCCACCGTGGTGACCCGTTTGCGGGATGCAGGCATGGTGACTGTGGGCAAACTCAATTGCGATGAATTCGCGATGGGCTCGGCCAATGAAAACTCGGCTTACGGCGCGGTCACCAACCCCTGGGACACCACACGCATTCCTGGCGGATCGTCCGGCGGCAGCGCAGCGGCAGTGGCAGCGCGCTTGACGCCTGCGGCCACCGGCACCGACACCGGCGGCTCCATTCGGCAACCGGCGGCTTTTTGCGGCATCACCGGCATCAAACCGACCTACGGCCGCGCCTCGCGCTACGGCATGGTGGCGTTTGCGTCCAGCCTGGACCAGGCCGGCCCGATGGCGCGCAGTGCCGAAGACTGCGCTTTGTTGTTGTCAGCCATGTGCGGCCCGGACCTAGACCGGGATTCGACTTCGCTGAATGTGGCGAAGGAGGATTTTTCGCGCACCTTGACCCAGCCGCTTCAAGGATTGCGCGTGGGTATTCCGAGCGAATTTTTTGGCGAGGGCTTGGCCCGTGATGTGGGCAGCGCCATCGACACCGCCTTAACGCAACTGCAAGCGCAAGGCGCAAAACTAGTTCCGATCGCATTACCGCGCACTGAGTTATCTATTCCGGTGTACTACATCATCGCGCCGGCCGAAGCGTCGAGCAACCTCAGCCGTTTTGATGGCGTCAAGTTTGGCCACCGCGCTAAAGAGTTTTCAGATCTGGCCGACATGTATGAAAGAACGCGTAGCGAGGCCTTTGGCGGCGAAGTGAAGCGCCGCATCATGATCGGCGCTTATGTGTTGTCGCACGGTTATTACGACGCCTACTACCTGCAGGCGCAAAAAATCCGCCGCATGATTGCTGACGATTTTCAGCAAGCTTTCAGCCAATGCGACGTGATTGCCGGCCCGGTTGCACCGACTACCGCATGGAGGCTCTGCGATAGGTCGGATGATCCGCTGGCCAATTACTTGGCTGACATCTTCACCCTGCCTGCGTCGTTGGCAGGTTTGCCGGGAATGAGCCTGCCGGTCGGTTTTGGTGAAAACGGCATGCCGGTGGGCATGCAACTCATCGGTAATTATTTGCAGGAAGCGCGCCTCTTGAACGTGGCGCACCAGTACCAATTGCACACCGACCACCACCGCCAAGTCCCCGGAGGTGCCGCATGAGCGCCGCCAAATTAGTCCACGGCTACGAAGTCGTCATTGGCTTTGAAACCCACGCCCAGCTTTCCACGCAAAGCAAAATTTTCAGTCGCGCGTCCACCGCCTTTGGTGCCGAGCCCAACACCCAAGCTTGCGCGGTCGATTTAGCCTTGCCCGGCACCTTGCCGGTAATGAACAAAGGCGCAGTCGAGCGTGCCATCGAACTTGGGCTGGCACTGGGCTCTCACATCGCAGAGCGCAGCGTTTTTGCGCGTAAAAACTATTTTTACCCCGATCTGCCCAAGGGCTACCAAATCAGCCAGTTTGAAATCCCCGTGGTGCAAGGCGGCGCGGTGTCTTTCTTTTTGGGCGATGAGAAAAAAACCGTGCGCCTGGTGCGTGCGCATTTGGAAGAAGATGCGGGAAAGTCCTTGCACGAGGATTTCATTGGACAGTCCGGCATCGACCTGAACCGCGCCGGCACGCCTTTGCTGGAGATCGTTACCGAGCCCGATATGCGCTCCAGCGAAGAGGCCGTGGCCTACGCCAAAGAGCTGCACAAGATCGTCACCTGGATTGGCATTTGCGACGGCAATATGCAAGAGGGCAGTTTCCGCTGCGACGCCAATGTGTCGGTACGCAAACCTGGTGCGCCTTTGGGCACACGGCGTGAAATCAAAAACCTCAACAGCTTCAAGTTTATGCAGCAAGCCATCGACTATGAAGTGCGCTGGCAAATTGAACAAATCGAAGACGGCCGCGCGATACAGCAAGCCACCGTTTTGTTCAACCCCGACACCGGCGAGACCCGCGCCATGCGCACCAAGGAAGATGCCGCCGATTACCGCTACTTCCCCGACCCGGATTTACCACCGCTGGTGATATCGCGCGAATGGGTGGAACGCGTGCGAAGCGAAATGGCCGAACTGCCCCGCGTGATGGC
>Ga0187844_10002004_pt1 | contig 14905 bp, 10 predicted proteins | sample SpaLakP09_SKY_50_FD_134517 | JGI IMG/M metagenome (GOLD analysis project Ga0187844, IMG submission 134517) | Oligotrophic lake water microbial communities from Sparkling Lake, Wisconsin, USA - SP09_SKY_50 | ecosystem: Environmental > Aquatic > Freshwater > Lake | place: USA: Sparkling Lake...
CGACATCGAAGTACCAGGCATGCCTGCACTTGGCCTTGCAACCATTGCTGACATCACTCTGGAATACCTTGATGTGGCAAAGATGCAAGAGATCACCGTCTCTATGCCGGTCCAAGTAAACGTGGTCCCAGATGATGTTGCTAAGGGTCGCCTGGCAGATCCTGTCGTGCGAGCAGAGCGTTTGATCCTGACAGCACAGACTGAAAAGGCAACTGCCATTGATGAGCTGCGAAACGGCTTGAACAAGGAAGCATCATCACGTTTGAAAACAACTGCAGAGAAGTTGCGCCGTGAGGCTAGCACCATCCGCGTCACAGATGAGCGCACAGCAGAGTCGCTTCAGTTGATCACATCTGAGGCAGATGAGATGGATGTATTAGCAAAGTCAGCTGAGTTTGATGATGTTGCTTATTCATCTAAGCGCCTGAATGAAAACTACTCTGAAAAATCTCGCGCTCGCATGATGCGTAATCGCGATGAGAATCCAAAAACCCAAGATGACTACCTCAACTAAGGAGAATGCAATGACACTAAACACAAATCATTATCCAGCGGCTCTCTTCTCAGAGATCCTTCCCAACTTATTTCAAGGAGGCACCGATGATAACGACGTCATCCACGTCGCTCACAGTAGCTACAAGCGTCGCAGTGACATGCCGTTCGACTCCATCGTCACCATGTATGCCTGGGCACGGCCTGCAGATTGGAGCGTGCAAGAACTTCGTTATGGGATCCCTGACAATCTGATTTCAGATATCGACCTCAACCGACTACGTAAAGCTGTTGATTTTGCTCACCAGCAATGGAAATCCGGTGATCGTGTTCTCATCCGCTGCCAAGCAGGCCTAAACCGTTCCGGGCTTGTCACAGCACTTGTCCTAATCAAAGAGGGCTATAGCCCAGATCAAGCAATTGATCTCATCCGCGCAAAGCGCGGAGAAGATGCACTGTGTAACTACCAATTTGAGCAGTGGTTACTCACAAGTGCAGCTTCATTTATCAATCCACCATCTTCACTATCTGCCTAAGGAGAACCTCATGAGCAAGAAAGTCACACTGGTTCATTCACCTGAGTATGCCAACTGGTTCTTCTCAGAGGATCATCCAACCCAGGGCCGGCGCTTTATCAACGGCTTTAACGCAATAGTGAAGGATCAACAGATCCTGCAACCACGGGCTGCAACTGTTGCAGAGCTATCGCGTGTGCACAGCCCTGACTACATCAAGCAGGTCACAGAAGAGTTCAGCTGTGGTGAGTGGAGCGGAGCGCGCGAAGACCTCGCGCGCTTTGCCACCCTCTTTGCCGGTGGCACCTTGGTTGCATTAGATGCACTGCTTAATAAGCAGGCAGATGTTGCTATCCACCTACCTGCTGCAAAACATCACGCCCAATACGATCACTCATCTGGCTTTTGCGTCTTTAATGATTTTGCCTTAGCTGCAGATATTGCAACTAAAGATCATGGTCTAAAAGTTGCCATCATTGACATCGATGCCCATCACGGTGATGGGGTTGAAAACCTCACTCGTGAGAATCCAAATGTTCTAACTTTTTCCATCCATGAGCAAGGAATCTTTCCTGGCACCGGCAACGCTGATGAAGCAGAGAAGAATGTATTTAACTTTCCGTTGAATGCAACAACTGGCATAGGCGATGGTGGGCTGTTAGCAGGAATTAATAGATTCATTCCCATTGCAAGAGCCTTTGCACCAGATCTGCTCTTCATCACATCAGGCGCAGATGGCTTAGCTGATGATCCGTTAACTCACTTGCAGTACACAGTTGGCGGTTATGCAGAGGCGGCACGGGAATTGGCGAAGGCATTTTCACACACACCAAAGCTGATGGGTGGGGCAGGTGGGTACTTACCTGACACCGACACGCCAGAGGTGTGGGCTGTTGTTGCAGGCGAGATATCTCGAAGTATCCGATGAGGATCTAATCTGAAGATATTCCTAGAAATATTTCCAGCATTTCTTGTTCTTCACTTGTGGGATTTCTATCTGTTTCTGAAATTTCAAGCCATCTAGCTTGTGCCTTCTTCACCAATTCTTCTGAATCTTCCTCCGAACTCAACCGATCAATCATTTCTGGGTAATCGTCAATAACATGCTTTATTACATCAATTGAAGCTAAAGGGTGAAAAAACATTTGCCTTGCAGTGTCACGATCGTCTAGGTAGTCATCGACTGGAATTTTTAGAAGAAGTTCAGTTGTGATTGCAGGACTTACCATGATTGTTGAATTGAGATAGGCGCGATGCCAAGTACTTTGTGAACCCATATCGATACCAAATTCAAGTGTCTCGGAACTAGTGTTTGGAGCTCCCATGACTCTGATGTAAATTAGGTCACCTAAGTCATCCCCTTCATCCATCAACATTTGATCCTCTTTGCAAAAGTCAAGATTTACCCAGCAGTCATTATGCTTGTTGGCTAATTCATACAATTGAGATGAGGAAGCTGACTTGAGAAATTCGTTGAACTCATCCCAAGATTCAAACTCGGTAGTCACTTCAGTCATCGCATACCCCCTGTATTTCCTGGCCAGTGCCAAAAGCCTAGGGGGAGTGCGGGTTGTGGGACAGGTCCTACGCCATACAAGCCCGTTTGAGCCTTGATTCCGACCCTACCCGAACACCTGTTCGAAATCTGTGTTACTCTCCGCTTCCCCCTAAAACTGCCAACGCTGACCCCAAGGCCTCAGAGCAGATTTGTCAGTGACGGTTAGTAACTTCTCCACCAGTCAGAAGCACCAGTGTCTATAGGAAAGGATCCGGTGAGCGCCGAGAACAACGAGCACAAAGCCCAAGAGCAGGAACTCTGGGACCGTATGAGCACGACCGAAGGTCGAGAACGAGCTGAAGTATTAGATGAACTCAGCCACATTGCATATAACAAAGACAACTACACTGAATGTCTCCACCTTGTTGATACCTCAATAGGTATCTATCACAAACTAGGTGGTGCTGATGTTTATCTAAAAGAACTCATTCACCTTTATAAGGGAATGGCCCATTGCTACGATCACTTAAAGCGCTTTGAAGATGCAGCAGGATCCTTCGAGCACTTAGCCGGTCTCTACTTCATCGATGAAGATCATGAAGGACAGATCTGGGCCACAAGAGCTGCTGCTCGTGCTTGGTATGAAGTCGATGAATGGCAAAAGTCATTAGATGGCCACACCGCTGCAACCAAATTAATTGACATCGATGCAACTCCATTTTCTATGGGCATGGATCAACTCAACATTGGCATGGCACTGGTTAAGTTAAAGCGGGATGAAGAAGCAGTTGTTGCATATTTGGGTTCTCGCAAACTCTTTAAAGAGGCTAAGAGTCCTGAGTATGTGAATTGGTGTGATGACTTTTTATCACAGGCGTATTTCAATTTAGAAAATGGACCAGAGGCAAAGTTTCATGCACAGCACTTTTTAAACTACAGCAAGGTAGCTGAAAACCTTCGCATGGAAGGCTATGCCAGATATCGTCTTGGGGGAGCGTTCCTGAACTGCCAAGAATATGTTGAAGCAGAAAAGCATTTAACACGAGCATTAGAACTTCTCACCTTAGAAGATGATAAAGACTGGGAAGACATCATTGCTGCCAACAAAGAGCTAGCCAAGGCTCTTATTGCACTTGATCGCGAAGAAGAGGCTAATGAACGCCTAGAGCGAATCAAGACAATTGAAGAAACTATTGATGCATGAATAAGGGCCAATTTTTAGACACAGAAAGTTGGGCGTTCCTACCCACTGTACATGCTCCGCGCATGTTTTCGGTAGGAATCCCACATTTTTTGACGAAGCAAAGCTTTGTTGCCTATGTTACTACGGTTGCTTTCAAAGTAGTATGCAATCATGAGAGTTCAAAATCGGCCTTCTCAGTATTCTCGCTTAGGCTATAGGCGATGAAAATTGATTTTAGCCAATTTGATCTATGTATAGATGGCGAATCTGAAAGAGGAGTTCCTCTGTGGTTTTCAAGTCTGGCAAAATTCGCATTTGATGTTTGCTCTACAAGATCGATGGAAAGCCAGAATTCTGAACATTTTGTGATTTCTCTCCCCGACATCGATGGAGGGCTCACCGCAATTTCCCTCGGTTCGCTAGCGGCCGAAATTGCAAGGATCGAAGAAACCTTGAACTTTGAGGAAATTCAACTAGACCAACTCGAAGTGGGAATGCGTATTTCACTCGATAGCGGAGTTGCCGGCCAGCAAAAAATCACAGGACAGGTAAAGACTATTTCGCTTGATGATAAGACTCCTAAAATTGAAATTGGTAGTAGATGGATTGCCGCAAAATTTATTCAAAAAATCTGCCTTATTCCTTCAGAAGCTGGAAACCCTCAAATTTTTGAGAGAAAGAAAGAGATTGGCGATGATTCACCTTCCTTCCTCCACAAACTTGCAGGATCCTCACTTCCGATCCATAGAGCCCTTCTTGATATACGTTCAACCTCAAAGATCATTGAAGATGAGTTCGAATGGGAATTTTTGAACCCCTCTAATTCAACTTCGCTCAAAGTAAAAGACACGATTCGCCCTATCCATTCTGGACGCCCTGGGTCTGGATGGTCAATCGTCCTAAATTCTTCCGAATCTGAAGAATTGGCCTGGCTGAATTTAAAGTCGGAACTTAGTGCATCAGAACTGGACGCCGACATTTCACTACTTTGCTCAGGGACCGCAATTCTCGCGCAATTAGAATCTATAAATTCAAAGATTGTCTTTTCTATTTTTGGACGTGACGATCGCCAACTCCTCGCAACAGAACTTGCACTCAGACAAAAATACGAATACAGCAATCCACTGAGCAGGGAAATAGATGTGACTCAACTTCACAAGGGAATCGAACTCATTGCATTTGAGGTCCCATCAAATGTCTAGACTTCAACGATTAAATAGCATGTATGCGTATGCTGAAATGACTATTCAGCACGTGGCAATCGAAGACACACTCTTGAAAACTTTTTCACGCGAAGTGAGAAAATTAAATTCAGAAATGCGTGAATGGTTGGATGTATCAACTGATTGGGATGACGCTTTAGCAAATTTGAGACGCGCTGACTGGAGATTTAGAAATCAACCAGCAGAATTTAATAATAGTCATCCAGCCAAGGTTTATCTTGCAGAAGGATTAGCGAAATTGGATGGACTATATTCAAATTTGGGAGACGATGTTCAAAAGATTTGTAGAAGCATTTTCGAAAATGGAAATGCGATTATTCGAAGTGATGAATCGTCTCTTAATTCGAATCTACTTAGAATAATTTCGGAAAGTAGTAAACAAGGAGCGGATAACATTTTGATCATCCTTCGTCAAGATGATCTGATTGCCCCTTTTAAGGAATATTTATTAAAAAATTCAATTAAAAATGTATTGGTTGAGACAAGTTTTAATGCAATTCAGAAGAGGTTTTTGACAGATAAAATCATAGTCGTTGGAAATCTTCTCGATTATTCTTTAAGTTTGTTTAATAGTTTGTTTTCTGAGTATGGGACTGCGCTGATTGGTTATTCATGGGTTCCCGAGCAAGATATTGTTGGAACTTCTCTGAGTGAATTGGCTACAAAGCCTATTCATATTGAAATTAGCCACTCCGAGACTAGAGATGAAAGTGAAGCGATTGATATATCTCATTTCCTAGAGCCTTCAGTCGAAATTGCTTCACGCCAACTTCGTACAGTTGCAAAGAACGTTTATGCTCATATCGATAAGTCGAATCTCGATGAAGAAAATGTTCCTTGCCGCGCTTACCTTCTCGCTGGAAATAATGTGGTCTTCCTCCCCACTAAGGAAGGTGCAATTGACAGTATCGACATGCAGGCAAGCATAGGAAATCGAGTTCAAAGAATGCCCATCAATTCTCTAGGAATTGGTTCAGTAATTCTGCTTCGGGTAGGTAAATCTGATTCAGAATCAATATTTGAGATGGCAAACTCGATTGGCGGAAAGGATGCTGAAGCTTACAGAAAGTTACAAAGAGAATGGAAAGACGCACTAAAGGTGAGAATTGTTTCTCTAGGCTCGCAATTGGTGATCAAACAGTTAAAGGATCTGGGTATAAAAAATCCATGGATTGGGGAATGGAAGAGTTTCAAAAATAACATCAGGCCTGAGAGCGATGAATATTTTCAAAAACTTCTGAAGTATCTGGCTATTGATCCGAGTGAGACTATCACTGCAATGAATTCTTTAAGACGTCTGCATTTAATGGCAGCTATGAGATTGAGGAAGATGCTAAAAGAAAAGTTTGAAAATGCCAATCTCCAAACAATTCATGAAACTGGTTTTCTTATAGTGGACCTAGGAGAAAGCCCGGAAATTGCGAAGTTGGGAGCATTCGTATGCCTCTCTATCGGTGAAGATGTCTTCGAAGTTCCAGAGTCTGCTGTGAAACAACTTCAAAAGGCAGTGATCTGATGGCAAAAATGTATCCAAATTACTGCATCGCTGAATCTCCTGGGGAGCGTAAATTGTTTACCTTCCTTAACGAGAGCTCCAAAACCGATGGCTGGGTGGTTCTCCACTCACTGCATATTGCACGTCATATAAGTAAAACTAAAGGTGAAGCCGACTTTCTCGTATTGATACCAAATACGGGATTGGTGGTGATCGAAGTTAAAGCACACCAAGAAATTAGAGTGAAGCAAGGCTCTTGGTATTTTGGCAAAGATAATTCGCCAAAGGAAAGCCCTTTTAAACAGGGCGAAACCGCTATGTACAGCATCCGAAAACATCTCGTGGATTTGAATGCGATTTTTGCTCGAATACCATTTATTAATGTTTCCTGGTTTACAGAAATTGACTTTCCCAAAACTAATCAGATGGAATACCAAGATTGGCAAGTTCTTAACATTACTGATTTGGATGATGCCGCGGGTTCCTTATTAGCATCAATGAATGAAGGGATTAAGCATCTCGGAAGCAAATTGGGTATCTCCAATCTCAATGGACATGCATTAAACGCAGAAACTATCGACTCAGCTGTGCAGTTACTTCGACCAGATTTCGACTTCGCTATGAGCGAGAAACTTTTTAGGTCAGAGCGACGAAAGGAGCTATTAAAGTTTGCGGAGGATCAATTCATCGCTCTGGATATAGCGCTTGATAATAGAGTTGCAATTATTAAGGGAGCCGCTGGCACTGGTAAAAGCGTGCTTGCCATAGAGCTCGCTCGAAGATTTCAGGCACAAAATATGAAAGTAGCACTTTTTTGCTTTAACCGACTCTTAGCTGATGAGCTTGGAAGTCAATTGCGAGACACAAACGTTACTGTTTCGACAATTGATGCCTACTCACTAAAGACCGCGCGAGAGGCAAATATTAGCCTTTCTCCAAATAATATCGAAGCAATCAAGCAAATAGATTTGACGAATTTGCATGTTCCATCCGATGAAAAATTTGAAGTGATAATTATTGATGAAGCTCAAGATATATTGAATGCAACGTATCACCCACTTCTTGAAGAGTCTGTTTTCGGTGGACTCGCTCATGGCCAGTGGTATGCATTTGGCGATTTGGACGCTCAGAAAATCTATGACCAAACAGATTCAATAGATTATGTGAGAAACGAAATTCGTGATGTTCCAATATTTACTTTAACTAGAAATTGTAGAAATATTATCCAAATTGGTCATTTTGCTGAAGGGTTATTACCCGCAAAACCTAAGTGGAGCTCATTCCTCAGAAATGAGAGTCACCCTGATCCTAAACTAATCAAAATTGATCCTAACCAAGATATGACGCCATTATTAGATGAAGTTATAGAAAATTGTAAACAAATTGGATTTAGTTTTGACGATATTGCTGTTTTATCTCCGCTTGAAATAGGAGAACCTCAGAATATATTTACAGAATCCAAATTTGTTAATAAATTCGTTGTAGGCGGAAAGAAGCCGGGAAAAATCAGTTTTACGAGCATATCTAAGTTCAAAGGTCTGGAAAGTCCTTGTGTAATTCTGTTAGATTTGGAACATCTGAGTAATTGGTCAAATAGAGAAGATCTTCTTTATGTAGCACTTACAAGGGCGACAGACAGGCTCGTAATATTGGCAAATAATTCTGCACATCTGTTTATGACAAAGTTGCTTGAAGGGGGGAGTTGAGTTGTCTTATCAAAGTCGTAGTCAAGTTTTCGAATTTCTTAAGCAAGAAATTATCGGCCCCAAGGCGTCTGATAAAAAATTGGATTTAGGCACACAGCCGGTTTACTTTCCCTCCCGCGAGGCAAGCGTTGGTCCCTGGATCTGCGCTGAAACCGGTCAGGAAATTTTGCCGATTAAGCCCCGAGATCGATATGGCTCTGGTGTTTTGGAGCCAGTGAAGTCAAAAGAGGAACAGACGCCAAATCCAAGTGAGACTTTCGGTGAAGAAGATTTGGTCAACAACCCTGATGTCTCGACCGGTGAAATTGATAATTTGACTGATAAGTCCCCTGCATCTACCGATGAAGCTCGAGATAGTTTGGATCTTGAAGTTAAGTCGAATCGAGCTTGGTTAAATCCACGAAGCCTCGGTGCGAGTTTTTTTATAGAGACTAAGCCGAATGGGAAGCTAATGCTAACGATTAGGGGAGGGACATATAGACCCCTAACTGTTGTTGTGGCTGACAATCAGAAATCTGTAGATACAATCCCAGATACTCAGCCCGAAGGTACAAGCAAACAAAGGGAATACACCTGGTATTTAAGAGAAGAATTTCAACAGATTTTCGAATTGAACGAGGGCAATTTTAGTTATGCAGAAGACAGAAAATTATTTAAACTTGAAAAATTGACTTCAATAGGAAAAGAATTGTCGATTGAAGTTTCTGTGTTGGCAAGAAGGCTAACCAAAAATCGTTATCTATGCACGGTTTCATTCGTAAATAGATCTATTAAAGTAAAAGATGAGAGCACTCTCTATCAAACTTCGATTGATATTAAGACAAATACAGAATGCAAATTTATTCCATATCCAGAAGCACGCAGGGATTTCGACATGGATGTCGACGATGAGAGTGCGCTTTTACTTTATAGAAATTATCCAACTTTCGCGATCGGCCATAACATTGGCATTAACTGGAATCGTGAGGCTGGATTAAATACAGATGTTTTACATCTAACACCTATGCCTGTGTATGAGGCTCCGAGCATCACTCCAAGTATTTCTTTTGCAAATGGCCTTGAGGCGGAGATTGATATGCGTACGCAATCAATCGTTTCCGAGAAGAAACAAGCTTTGTCAGTTTTGAATAGTTTGATAAATGAATATCAAAATTGGATTTCAGCTCGTGAAATTGAAGCATCAAATGATTTGCTTATTCAAGAAAACTACAAGCGATCTGCTGCGCTTAACATTTCAGAGTGTCAGGAAGCCTTGAAAAGAATGAAAGCAGGACTTGCACTGCTTGAAAGCGACGATCAAGTTTATGAAGCTTATCGCTTGACAAATGAAGCGATGTTGATGCAGCAATATCACTCGAGACTTCCAGAAAGAAAAGTTTTATTTAATGGAAGAGTTTCTGTGCCTGATGCTTATCCATCGCAAGAAATTCCAAAAAATGGTGGTATGTGGCGTCCATTTCAAATTGCCTTTTTCTTGTCTGTGCTTGAATCTATAGCAAATCCGAATAGTGGCGATAGACAATTAGTAGATCTAATCTTCTTCCCAACTGGAGGAGGAAAAACAGAAGCATATTTGGGCGTATCTGCATTTACGATTTTACTTAGAAGACTTAGGAATGTAGAAAACTCAGGCACAGTTGTGCTGATGAGATACACCTTGAGGCTTCTCACTACTCAGCAGTTTATTCGCGCCGCTGCTCTTATTTGCGCCCTCGAGATAATTCGGCGACGAGAATTAGAACGATTTGGAACTGAAGAATTTTCCATTGGTGCTTGGCTTGGTGGTGCGGTAACCCCAAATAACCATCAAAAGGCGATTGACGCTTTGCCTGAGCTCAGAAGAAGAGGCGATAGAGCCGTAAACCCGTTCTTGCTGCTGAAATGCCCATGGTGCGGTTGCACACTTGGACCGATAAAGAACGATGCTTCGGCAAACGACGAATATCACACTGCTGGCTATAAGGTTCTAACAACGTCTCCAAGAGAGTTTCGCTTTTTTTGCCCAGATTCTCGTTGTGACTTCTCGACGAAACTTCCGCTCAGCGTTATAGATGAAGAAATATATAAGAAGCCCCCAACTCTAATAATTGGAACCGTAGATAAGTTTGCCCAAATGAGTTGGCAAGAAGGCGCTAGAAGCATTTTTGGTATTGATTCAAGTGGCAATCAAATCGTCTCGCCCCCTGAGCTTATTATTCAAGATGAGTTCCATCTAATTTCTGGACCTTTAGGTTCGATGGTTGGATTGTATGAGGGAGTCATTGAAGATTTGTGTACAGCCGATGTTAATGGAAAAAAAGTACTTCCAAAAATTATTTCTTCAACAGCAACTATTCGTAGATTTAAAGCTCAGGCTGAAGCGATATATGGAAGGAATAGAGTCTCCCTCTTCCCACCACCTGGATTAGACGCAGCAGATTCTTTCTTTGCAGTTTGGGCCAGAGAAAATGGAAAACTTGTTCAGGGGCGAATGTATGTAGGAATCAATGCACCTGGTTTGGGATCTGTACAAAGTGCTCAGGTCAGAGTTGGTGCAGCCCTTGCTCAGGCGCCCATGGATTTGAACACAGATGAGGAACGTGATCCGTGGTGGACTAATCTTTGGTTTTTCAACAGCATCAGAGAACTTTCGAACACAGTGTCGCTATTTCAAAGTGATATTCCGAATTATCTTCTTGATATGAAAAGACGATACGGTACCGAAACTAGACATTTGAATACAATTAATGAATTAACTAGTAGGCGCCAAAGTCATGAGTTACCGAAGATATTGAGCGAGCTTGAAAAGAAGTATCGAGGGCTTTCAGATCCAAGTCAAAGAGGAATTTGGGATGCGTGTCTAGCTTCAAATATTATTGAAGTTGGTATCGACATTCCAAGACTTTCGCTAATGACTATCGTGAGTCAACCAAAATCTACTTCGCAATACATTCAAGTGTCGGGACGCGTAGGTCGCGAGTGGAATGTAAAACCAGGGTTGGTCGTAACAATCTATACCTCAAACCGCCCACGAGATCTATCACATTATGAACATTTCCGTTCGTATCATGAAAAGCTTTATGCCCAAGTAGAACCAACAAGTGTTACACCTTTTGCTTCACCAGTCATTTCGAGAGCATTGAGGGGTGCTGTAGTTGCATTCGTGAGAATGAAGTGTCCGATCAATATTGCCCCAAAAAATGTAGACTCACAGTTGATTCTAGAAATACTTGAAAAAATTCAAATTCGTGCTAGAAAGATGAAATTGTCTGTTGATGATTTGAACTTCTTAGAAAGAGAAGCAGAATCAATCATCAATGAATGGACGGTTTATCGCGGGGATGAATGGGGCACTCAAGAGGGGTCATTGAATGGACTTCTAATTGCACCGACAGAAGATAAGGATATTTCTGGTTATCGCTGGTCAATTCCGGTATCAATGAGAAGCGTGGATGCGAGCGTTGAGTTGGAGATTTCACGACGCTACAGGCTTGCTCAACTCGATGAGGTGATTGATTAATGGGTTCATATAACAACCAATTACGCCGTGAACAGCTGATAACTCCATTCGGAGTGGGCGCTATGACGGTACTTCCTGACGGTACGAGCATCATAATTGGTGGCCTTGACTACTGGTTCCCGGACGAAATCGCTGCAACAAGAGAAAACTTTCTAATTGACGATTGGCGATTGTCGAAACGATTAGGCATTAGACGCCTTTATGGTCCTCCAACAATTAAGTCTGATGGTCCTAGATTTAGTAGAGGACGAGTACCTGACCCGCGTATTCCGGTTTTGAGATTCCCGACTTGGTATTTTTGCAAATACTGCAGACGCATGGAGCAACGGGAATTGGATATTGCAGGAGCCATAAAGTGCCCAGATCCAATTCATGCTCAACGTGGAATTAAACAGCCAAATATGTTTCAAGTGCCTTATGTTGTTATGTGTCGCAAGGGTCATCTTGATGATTTTCCTTGGCGTGAATGGGCACATAGATCTGTGAATCCAACATGTCAAGGAGTACTTCGCTTCGCTCCGTCGGGAAATGCAAACCCACAGAGCACTCGAGTCTATTGTGATGCATGCAAGTCATCAAGAAATCTCGAATTCATAAGCAAAGATAATAGTGACGGAAGAACCTATCTGAGTACTAATTTGGAAAAAGGAGAAACTTACTTTTGCACTGGAAATAGGCCGTGGCTTGGCGCTGGAAGACTTGCTCAAGAAAACTGTAGTCAAGATGTTCGTGGATCGTTCCGCGGATCATCGAATCTATACTTTTCACTGATAGAAACTTCGCTATACATACCAACAGGAACTAAAAGTGTCCCCGAGGAATTAATTGAAATATTGTCTCGGTCAAATATGAATGCGGCGAAAATATTGGGCGCCGGCGACGCTACCAAAGCTGCAGACTTAGCGCTCGATCTCGATAAGAACTACGGGAACGCTTTAAAGAAATACTCGATTGAACAGCTTGTCGATGCATTCAAAGATATATACGGAGAAGGTGATTCTCACGAGTTCGAGATAACAGATCAGTCGAGAGAATCATTCCTTCATATGGAATATGAGCTTTTCCAAAATCCCTTGGACAATGACAGGCTACGAATTCAAATCCCAGAGAAGTCATATGCAGCAGAAATTTCTAAGTATTTTGATTCAATAAAACTAGTACCGACTCTTGTAGAGACGAGTGCTCTTTGGGGATTTAGTAGATATCAATCGGATCCGACAATGAAATTTCAAGATGGTAGAAGAATGCTGTTTTTGAATGTTGCAGATCAACATTCGAGCGATTCTTGGCTCCCTGCCAAACAAAACAGAGGCGAGGGCATATTCCTGCAATTCTCCGAAGAAAAGCTAACAGAGTGGGAGCAGAGACTAGAAGTTAAAGAACGTGTTTCTGCTTTCACGCACACTTCATTCTCGGATTCATTCCAGTCCGTTCAACTTTCTCCTCGATATGCATTGATTCACACGTTTGCACATTTACTCCTAAAACAACTTGTTTTCTTTTGCGGATATAGCCAAGCTTCCTTAAAAGAAAGAATCTATGTCGGGAGTCGAGACAAGAAGATGTCTGGAGTTCTCATCTACACATCTTCTGGCGATTCTGAAGGAACTCTTGGCGGCTTGGTCAGAATGGGCAATCCAGGCTTCTTAGAGCAAGTAGTAGAACAGGCTCTCCGTGAAGCGGAATGGTGTTCGAATGATCCCGTTTGCACTGAGGGCAGTGAAATCAGAGAAGATGATGAGGTCGTTACAAGATTATCTTCATGTTATGCCTGTAGCTTGATCCCAGAAACTGCTTGCGAGTCCTTTAATCTTTTCCTTGATCGATCTTTGGTTGTCGCAGGCTCGCTTGGGGATAACCTGGCTTTTTTCAAGATTGAAAGATAGTTTAGGGAAATGGAAAATGTTGTTGATTTATTTGCAGGTTGTGGAGGCATGTCACTGGGGCTGGAAATGGCAGGATTTGAAACTATCTATGTAAATGAACTTCATCCAGATGCAATGGCGACCTATCTTTTAAATAGAAGAAATTCAGATCTATCAAATCCATCGAACAATTCAAACGACATAACTAAAATATCCCGCTCCAAAGTTGAGCGATTGAAACTCGCAAACCAATTGAAGAGAAAACACGGGTCAATTGATCTTCTTGTAGGAGGCCCTCCCTGTCAGGGATTTAGTGGCATTGGTCATCGGCGAAGCTTTTCTGTAGATAAGCAAGATATCCCCACCAATCATTTATATCGAGATATGGCCAAAATGATTGAAGCGCTGTCTCCCAAAGTTTTTGTCTTTGAGAACGTTCGTGGTCTGCTTAATTCAAAGTGGACTAAAGATGGAGTAAAGGGTGAAGTGTGGGAAGATGTTTTAAAAACATTTTCCCAAATAACTACGGAATTTTCGGGAAAGAGAATTAAATATGTTGTCGAATGGAAACTTCTTTATTCCAAGGACTACGGAGTGCCTCAAAATCGTCCGAGAATAATTTTGATCGGTATCCGAGAAGACATTCACGAAAGAAATTTTCAAAAAATTCAAAAGTATGGATTTTTCCCGATACCCACTGGCGCGGCACCCGACCCATGTGATGTTTTAGGAGATCTCGTCGATCCTAACTGGCAGAAGAGTTTTGTTACAAAAGCATACGTAAAGGAGGCCAAGAATGACATTCAAAGGTACTACCGAAAAAAACATGGTTCAGTTGCGAGCATTGGTCAGCCAATAACAGACCATGAGTATTCAAAACATAAACCTGAAATTATTGAGAAATTTCAGTCTCTGATAGATAACGATGGAAAAGTTCTATTAAAATTCAAAACAAAAAAGTTTGCACAACGCCTTCTTCCTAGAAGATGGGGGGAGTCAGGACCAAATATAACCGTTGCTTCCTTGCCTGATGATTTCGTCCATTTTTCGCAACCGAGAATTTTAAGTGTTCGCGAGTGGGCAAGACTACAAACTTTTCCAGACTGGTATCAATTCGCTGGAAAGAGAACAACAGGTGGTCAACGTAGAGCTGGCAATCCTGATTTAGAAAATTGGCATCGGGAGCTTCCAAAATATACTCAAATAGGTAACGCGGTACCAGTTCTCTTAGCAAAGGCTATTGGTAGACATATAATGAAAATAGCAAGTGATTAGCGTTTAGTTTTAAACAAAGTTGTTTGACATCGAATTCAAGGCAGAACGAAATACTTTCTGGCACCTTTTCTTAAGAGGTAACAGCAACCCAATAAACACTCTCCCCATCCCTCTCCAATATCCCGTACTCGATCATGTACCTGCGTAGTGCAGC
>Ga0187844_10002005_pt1 | contig 14903 bp, 13 predicted proteins | sample SpaLakP09_SKY_50_FD_134517 | JGI IMG/M metagenome (GOLD analysis project Ga0187844, IMG submission 134517) | Oligotrophic lake water microbial communities from Sparkling Lake, Wisconsin, USA - SP09_SKY_50 | ecosystem: Environmental > Aquatic > Freshwater > Lake | place: USA: Sparkling Lake...
AAAAAGCAAAAACCGGCCTAAGCCGGTTTTTAGTTATTCAGGACAACGCATTGCCCCAAATTTTCCCCAAATTTTTCAAAGACTGAGCAGTAAATCACTAAGTCTTTGATTTAGAACGATATTCTTGGTGGGAAGTGCAAGTTTCGAATCTGTTTTTTTTACGACGTCAGATTAGCTCAGCAACCGTCAGTAAAGGCCCGGTGTTGCAGAGCCTGACTGAATAAGCGCGCTGAAATGCGCTAAAACGCGCTTCCATTGCCCCAAATTTGCCCCAAATTTCCAGACTATATTTACTCATTAGTACCGCATCTACTCACGATATAGCGGGGCAAGATCAATCTAACAAAGTTATCACCAAATAGTCTAATAGAGTCCATCAAACAAAACACTGCTTATCTTATTAAGGATTACTTGTGTCGACGAGAAAGAGAAAAAATCTCGTGGACCAGCTCAAAACTGCCGAAAAAGGAATTGCCGATGCCCCGAGCAAATACGACGCTGAAGCTGGACAAGTAGATCGAGCAGCTGGCGCTGCAACAGGAAGACCTGCAAGCCGACGAGGCTGAGGCAGAGCGCGAGATGCCAGCTACCGACAAAGCGCCTCGCAAGAGCCCAGCACGCAAACCTTTGCCAGACCCTCTCCCAGGTGACGAGAAAGTGTATGCCCCTGAAGCGCGCCTTAAAGGCCAAGGCTGGCGCATGCACATCCAACGAAAGGGAACCTTGTCCGAAACGCAGGAACGCCGCTATCGCCGCATCGCTCTGCCACGCGCCCGCGTCGAGCAAATCCTCGCTGGTTTGGCGCAACTGGGGGGCAAGACATTGTGCCCGATGGGGCTGTCGCGCGCCACGCTGCATCTGAACTTGAAAACGGCGGCCCATAATTTGCGCCGCTTTACCTACTTGAAGCAGGCCGGAATCGTGGCGTTCTAACACCCGAAGTTCCGCCGAATCGCTGAAAACGGCAGATTCGGAACGCAAACGTTTATCAAATCTAGCTGATTGGAGGCCTCGCCGCGATGGAGCAAGCTATATTTTTCATCGCGCGGCCAAATTCTGGGGTAATTCAAGGGGCTAGCTCACCACTATGTATTCATGTCGCATTTTTAGTCCAGAAATTTAAAGACTTCACTTTATGCTGTCTATCAAACTACATGGACTTGGTTATGGTGACCAACTGCATTGCGACTGGCCGTTGGCTCCGATCCGAATACTTCCGCAGGCGCATTAACATAAATAAAATTGCCGAGGGGAAATCCATCTCATTTGAAAATACCTCTGTCAAACTGACTTCTGCCACGATTCAGGAATTAAGGCCACACCATCACGAAATTTTTCCACCAAATGTATATTTTTCATTTTTTCAAAAATAGAGACTGGAACGTGTTCAAAAACTATCATTTGGAATGACGAATCATAGTTCTTGTTGATATTAGATATGTAATTATTGAGTAGTTCAAAGGCCGCCGTTATTTTCCCAGCATCTGTTTTAGGTAACGATTCAATCTTACTGGTTTTCTCTTCCTCACCATAGTATGGACGACTCGGTTGGTCAAGAACTAAAAAAGATGGTACAAATTTCGAACGACGGCTGATTGCCACTTCATGAAGAGCAAGAAAATGGAAAAGATGCATAAACATGTGATTGGAGCTACTTCCCACATTCTCAATAAGCGAAGAACGAGGTTTCCTCATTTCTAGTTTTTTTTCTTTATAATTAAATGTTGGCAAATACTCCGCATAGTTCTCAAGAACGAGCTTAACCTGATTCTTTAGATCCAATGCGACATCCTCAATGGCACGGATGACGTTTTGGCGCTCCACCTCAACATCGCGAACCACAATCTCATCTATTTCGCGCTGAATTTCTTGTTCTGTACGGCCGGATACAGCCAACGCCTTAGGAACCTCTACGAAAGTATCTAGTTTCCCCTTGGTCTCGCCAATAAAGAGCCATTTCTCACGCTCAGAAGCAAGCGCCGAAGGCTTCGGAGGTGCGCTCTCCAGCTGCTTAACTAACTCAACCTTCTGCGCCTTCAGGTTTTTAATAATGTCATTCACTTGGCCATCAACAGGCTTCTTACTAGATATCTCACGCTTGACTTCAAGTAAATCAGATTTAAGACCACTTATCAGATCATCGAAAACATCCGTTTTCAAAACTTCTGCATCTCTTTCTAAAATAACTGATATCGGTTTAAGACTATCCTCCAAACCTACTAAAGTCTGTCTATATATAGAAGTCTCTTGAGCAAATTGCTCCAACATCCTAATCCGCTTATTAAGAGAGAATAATTGAGAACTCAACTCGTTATAACGTTGAGTCCAGCCAGAATCAGGCAATTTATAAGCATTCTCAACCATGCGACGGATATCAGCAGGTGTCGGGCTCTCCTTTTTTTCATCAATCAAACCGTATTCGATAGCACGACGAGCAATCGCCCTTGTCTCTGTTTCAAATAGCCGCTCACTGCTGCTCACATGGTTCGATTTCTTTTGAATTCGACTTAATTCCTTAGAAAGATCCTCTTTCTTTTCACGCGCCGCAATATTCGCTAGATCATCAATGCCGACCGCCAAATCAAAAATTCGAGGTAACGCCTCCCGATACCTATCTTCATTCTGCCGATCAAAGAAAACGGTGCTACTTGTGATGATATCCTGTGATAAAGTATTGAAAAGGAAGAAATATCTAAACGAAAATTTAGAACCCGCCTTAATCGCATTCCCGCCGTACGGCATGATAGTTCTACCATCAATGCTGAACATTGCTTCTATCAAAGTCCGAAGGTCACTTTCGGCTATATTAGCCTCCGGTCGGGAGTAGTTTTCTTTGTTCTGTGAAAAGAAATAATTGTCGGATACGCGATTGCCGTTGGGTGCTTGTCTGGCTATAAAAAATTCCTTTCCATCAACAAACATCTCAAGACCATACCAACTAACATTCTCATTAATAACACTATCGGAAATCTTGTGCTTACTTGCTAAAAAACAATAATCGATAATCTCTAGTATTGCCGTTTTACCTGTGCCGCTTCCGCCTGTTATTACGTAAACACCGTTGCGACCAAAAGGAATCCTCCTGCACTCACCGTTCAGAGAAAAAAGTACAATAGCATCAATCGAAAAATTCAAAGCGTCACCCGTAGGTTTAAGTATAATTCGTCATCTGAGCTGGAAAGCAAAGCTGACATATTTTTTGTCGAACGTTCAATTAATAATGCCTGCTTCCCAAACTCTTGGTCAATCACAAAAGGTCTCACAAGGTTCAGACTGTCTTCTAACTTTACATAGCCAAGAGATATTAAAAATTGTATGGCGTTTAAGCTAACAACTAAGCTATCTTGAAATCGTTTATCGAAATTAGCAATAAATTCAGGATTCATACTTGCGAACGCAGCTACTTGACGTTCGCGAACATTGCCTTTGGCCAGAAAACGCAGCGTCGAATCGTGCATCACCAGCGGCATAATAAGCAAAGCCTTAGGCAAACTAAGAGACTTCTCAACATTTAAAATTGCGGCTATTGCCGTTGCGCAAAGGCCGATATTGTTGAATCCACTCCATCCACGAGCTATTTGTCGTTCATACTCATCCATCTTGTTAGACATTATAAATTTTCCCAATCTGGATGCCAGCCAATTACATCGGAATCAGATAAGTGATACAACTCACCGTTCGAAAATTCAGTGCCAAGTTCTTCCCCAGCAATTTTAAATCTTTTTTCACGGAGACTATCCAATAACTCCAAAGCCGCAGCCAGCACATCGGCGGGCATACGTCCAGCTCTGAATTTGTTACGAAAACCATTCCTCCACTGCGCCTGCACGTCTAGGTGGAAATTAGTAACTTCGTCCGCCACCATCTGACCACTTCTCTGCCATTCGAGCAAATTTCTAGCTAAGCGAAGCTTCTGAATAGTGAATTCTGTAATTATCTCTATCTCAGACAATTGGATATCCCCAATGTGCAATAGCTGCTTAACAAATCGTTGTGTAATTAAGTCATGAGGCAGTATTGGTTTATAGTTTTCATACCGCAGCTCCTTTTTCCTACTCGATGCAAAAATTTTTTCATACTTATTCATAAAATCATCATAGGAGACTAAAATATTTTTCCCAGCTTTGATATTTATGAAATTTTCAGCACGAATATTAGAGTCCAGTCGAGCAAAGACATTTTCAACATCATCAAGGGAAATAATTTTATCTCGAATAGAAAGTTTTACCTTCTTAATTATCTCATCCAATTCAAGCTCAAATCGCAGTTTCAAGAAAAATCGTTCGCACACAATATCGTCAAGCGAAAGCACATTTGCGATATGAGATTTAACATCGATACTAGTAGTCTGGTCATGAAATTTTTGAACAGTAGCTTTAATTTTTGAAAAATCGCATTGGCCATCAACGAACTCTACGACATTATTAATAAATAAGTTTCCCGCGCTCCATGATTTATTCGTTACAAGATGGAATTCAGTTTTTTTGATAAAGCTCAACTGCTCATTCTGCAATGCTCGCCCGTCGTCAGGGTCGCAAATAATCTTCGCCCAGTTGGACATGGTCTTCCATAAGTCATCATCTAAAGAAGTTAGATTGACTGGTTTACCGCTGGCAGCAAGCGCCGTAGTATGTTTCAACTGAAATAGCAGTTGAAGTGTGGCCGACGAAGAAACATGCACGTCATCAAGAATTTCTAAACCAACCGACTCACCACTTTTAAGGTTGAGTAATCGATCGAGGAAATAGTAGTATTGATAATCGAAACCGATACTTTTGTCGGCCGCGCTGGCCTTGTCAGTGAAAGTGCGTTTCGATGCCATTAAATGCGTCCTAGTTATTAGGTTACGTCCGCTTTCAGCACAACGACCGTGCTGCCAAATCTACTGTCTTGGAAAGAACGACTTCCGATCCAGTACATCGTGCCTTGCCAGGTGGTAAATTGTCAAGTTCACCAGAACGTTGCGCTGCTGCAATCGTCAAAAGAGCATCGAATAGCTGAATTTGATTGATAAAGAGAATCAACTCAGACATTTTATTGGGCGAGACGATATGTAATCGTTATTCAGAGGGGCTGCCGCTAAGCATCCCCGCCTTTTGGCGGGAGCGAGAGGATTTGGGTCTGAATGTGGCGGTATGCGAACGCAACTGGCTCAAAGGGACAGCGGGCGACGCGTTCCAAGCGCTACTGTGCGGCTGCGGGCACAACCGATGCGTGATCCTCAGGAAGCTGCGGCTTCTTTTTCCCGGATCGCAACTCAGGTAATGCAATCGCAGAATCCCGTGATGTGGACATGGCGGAGATTACAGACTGCCCACTGCCATTTTTGATTTATTCAGACCAAACTATTTAAGAGATAATGACAATTCGTGATTTTTATTATCGAGCAACCTGTTATGCTCAACTTAACCATCAGCAAACGGGCATATTTTGATGAAATCACTGTTCTCAGACTTCTATCCTCCATCCGATGCCGAATATAAACGCATATGGGGCGAAGCCGTTATTGTTCTGGATACGAATGTACTACTGAACCTCTATCGACTTCCGAGCACCGCAAGGGATGAGCTAATTAAAGTCTTGGAACTTCTCCAGGACAGGCTCTGGATTCCCCACCAGGTAGGATTGGAATTTCAGCGTCGGAGACTCACAGTCATCGCCTCCGAACGCAAGTCTATTGAAGACGCACTTGAATCGGCAAACGAGCTTTTGATCGATCTAAAACGCAAAGTTGACGGACTGCAAATAGATAAGCGCGGCATTGGCATTGAGCCACAGCCGCTGATGCAAGACCTTGAAAGGGCTAACGAAAAGCTAATCAATGCGATCCAAACTGCCCACATAGCACAACTTGACATTTCTTCTTCTGATCCAGTTCGAGAGAAAATAGATGCGCTTTTAACCGGAAAAGTGGGGAAAGGCCCTGCATCTCAGAAGGAACTTGATGATCTGGTAAAAAACGGAGAGGATCGATATAAGGAGCGTACACCTCCTGGCTTTGCCGATTCAGAAAAAGATAAAAACCCGAACGAAGCAACCTTTATCCATAATGGCCTTAAATATCAGCGAAAATTTGGCGACCTTATTCTATGGCGCCAACTAATTGATCACGCAAAAAACACAGGTGCGAAAGTTATTCTATTTATCACCGGAGATCGGAAGGAAGATTGGTGGTGGCGTGAGCAAGGAAAAACAATTGGGCCTCATCAGGAACTGGTTCGAGAGATTATGCGGGAGGGTGGTGTTGAATTATTCTGGATGTATTCTTCCGTTCAATTTGTGGAACATGCGAACAAATATTCCAACGCTACAGTCTCCTCTGAATCAGTTGACGAATTGAAACATGTTGCGTCAGTACCTCAGCCTCGATTTGAAGAGATCCGAGAATTTTCACAAATGCAACTTATGCCGGCAAGACGAATTGAGCGGATGCCAGCGGACTATATGTACATCGACCGTCCAGATCCGAGATATGTTGAAATGTTAGTTGGAACATGGCTCTCACAAATGCACGGGGAGGTCCATCAAAATCCCATCGGTTTTCCAGACTTCATAGCGCATAATCTTGGCCATTCTCATGGCTTTGAGGTCAAGATCGTCAGAAACTTCGCTGATCGTATGATGTTCTCACCCGCTGTGGTTAATAGTCTCCTGAGAGGATATTTGGAAACCCGCGAAGGTAGGCTTGCAGAATTCACGCTGGTGGTTGTGATACATGAACAAGACTTTATTGACCTCGCCAGGTCCGAACGTCAGTACGAACTCGAACGCCGATTAGCACAACTACTTATGAAGTACCCAGTAACGGCTATTGTTGTCGGAGCGATACTGGAGGAGCATTTCGAACCTCTAGTCTACCAGCGAGAAAGGTTCTCTGAAGATGATGAGTGATTATTAACACGTCAAACTCCAAATTCGAGACTCCTTTCTCGCAAAACCTGGATCCCAAAGGGAGAGGAGTCCTCATGCAATAAATCGGCCGTAGGTATAAAGAAAATCCCAAAAATAGCAGAGTGATGGCCTAGTACCCCGGCACCAAAGAGCCAGTCCGGCTGTTCGCAGCCTGTCAGTCAACCGGCACGAGTACTAAAGGTAGACCAGTCTCGCCAAGTTTCCGGAACCACTTTCACAAGGCAACGGCTTTGCTTTGCACGGTCTCGCCGACCTATACTCAGTTCGCAAGTTCGGAAATACCGCATACATCAAACTGGACCAACGCTGGCCAATACTGTTGCATAACCGATTTATCGGATGAGCCCCAGAAAATCGATGCGTGAAGGATTTACTTGCCTTATGCCAGTCAAGCACTAGCCTTAACTCTCGTTGTATCGCATTTTGCATTTATGGGCTGCTTTTTGCTGGTCTCATAATCCCGAATCGCCTGCGCAATCTTGGCCCCCACAGCTTCCGCGACCGGCGGAGGAAAAGCATTCCCAACCTGTCGATAAGCATGGGTTTTCGTACCAACAAAATGCCACTCGTCCGGAAAGCCCTGCAGGCGTGCTGCCATCCGCACATTCAATAGCGGCATATTCTCAAAGCCAGCACGAACAGTACCGTTACGCATCACGACTCCAGCAAAATCGGCTTGAGGGAGTTCATGATCGCCAGCAACCCTATGCCCATTGACACCTAGCTTATGCCATGCTGCCTTAGCTCTAGTCGGACCAAGATCTGGTCCTCCATGCTTCTTAGAACCTCCTACAAGCGTGGGGGCGATCGTGCTCGCGCCATCGCGCCATCGCTTTGCACCCTGCCAGCCGCTTTGGGCCATCAAGTCGAACAGAGCTTCCCCAACTGTCGGTGTATGGACTGCGCCCGGTTTCGGCCAAGTGAAGAAACCAAATATCGGCTTTTTCATCGCTACCAGCAATGAACGGGGGCGCAGCTGAGGCACCCCAAAGTCGCTTGCATTAAGCAGTTTCCATTGTGCCTGGTACCCCAAAGACTCCAGTCTTCCTAAAATATATTCGCGGTAGTCAGCGAAGACTGGCTCCATTAAGCCTGCAACGTTCTCCAGCATGACAGCCGTAGGATCAACCTTGCGGATAATCTCTAGCGCAGTTGGAAACAAATCCCGCTCGTCTTTTGAGCCTAGCTGCTTACCTGCCTTGCTAAAGGGTGGGCATGGCACGCCTCCCGCCACAAGGTCAATCTTGCCTCTGTACTTGGAAGCACAAGTATCAGCAAATTGCTTGAGATCGCCTTCGATGATATCGCCCCATCCAAGAGAAAGCGCCTCGGCATTATGCCTAAGGGTACGACAGGCAAACTCGTCGATTTCAACCAGCGCGGTATGGGCAAAGCCTGCGCGATGAAGGCCGAGAGCCTGCCCGCCGGCGCCGGCGCACATTTCTATTGTCGTCAGTTGCTGCTTGATGGATTTTTTATGCATTCCGCCATTATACATTTCTCAAAACGCACTGTGAATATAAACAGTACTTCAAAAGATCAAGACTTCTACTATGATGCAGATTCCCACCAATTAAGGCCAGCAAGCTCGGAGCCCGAATGGATAAAATTACCATTGAAGAGCGCTCTGCACTGATGGCAAGGATCCGAAGTAAAGATACCAAGCCTGAACTAGCCGTCCGAAGTCTCCTTCACAGGCTGGGATACCGCTTCCGGCTTCATCGCCGCGATCTGCCAGGAACGCCAGACATAGTATTACCGCGCCATAAAAAAATCGTTCTCGTCCAAGGCTGCTTCTGGCACGGCCACGACTGCCAACTCGCGTCCAGTCCAAAATCAAATACCAGATACTGGTCTGAGAAGATCCAAAAAAATAAAGAAAGGGACCAACGTAACATCCATGCCCTACGGGATAGAGGCTGGACTGTAATTGAAATATGGGAGTGCGAAGTTAGAAGAGCTTGCGGTTTAGAGAGGCGCTTGCTGGACTTTTTGCGCAATAAGATTGACTAAAAGTATTTCCAAGCGTTAGGCTTGTTCGTCAGCAATCTTGCGAACCGAACAATGACCAAAGCCCTCCGCCCGCCTAACCAAGACCTTTTTCCCCATCTAGATCCAGAGCACGATCTATACTCAGTGCTCAAAGAAGAATTTGCCCTAGAGGTCCCCACTAAGTCGGGCACGATTCCTGACTCCGTTGCCGCAAGAATGGCTACTATCCGCAGCGATCTGCTTTCGAAAACAGGGGGGCTATCCGCGTTCACAGCTGCCGCTGGAACCATTATTAGGGATGCTGTGGACTACGTAATAGACGCGCCTACACTGTTTCGTCTAAGTATCGACGACCTTGAGCCCGACGAGAAGACCGCCATCGGAAAACGCATTGAAAGAATGTTGCGGTTCAAATTTAGTATCCCGCGCGGTGATAAGCTGGACATCATACTTGGCGGCGAAGACGTCGATATCAAGACAACCATGACTAACAAATGGATGTTTTCAAAGTCGAGCTGGAACCATGTGAATCTGCTCATTGCCTATGATGAAGGAAAGGCGAGGTTTAAAGTAGGGCTTGCATTCGTTGTTGAAGATCAGCTCGGTGCAGAGAACCGCGATGCTAAGCGCACCATGAGGAAACCGTTCTACGAGACCATCACTTGGATTGTAGAGAATGCCTCCTATCCGCCAAATTTTCTAGCCAGCCTCCCAGCTACGGTCATCAAGCAAGTGACCTCGAAAAAATCGCCTAACGAGCGAGTCACGGCACTCTTCACCCTCGTCCAGCAGACAGCGATTCCACGCCACGCCATATGCAGTATCGCAAACCAGCAGGACTCGCTAAAGCGGCTTCGTAGAAATGGGGGCGCACGTGAATCGCTCTGGGAGAAGGGAATCCTAGTGCTTTCAAGCACATCGAAAGCCGACAAAGCGATAGCCCAGACAGCCATTGGCATAAACCTCAGAACTGGCGAATTTGCCTCTATCAGCAAGAACCATCCGTCACTTACCGCCGGAATGCTGAAAAGCTATATGGAGAAGCATGAGCACGACAATGCAAGTGACCTTTGACGACTGCTGCCGGGACCTGCTTCTTCCTGGCACAGATAAGGCTGAGGCGAAGCTTAAGGCTTGGCAAAGCAACGCTTATTACCGGGAAGTAGTGCCGTTCGTTGAGAACTTCAGTCACCGCTATCTTTACGAACTCACTCCAGCCGCGATCCAAGATGTTATCGAGCGAACAAATCATGCACTCGGCAATGTTCGGAAGGAAGAGAAGCTTTCGTTTATCGAAGACTACCATACACCATTCGCCCTCCAGCATCTGTTTCACTGGTACGTAGAGGAAAAAAAGGCGCTGCCAACTTGGACTGAATTCCGAAACTGGATGGTAAAAGACAAAGCAGCACCTCACTGGCACCAACGGCTGTTGACAGAAATCGGCCCAAATCCAAGCGACGAAAAGCGCATGCAGTGGGTGCGCGCCGCCCGCTGGCGGCTGGGAAATTTCTACCAGTCGACAATACGCGAGCTCGACCTATTTGTGAGACTTAGAACGTCTGGACTGGACATTCGCTATCACCTGCTTGCTGACGTTCTCTTCCGTGCAGACTTCTGGGCAAATAACGTCATTGTCTGCCTCTACCGCCCTAATAGCAAATATCGGGAAGGCAAGGACGTGGGAAGAAAACAGTCATGCGAAAGCCTATTCGATAGCGCCAATCCTCCGTTTAAGTTCGTCCATGCCGAAGTTGAACGGCAGGGCTTCGGAAAAATCTGGCTAGCGACCGACAAAACCGTGGAGAACATCAGGACGCTCGTTCTAGAAAATGCGTAGCAATAGACTTTTCGATGAATTGACTATCCGGACAAGCAATACGATGCTGGTTCCAACCTCTGCCAGCTTTACACTTCCCCGAAATTTCAGGTACCAATTGCGAACCGATGGAAATGAATATATCTGGCTCAGGTAAAAGCCTAGGATTGAGATAGCTGCGGAAGAGCCTTACACACGGCCTTGGCTACCCCTCAACTCAAGAAGATAAGCTTCTAAGAATTCATCTCTGCGAAGCCAATTTGCTCAGGTCTCCAAAAGATGCGCCTTTGCACAGTCAGGGACGCAACGAACAATTAAAGTTATGAAATGAATCTATGCACGTCGCCAAATTCGATGCTAATTTAGCGGCTAAAAGAGAAAGAGGCCATCGATGTACGACGTACTGTTCTTTACCAACGTGCTCCGCCTGCTGGACGAACGGAAAATCACCAAGCAGCAACTGGCGGACCACGCAGGCATTTCGATCTCTTTCCTTTCCGACCTCACCAATGGCAAGGCCAACCCCTCCCTCAAAATTCTAGAAGCAATCGCTTCGGCGCTCGAAGTTCCGCTGGCAAGCCTTCTCGAATCCACCGATGCCAGTGCGGAGACCATGCGCCAGCTTGCAGGTGGTGTTCCAATACAGTCGGTCCCTGAAGGCTATTGCTGGGTATCCGCGCTCCTCACGGACTATCAGGCATACACCGTCCAGCAGTGGGATACATCGAATAGAAAGCAGCTCTCACAAGGTAAGTCGAAGAACTAGCCTGATAGTACGCAATGGATCTAGTTTCCTAGACCAAACTCTTCCGTTTGGCAACACAGCTGATACTGCGTTACGTTTGTCGCGCATCAAACATCTCGCAACATCACGGTATACCCTTTGTCTAAGTGACATGTCACCAGCACACAGGCGAGGAAATCGTGGCAAATGCAGATGATCTTTCGACGCTGAAGGAACGCGCCAAGAGGAAACTGGAACGGGATCTGGGTCCGGTTATCCTCACCGCCCTACACGATCCGCGAACCATCGAGATCATGCTCAACGCCGACGGGAGACTATGGCAGGAGCGCCTCGGCGAAGGCATGTGCTGCATCGGAAGACTCGCAGCAGCACAAGGCGAAGCCATCATCAAGACTGTCGCGGGCTACCATGGCAAGGAAATCACCCATTGCAAGCCTTTGCTCGAAGGTGAACTGCCTCTCGACGGCTCAAGGTTCGCAGGCCAGCTTCCCCCGGTCGTTAGCTCCCCCGCTTTCGCCATCCGTAAAAAAGCGATCACTGTCTACACGCTTGAAGAATATGTAGAAAGCGGCAGCATGACTGCCTGCCACCGCGAAGCGCTTAACCAGCTGATTAAAGACCACCGCAACATTCTGGTGACAGGCGGGACATCTTCAGGCAAAACCACGCTTCTCAACGCGATCATCAACGAGATGGTTGTCAATCGTGCCGACGAACGCATCGTCATCATCGAAGACACTGGCGAAATCCAGTGCACGGCCCAGAACTTCATCCAGTATCACACCACGCTGGACGTGAGCATGACCTCCCTGCTGCGCACGACCTTGCGCATGCGGCCGGACCGCATACTTGTAGGCGAAGTGCGCGGCCCCGAAGCGCTCGACCTGCTTGACGCATGGAATACTGGCCATGAAGGCGGCGCTGCCACTCTGCACGCCAACAATCCGGCAGCAGGACTGATCCGCTTGAAGTCCCTCGTCACCCGCAACGAATCCGCTCCCTCCGACATCGAATCGCTGATCGGCGAAGTCGTCCATGCAGTTGTGCATATCGCGCGCGCACAGGAGGGACGCGCGGTACAGGAGATCCTTGAAGTAAAGGGTTTTCAGGACGGCCGCTTCATCACGCGCTTACTTTGAGGAGTATCTACAATGTCTCTGCCATCATCACGCAGCAAACTGTCGCGCTGCAGTTCTTCACCAGCCATAATTCTAGCGGCCCTACTTCTCGTGACCTTGCTTGCGACCTCCGACGCCAATGCAGCAGTCGGCACCGGCGGATCCCTGCCCTACGAATCATGGCTGGAAAGCCTGAGAAACTCCATCACAGGCCCTGTCGCCTTCGCTCTTTCCATGACGGGAATTGTCGTATCTGGCGGAGTTCTGATCTTCGGTGGGGATCTGAACGGTTTCTTCAGGACCCTGATATTCCTTGTCCTCGTCATGGCGCTGATCGTTGGTGCAGAAAATGTCATGAGCACATTCTTCGGCCGCGGCGCCATTGTGGCAGCGATCGAGCCAGCACCGCGTATCAGCACAAGCAATGTAGAAAAGGCGTGGAGCGCATAATCATGGCCCTTTGCACAGTTCCAATCCGCCGTGCAGGAAACCGCCCGAATCTCTTCATGGGCGGTGACCGCGAGCTGGTGATGTTTTCGGGCGTGCTCTCGTTCGCGCTGATTTTCAGCGCGCAGGAGTACCGGGCTACGGCCTTTGGACTGCTGCTCTGGTTCACAACACTATATGCCTGCCGCCTGATGGCTAAGCATGATCCGCTAATGCGGCAGGTGTATCTGCGTCATCGCCGCTACCGGCGCTACTACCCTGCGCGCAGCACGCCATTCCGCATAAACTCCAGCAGCCAGGGGAGGCAATACAAATGATCGAAGCTCTCACGGCAGGCATTTCGGGACTCGGCACCGCCATGGTTGCACTGTTATGGGGACGGCTGCAAGCTGCCGACTCCCGCCTGAAACTGCGCCACCACCGCGCTGGCAACGCCAGTGTCTCTGACCTGCTGGTCTACGCAGCCGTGGTCGATGACGGTGTCATCGTCGGAAAGAATGGCAGCCTGATGGCTGCATGGAGCTATCAGGGCGACGATATTGCCAGCTGCAGCGACGAACAGCGCAATGCTAATGCCGCTCGTTTGAATCAGGCTCTGGCACGCTTAGGCAATGGCTGGATGATCCATATCGATGCCGTCCGTGTTCCATGCGCAGTTTATCCGGCGGCGGACCGCTCGCACTTTCCCGATCCCGTTTCAGCCGCCATAGACGAAGAGCGCCGCAGGCTGTTTCAAAGACTGGGCACCATGTACGAAGGCCAGTTTGTCCTCACGCTGACCTACATGCCACCCGTCATGGCACAAAGCCGCATCGTCGAAATGATGTTCGACGACGATAATTATTCGCCTGACAGCACGGCCCGGACACGTGCCCTGCTCTCATATTTCCAGCGTGAATGCGCAAGCCTTGAATCGCGCCTATCCAGTGTGCTCGCGCTGGAACGCCTATGCAGCTGGAAGTCCAGCACGGAGGACGGCACGGAAGTCACCTATGACGACCAGCTGGCGTGGCTGCAGTACTGCATCTGCGGCATCCGCCAACCCATGCGGCTGCCGAACAATCCGATGTATCTCGATGCCGTTCTGGGCGGACAAGAACTGGTGACGGGTGTAATTCCTAAAATCGGCCGCCACTTCGTCCAGACCGTGGCAATTGAAGGCTTCCCGCTCGATGCGACGCCGGGCATGCTCACGGCACTGGCCGAGATGCCGATTGAATACCGCTGGTCTTCCCGTTTCATCTTCATGGATACCTTCGAAGCCGCCAGACACCTCGACAAGTTCCGGAAAAAATGGCGCCAGAAGATACGCGGCTTCTTCGATCAGGTCTTTAATACTGGTACCGGGGTGGTTGATCAGGATGCTGTTGAGATGGTAGGGGACGCTGAGGCAGCAATTGCCGAGGTGAATTCAGGTCTCGCTGCTGAAGGCTATTACACCAGTGTGGTGATCCTCATGCACGAAGACCGCGATCAGGTTATTGCCGTGGCCCGCCAAGTGGAAAAGGCAATCAACAGCCTTGGCTTTGCCGCCAGAGTCGAAACCATCAACACGCTCGACGCCTATTTCGGCAGTTTGCCGGGGCATAGCGCGGAGAATGTCAGGCGCCCGCTACTAAATTCACTGAATCTCGCCTGCCTGATTCCAACCAGCACAATCTGGACCGGATCCGATCACGCACCGTGCCCGCATTACCCGCCATACGCACCAGCGCTGATGCAATGTGTCACGCAGGGCGCTACGCCAGTCCGGGTGAACCTGCATGTCCGCGACCTCGGACACACGCTGATCGCCGGGCCTACCCGCAGCGGCAAGTCCACCAAGCTTGCCCTGATCGCCACGCAGTTGCGCCGCTATGCTGGCATGACC
>Ga0187844_10002009_pt1 | contig 14885 bp, 17 predicted proteins | sample SpaLakP09_SKY_50_FD_134517 | JGI IMG/M metagenome (GOLD analysis project Ga0187844, IMG submission 134517) | Oligotrophic lake water microbial communities from Sparkling Lake, Wisconsin, USA - SP09_SKY_50 | ecosystem: Environmental > Aquatic > Freshwater > Lake | place: USA: Sparkling Lake...
CGTGCCCGTCCACCATGTGGCCAGCACGACGAGGCCGAAGGCGATGCGGTACCAGGCAAAGACGGCGAAGCTGTGGCTGGACACGTAGCGGATCAGCCAGCGGATGCACAGCAGCGCGCTGACAAAGGCAAACACCAGGCCGACGGCGAACATCGGCGCATCGGCCCAGGCCAGCGCGTCGCGCTGCTTGAGCACCGAGTAGGCGCCGGCGCCCATCAGCGTCGGGATGCCCAGGTAGAAGCTGAACTCGGTGGCCGCCTTGCGCGACATGCCCAGCACCATGCCGCCGATGATGGTGGCGCCCGAGCGGCTGGTGCCTGGGATCATGGCCACGCACTGCAGCAGGCCGACCTTGAGGGCGTCCAGCGGGCCCATGTCGTCCACCGTTTCGACGCGCGCGCGGCGGCCGCCTGCCAGGTCCATCTCACCGTAGAGCTTCTTGTGGCGCGCCTCCACCCACAGGATGATGAAGCCGCCAATGATGAAGGCCAGCGCCACCGGCACGGGGTGGAAGAGGTGGGCCTTGATGTACTTGCCGAAGGCCAGGCCCAGCACGACGGCGGGGATGAAGGCGATCATCACGTTCAGCGCGAAGCGCTGCGCCTGCGGCTCGTGGGTGATGCCCTTGACGGTGCCAGCCAGCCGCTCGCGGTACTGCCAGACGACGGCGAACATCGCGCCGGTCTGAATGGCGATCTCGAAGACCTTGGCCTTCTCGCCGACGAAGTTCAGCAGTGAGCCCGCCAGGATCAGGTGCCCGGTGGACGAGATCGGCAGGAATTCCGTCAGCCCCTCGACGATGCCCATGATGGCGGCTTTGATCAGCAGGATGACGTCCACGTACAACTCCGGAAAAAGGGCAACGATTGAAAAGGGCGGCGCAGTGTAGCGATGGGCCGTTGCAGGACTCGTGCCGGAACTTGCCGCGCGCTGACCCCAGGGCTACATTACTGACTCTTGGGTCATTAACTCCGCTGCTTTGGCCACTGCCACCCCCCGTCAACGCCGCAAGGACGCCCGCCCGCAGGAACTGCTGGAAGCGGCGCTCACGTTGTTCGTGGAGAAGGGCTTTGCCGCCACGCGCAGCGAGGAGGTGGCCGCGCGCGCCGGTGTGGCCAAGGGCACGCTCTACCGCTACTACCCGAGCAAGGACGAGCTGTTCAAGGCCATGGTGCGCGAGAACCTCGCGGTCCACATCGCCGAGTCGGCCGCCCAGGCGGCGCAGTACCAAGGACCCATCGCCGAGCTGCTGCACCAGATGATGCAGGCTTGGTGGGCCAAGGTGGGCCACGGCAACGCGGGCGGCGTCTGCAAGATCATGATGGTCGAGGCCCGCAACTTCCCGGAGCTGGCGCAGTTCTATGTCGACGAGGTCATCAACCCGTCCAAGCAGCTCATTGGCGGCCTCATCGAGCGCGGCATCCGCAGCGGCGAGTTCCGCGCCGTGCCGGTGGAGGCGACGGTGCACCTGCTGATAGCACCCATGCTGCACATGCTGCTGCACGACCATTCCTTCGGCAGCCACGACGTCTGCCACCAGACCATGAGCGCCGAGGCCTTGCTGGAGGCGCAGATGTCGCTGCTGCTGCATGGCCTGCTGGCCCAGACGGTCACCTAGAATTTTGTTTTTTGCCGTACCCCGCGCCCGGAGAACTAGATGAACCTCGAACAAGCCCGCTTCAACATGATCGAGCAGCAGATCCGACCCTGGGACGTGCTCGACCCCAGCGTGCTGGAACTGCTGCACGTCGTGCACCGGGAGGACTTCGTGCCCGAGGCGCACCGGCATCAGGCCTTCGTCGACGTCGAGCTGCCGCTGACCGCCACGCGCCACATGCTGGCGCCCAAGGTCGAGGCGCGGCTGTTCCAGGAACTCAAGATCCAGCGCCACGAGAAGGTGCTGGAGATCGGCGCCGCCACCGGCCACCTGGCCGCGCTGTTGGGCAACAAGGCGCAGCGTGTCATCGCGCTGGAGGCCGATGCCGGCCTGGCCGCGCTGGCGGCTGCCAACCTCAAGCGTGCCGGCGTGCTCAACGTCAGCGTGCTGAACCAGGACGGCGCCGGCGGCCTGGCTGCCGAGGAGCCCTTCGACGCCATCCTGCTGTCTGGCTCGGTGGCCGCCGTGCCGCAGGCGCTGCTGAACCAGCTCAAGGTCGGGGGTCGGCTGGTGGCCATCGTCGGTGAAGAGCCGGTCATGCGCGCCGTCATTTACACGCGCATCGGCGCCAGCGACTTCCGCCGCGTCGAGTTGTTCGACACCGTGGCCGGCCGCCTGCCCGGCTTTGCCGAGGCGCCGGCCTTCAGCTTCTGACCAGATGCACGCCGCCCGTCGCCGCCAGACGCCGTCTGCCGCCTTGGCGGGGCAACTCGTCACATGGCTTCAGTCACCGGCGGGCTTTGCGTCTATAACCCCGGCCGCTGCTTAAATATTGCTTCAGCCAAGGAAACCCATGCCTCTCGTCACAGCCCAGCGTCTGATCCTGCAACCGTTGGCCATCGCCGCCGGCCTTCTGCTCGCAGGTGCGGCCCAGGCCCAGAGCCTGCAGGAGCTCTACGACGCCGCTCGGGGCTATGACGCGACCTTCCTGTCCAGCCGCGCCACGGCCGACGCCGCAGCAGCCCGCGCAGCTCAGGCCGAGGCGCTGACCCGGCCTTCGCTCGGTCTGTCGGCCGCTGGAACCCAGTCGCGCTCCGATCCGCCCAGTGGCACTTCGGTCAACAACCGCACGTTGACGGCCGGGCTGCAGGGCAAGTATTCGGTCTACAACGCGGCCAACATGCCCACCATCGACAAGGCCCGTCGCGGCTACGCGGTCGCGCAGGCCGACCTGGAGGCGGCCGAGCAAGACCTCATCGTGCGCCTGGCCACGGCCTATTTCGATGTGCTGGCTGCCAAGGACGCGCTGTCCACGACCCAGGCCAACAAGGCCGGCATCGCCGAGCAGCTGGCCTCGGCCAAGCGAAATTTCGAGGTCGGCACCGCCACCATTACCGACACCCGCGAAGCGCAGGCCAAGTACGACCTGGCCGTGGCGCAGGAGCTGGCCGCCGACAACGACCTGCGCGTCAAGCGCGTGACGCTGGACCAGTTCGTCGGCCGCGTCGGCGTCGAGCCCAAGGGCCTGGCCCAGCCGGTGGCGCTGCCTGCGCTGCCCAGCACCAATGTCGACACCTGGGTCGCCACCGCCGACGAGCAGCACCCGGTTGTGCGCAAGGCGCGCCTGGGCCTGGAAGTCGCCCAGCTCGACACGCAGATTGCCCGTGCCGGCGAGCGCCCGACGCTGGACGCCAGCGCCTCGTTGGGCGCCCAGAACCTGCACAACAGCCTGAACGGCGCCGCTGCGACGGCCACGGGTGTCGGCACGTCCAAGACGGCCAGCATCGGCCTGACGCTGACCTATCCGCTCTACACCGGCGGCCTGACGCAAAACCGCATCAAGGAAACCCTGGTGCTGGAAGACAAGGCCCGCAACGACCTCGACTTCGCGCGCCGCGCCGTGTCCGAGGCCACGCGCCGCGCCTTCTTCGGTGTGCAGTCGCTGAAGGCCCAGGTTGCCGCCTACGAGGCTGCCGAGTCGTCCACCAAGCTGGCGCTGGAAGCCACGCAGCTCGGATACAAGGTCGGCGTGCGTGTGAACCTGGACGTGCTGAACGCGCAGACCCAGCTCTACTCCACTCAGCGCGACCTGGCCAAGGCGCGCTACGACGTCGTCGTCAACAGCCTCAAGCTGCGCCAGGCCTCGGGCCAGCTGCGCGCCGAGGACCTGAGCTCGGTCAACGCGCTGCTGGTCAAGTAGGCCGCCGCAGTCAACCACGAGCCCCGCTTCGGCGGGGCTTTTTTCTTGGTCGCCCTTCATGACGCAGACGCCCCTCCAGACCGCCGGTGGTCTTGGCCCGAAGTTGATGCTCTGCCTGGCCGCCACCTGGCTGGTCTGGGGCTCGACCTACCTGGCCATCAAGGTGGCGTTGGTGAGCCTGCCGCCGTTCCTGCAGATGGGCAGCCGCTTTCTCGTCGCCGGCGTGTTGCTGGCGGGGTGGATGCGCTGGCGCGGCGTGCCCTGGCCCAGCCGCAGGCAGTGGCTGCACGCCCTCGTCATCGGCGGGCTGATGCTGGGCGGCGGCATGGGTGGCACGGCGGTGGCCGAGCAGACCGTGGGCTCGGGCCTCGTCGTGGCCTTCATCGCGGTCATGCCGCTGATGATTGCGGGGCTCAACCTGCTGTGGGGCGAGAAGCCGGGCTGGACCGAGAGCCTGGGCATCGCCTTCGGGCTGGTGGGCGTGCTGCTGCTGACGCGGGGCCAGGGCTTCGGCGCGTCGCCGGCCGGGCTGGTGGCCATCATCGTGGCCTGCGCGAGCTGGGCGGTGGGCAGCGTGCTGTCGCAGCGCGTGTGGCCGCTGGCGCCGGGCGCGATGGGTTTCGCGAGCGAGATGCTGGCCGGCGGCGCCGTGCTGATGGCCTTGAGCTGGGCCAACGGCGAGGCGCTGCCCCGGCACATCGAACCCAGCGCGCTGTGGGCCTGGGCCTACCTCGTCGTCTTCGGCTCGCTGATCGCCTTCAACGCCTACATGGTGCTGCTGGCCGAGGCGTCCGCCGGCCTCGCGTCGAGCTATTCCTTCGTCAACCCGGTCATCGCGATGCTGCTGGGCGTGACGCTGGCCGGTGAGCACATCAGCGGCCATGAGTGGCTGGCGGCGGGCATCGTGCTGATGGGTGTCGTGCTGCTGCTTGCCGGCCGCTCTAGAGGGCGTTGATCGGAATGCGCAGATAGGCCACGCCGTTGTCATCGGCGGGCGGCATCTGGCCGGCGCGGATGTTGACCTGGATGGATGGCAGGATGAGGGTGGGCACGTCCAGCGTGGCGTCGCGCGCCTGACGCATCTGCACGAACTGGCCCTCGCTGACGCCATCGTGCACATGGATGTTGTGCTCGCGCTGGTCGGCCACGGTCGTCTCCCAGGCGGCGGCGCGGCCATTGGGCGGGTAGTCGTGGCAGACGAACATGCGCGTCTCGGGCGGCAGCGCCAGGATGCGGCGCATGGAGGCGTACAGCGTGTGCGCGTTGCCGCCAGGGAAATCCGCGCGCGCCGAGCCGACGTCCGGCATGAACAGCGTGTCGCCGACGAACACGTCGCCGTCCACCCGATAGGCCATGTCGGCGGGCGTGTGCCCGGGCACCAGCAGGGCCTGAGCCTCGACCGTGCCGATGCTGAACACCTCGTTGTCCTTGAAGAGGTGGTTGAACTGTGCGCCGTCGGGCAGGAAGTTGCGCTCCAGGTTGTAGAGCTTCTTGAAGGTCGCCTGCACCTCCTTGATGTGCTCGCCGATGGCGATGCGCCCGCCCACCTTGCCCTGCAGGTAGCGGGCGCTGGAGAGGTGGTCGGCGTGGGCATGCGTCTCCAGGATCCACTGCACCTTGAGGCCGTGCTGCGCGATGTAGGCGAGCAGCTTGTCGGCCTGGACGGTGCTGGTGCGGCCTGACTTGAAGTCGAAGTCCAGCACGGGGTCGACGATGGCCGCGCATTGGCTGGCGTTGTCGACGATGACGTAGGACACGGTCCAGGTCTTGTCATCGAAGAAGGCCTGGACGGTGGTTCTGGTGGCCATGTGGGCTCCTTGCTTGGGCTTCAATATGTTGACTGACATTATATTTGTAGATATATTTAAGTCAACTTCACGGAGCGACTCATGCCCACCACCGCCATTGACCCCGCCTTGCTGCGCCAGGCAGCCGGCCAGGCCGTCAGCGCCTTGAAGGTGCTGGCGAATGAAGACCGCCTGCTGCTGCTGTGCCAGCTGTCGCAGGGCGAGATGGCCGTCGGCGAGTTGGAAGAAGCGCTGGGCATCCGCCAGCCCACGCTGTCGCAGCAGTTGGGCGTGCTGCGCGGGGAGGGCGTGGTGGACACCCGCCGCGACGGCAAGCGCATCTTCTACAGCATTGCTGACACCCGGCTGCTGCAGGTGCTGGCGGTGCTGTACGACCTCTACTGCCCCAAGGAATGACCATGACCATCGACTGGAACGCTTTCACCCCGTTGGCCTCGCTGGCGGGCGGCGCGCTCATCGGCGTCGCGGCGGCGCTGTTCGTGCTGCTCAACGGCCGCATCGCCGGCATCAGCGGCGTGCTGGGCGGGCTGTTGAAGCCGGTCAAGGGGGACATCGCCTGGCGCATTGCCTTCATGCTGGGCCTCGTCGGTGCCTCGGCGGTGTACGTGCTGTTCGCGGCCGTGCCGGTGCCGCGAATCGATGCGGGCTGGGTTGCCCTCGTCGTTGCCGGGCTGCTCGTGGGCGTGGGCACGCGCTACGGCGCCGGCTGCACCAGCGGGCACGGCGTCTGCGGCCTGTCCCGCTTGTCGCCGCGTTCGCTGGTCGCCACCTTGACGTTCATGGGCGCGGGCTTCGTCACCGTGTTCGTGCTGCGCCACCTCGTTGCCCTTTAAGGAGCCGTCATGCCCATCCTCACCTCCCTGCTCGCCGGCCTGGTGTTCGGCCTCGGCCTCATCCTTTCAGGCATGTCCGACCCGGCCAAGGTGCTCGGCTTCCTCGACCTGGCCGGCCCCTGGGACCCGTCGCTGGCCCTGGTGATGGTCGGCGCCATCGCCGTGGGGCTGGTTGCCTTTGCGATCGCCCGGCGGCGCGGGACCACGCTGCTTGGCCTGAGTCTCAAGCTGCCGACCGCGCGCCACATCGACCGCCGGCTGGTCGGCGGCAGCCTGCTGTTCGGCGCCGGCTGGGGCCTGGCCGGTTTCTGCCCGGGGCCGGCGTTGGTGGCGTTCGGCATGGGTGAGCTCAAGGCCGTGGTCTTCGTCGCAGCCATGCTGGTGGGCATGGGCGTGTTCGAGCTGTTTGAGCGGCGCGGGCAGGCCTGAGTCATGAGCACCGACTGGACCTGGGCCTGTGTCGCGCTGACGCTGGCTGTGCTGGGCCTGTACGAGGCCATGCTGGTGCTGCTGCACCGGTCCAACCGGCTGGCTCCCGCGCGCCATGCCGGCTTGCGCGAGGAATGGTTTCGCGTGGTCTCGGCGCACAAGGGCTCGGAGGTGCTGGCGGTGCAGACGCTGCGCAACTCGCTGATGTCGGCCACCATGCTGGCCTCCACGGCGGCACTGGCCCTGATGGGAACGGTCACGCTGGCAGCGCCCTCCCTGCACGAAAGCCTGGCTGCCGCACGGGGCGTCGCCAGCCTCAGCCCGCGGCTGGTGCTGGAGCTGGTGCTGCTGGCGCTGCTGTTCGCCTCGCTGGTCTCGTCGATGATGGCGGTGCGCTTCTACAACCACGCCGGCTTCATCGGCGGCATGCCTGTCGAGTCGCCGGCGCGGGCAAGGTGGACCGAGGCCGGCGTTCGCTACGTCCGCCGGGCGGGCCTGCTTTACGGCGTGGGCCTGCGCCAGCTGGTGCTGGTGGCGCCGGTCGTCTCGGCCCTGCTGGTACCGGCTTCGGGCCCGGTGGCGGCGCTGCTTGTGGCGGCGGTGCTGTACTCGCTGGACCGGTTCAGCGGCGACGTCGCCCATGGCTGACAGGGGCGCGGCAAAGAGGCTTCAAAATCCGCGCCCATGCTGTTCCTGCTTTCTCCCGCCAAGTCGCTCGACTACGACACCCCCACGCCACCTGAACTGGCTCCTGCGCTGACGCGCCCGCAGTTCCTCGACGACACCGCCGCGCTCATCGACGTGATGCGCACTAAGACGGTGGCCGACGTGCGCGAGTTGATGGACCTCTCCGAGCCGCTGGCCCAGCTCAACGTCGACCGGTACCAAGCCTGGCGCCCGCGCTTCACCGAGCACAACAGCAAGCCGGCGGTGCTGGCCTTCAACGGCGATGTCTACGACGGCCTGGACGCGAAGACGCTGTCTGCCGACGACATCGCCTGGGCACAAGGCCATGTGCGCATGCTGTCAGGCCTGTACGGCATCCTGCGCCCGCTGGACCGCATGCAGCCCTACCGGCTGGAGATGGGCACGCGCCTGGCAACGCCGGCCGGGAGCAATCTCTACGACTGGTGGGGCGACCGACTGGCCCTGCACTTGAACAAGCTCGCCAAGGCTGAGAAGGTGCCGGTCATCGTCAACCTCGCCTCGCAGGAGTACTTCCGCGCCGCCGACCGCAAGGCGCTCAAGCCGCGCGTGGTCGACTGCCAGTTCGAGGACTGGAAGAACGGCGACTACAAGATCATCAGCTTCTTCGCCAAGCGCGCCCGCGGCCTGATGGCGCGCTTTGCCATCCAGCAACGTCTGGAAACGCCGGACGGTCTCAAAGCCTTCAATCTGGACGGCTATCGTTGGGCCCCCGAGGTGTCTTCGCCCGAACGTCTGGTTTTCCGTCGCAAACCATGAGCCAACAAGTCATCACCCCCGAGCTCTGCGAATGGATCGCCGAGCAGACCCGCGCCGGCCATGCATCCGAGAGCGTGCTGGCCGCCATGCTGGGCAGCGGCTGGGACGAACAGGTCGCCCGCCAGGCGCTGGCGCGCACGCTGGGCCAGTCCGCCACGCTGACACCCGCGCCGGGCGCCACGCCCGGCCTGCCCGAGCCCGACCTCACCCGCTTCACGCCGGTCGTCAACGGCGGCGACCGCCCGGTCAAGGTCCTGATGGCGCTGCGTCAGCCGCGCGTCGTCGTCTTCGGCGATCTGCTGAGCGAGGACGAGTGCGACGGCATCGTCGGCCTTGCCAACAAGCGCCTGGCGCGCTCCGAGACGGTGGCCACCGCCTCCGACGGCAGTGAGGTGAACGCCGCGCGCACCAGCGACGGCATGTTCTTCGAACGCTGCGAGACCGACCTGATCCGCCGCGTGGAGTCGCGCATCGCCACGCTGCTGCGCTGGCCACTGGACCACGGCGAAGGCCTGCAGGTGCTGCGCTACCGCCCGGGCGCGGAGTACCAGCCGCATTACGACTACTTCGACCCCGGCCACGTCAGCACGCCCAACATCCTCGCGCGCGGCGGCCAGCGTGTCGGCACCTTGGTCATCTACCTGAACACGCCGGTGGCCGGCGGCGCCACGATCTTTCCGGACATCGGCCTGGACGTCGCGCCCGTCAAGGGCAACGCCGTGTTCTTCAGCTACGACCGGCCGCACCCGGCCACGCAGACCCTGCACGGCGGCGCGCCCGTCATCGAGGGCGAGAAATGGGTGGCGACGAAGTGGCTGCGCCAGGGCGTGTTCACCTGATCGCTCAGGCGAGAGCGACGGCCGCCGCAGCGAATGCCACCAGCACCGTGAACAGCAGCACGAAATAGCCCGCGCTCAGCAACAGCCCACGCCAGAGGGCAGCGCCCAAGCCCAGGCCGTAGACGTTGCGCATCGCCACGAGCCCGTGGCCGAAGACGGCGAACATCAGAACGGCAGACAGGTCCGCCGCGTTGGCCAGCAGCAGGGCCAGGAACCACAGACTATGGCTGTGCAGCGAGAACACGAAGTGCTCCGCGTAACGCCTACCGCTGCCGGCAAACATTGCTAGCAGCAGTGCCGCGAACAGCGGTTGCATGGCCAGCATGCCGTATGGCGCCAGCGCGCGCAGCTTGGCCCGGCCCTGCTCCTGGGTGATCGTGCCGGCCTTGTCCGAGAGGCGCGTGAGCGCCCGCTCGATGGCGCTGCAATCCTCAAGCGACCTGTCGCGGCAGTTGCCCCATTGCGTCTTGAGCTGCAGCTTGTCTTTGGCGGTCGCGCCGCTTGCCGCCCGAGCCGCGGCTTCGGTCAGCGTTTCGTCCGGACGTACTCGCACACGAGCCGCCGGGCGCGCCTCCTTCGCCACGTCAGCGGCCTTGTCGGCTGGCTTGACCTGGGCGGTCTCCGGTTCCTCGGCGTCCGGGGCATGCGGCAGTAGCGCCGAGCCGACGAAGAACAGGAAGCTCGCACTCAGGTACACCCGCAGCGGCAGCACGTAGCGCCGCCGCCGGCCGTGGAAATAGGCGTTGGTCAGATGACCCGGCATGCACACCAGCGCCCACAGGGTGCGCCACAGCGGGCCGTCGAAGGCGACGTAATGGCCCAGGTACTCCGTGAACATCTCGCGCACCGACGGCGGATGCAGGTCGGTCTCCTGGCCGCAGTGGCCGCAGTAGACCGGCCGCGGCGTGGCCAGCGTGAAGTGGCAGTTGCGGCAGTAGGGCAGGGCGGGGGTGCCGTGTTTGGGGCTCATGCGCTCAGCAATCGGTTGATCAGTTCGGGCGTGCTGCCGGCCGAGTATTTCTTCATCAGCCGCGCACGGTAGACATCGACGGTCCGGTGGCTGATGCCCAGGTGCCGGCCGATCTGCTTGCTGGTCATCCCATTCACCAGCAGGGCCGCTATTTCCCTCTCTCGCGCAGTCAGGGCCGCCGTCAGCCCGCGCTTGGCGGAAAGATCCTCGAAGCTCCAGATGCCCCGCGCGTGAGGATTGCCCGGGTGCAATGCGCGGCCGGTCACGTGGCACCAGAACAGGCTGCCATCAGCGCGCTTCATGACCCGGTCGTCGCCGTAGCGGCCGGTCGCGTCCAGGCTGGCCACGATGCGTTCGCCGGTGCGTTGGAATTCGTCGCTGGACGGATAGAGCAGCTCGAAGCTGTGCCCGATCAGTTGTTCGGCCTTCATGCCGAATATCTCCAGGGCATGCTGGTTGCAGTCACGCACCACGCGCTGTTCCGACAGGATCAGCCCGATCGGCGCGAGATCGAAGGCGAGGTGGTAGTCGGGCGGAGTCGCTGTCACTGCCGGGACTTCAGGGCAGGAACACGATGCGCATCGAGGCATCGACGAGGTTCAGCGGTAGGTAGCCGATGGCGTCGTTGTTGCGCTGAAGATAGGCCTTGACCGCGTCGGGCCCGATCAGCTCCAACGGCGCACGGCGGCGGCCGCCGAACTGCTGGGCCGCCCAGGCGCTTCGGTAGTCGGCGGGCGCCAGCTTCAGCACGCTGTTGAAGAATTGCTGGCGCGTGGTGTCCGCGCTCATGACGGGCTCTGCGAGGCTGCCGTCGCGCAGCCTCGCGCGCTGGCCCATGAACAGCTCCACCAGGGTCTGGCGATTGACGTCCTTCAATGGACTGCGCGATGAGACCACCACGGCCAGGGCCGGCGCCAGGAAATCGTTGATGAGTTGAATGGCGCGGCTGCTCGCCTGTACCTGCGCGATGGCCGCAAGCAATTGGCGCGAGTCCACCCGCGCCCGCGCCGAGACCAGACAGCGGTAGGCCCGGCTCCCTAACTGCAGCCGCCAGCCGCCCAGGCCTTCGAGGGGCTCCTGACTTGTGTACCAGCTGACCACCGGCTGGCTGCTGACGCCGTAGGGGTGGCGATTGATGGCGAGCTTGCGCAACAGCTTCTCGTCGCTGAGTGCGTCATCTCGCTTCAACCGGCCATCGGCGAACAAGGGGTCCAGTGCGGGGTAGGTCTGGCCCAGCAAGGTGCCCACGAGGGTTGCAGCAGGCAGCTGTTCCGGGGCGTCCGCAGCAGGGCTGGAGGTGTGGCCGAGCATCAGGTCCTGGATTTCGAGCAGGATCGGCCCGGCCAGGACGCCTTCGCGGCGCTGCGGATCCGCATTGCAGGCCAGGTCCGCCTCACCGGCAGCCAGCGCGGCTTCGATGCGCGGACGCGGCAGGACTTGCCATTCAGCGCGCCGCCCCACCTGCGCGGCGATCAGCCGGGTCAACTCGATGTCGAAGCCGGCGAGGGGCTGGTTGTCGCGCGAGATGACGAACGGCGGGCTCAGCGCCTGCGACACGGCCACCCGCAAGGGTTCCTGGGCCTGGCTCGGCCCGGTGACCAGCAGCAGGGCAAGCGCCCATGTCGCGGCGCCGCGCGTGCTTGCCAGGTGTGTGCAGGCGGCCGTCATCGCTTCAGAACACGAAGTCCAGGTTGGCGCTGAGCATGTGCACACGGCCGCTCCAGTTCTCGCTGCCTGCGGGCAGCAAGATCTCGTAGTTGCGAGGCGTGCGGGTGTCGCGCGTGGCCTGCCAGCGTTCCAGTTGCAGCTTCAGCGAAGCCTGCTCGTGGACGAACCAGCGCAAGCCCAGCAGGGCGATGCTGCGGTCCAGGGGCTGCTGCAGGCGCTGATCGAGTGCAGCCAGCGATGCAGCCACCTGGGCCGGGGCCCCCGGGCTCGCTTGCAGCCCGAGCGGGCGGTCGCGATAGCGGGTCTCACCATAGGCCGCATACGGCGTCAGGAGCTCCATGCGTCGCGAGAGCAGCACATACCAACCGTCTGCTGAAGCCGTGACCAGGGAACTGCTGGTGCGTCGCACCGCCTCGCCGTCCAGGGTCCAGCCACCGCCGAGTTTCCATGACAGGCCGATGTTGTACAGGCGCAGGTTGATGTTCTCGGTCTGCAGCCGTTCGCTGAACACGGCGTCACAGTTGGCGCACGGCCCGCCCGGTGTGCGCAGCGGCGCCAACTGGGCGGACAAGGTCGAATTGACCAGGTCCAGCGTTGATGGCGACACGCCGGCGCGCAGGGTCAGCGCGCCGGCTTGCCAGCGCGCGTAAAGGCTAGCCACGTTGCCCGGCGCCCTGCCGACGTCAGCCTTGGCATTGAAACGCCCCCCGCCGAGGTCCACCGTCAGCACGCCACCGGCTGCGTCGCCGCTCCATGAAAGATTGGCACCGTCAACCGGCGTGATGGACGTCAGGACATAGACCGCCGCCATGGGCCGGGCCGTCACGCGGGTCAGGCCGACATTGCGGGTCTCCGAATGGTGGAGCACGGACAGGGGCTGACGGCCGAGCCGAAGTGACCATGCCGGGTTCAGGCGCCAGCCCAGGTACAACCATTCGGTGCGGGGCCGGAAGCGGTAGCCCACGTCATCGGTGGCCTGGACCTGCCAGACGGCCTGCAAATCCTCGGTGAGTGTCCCGCGCGCCTGTACGGCCAGGACCGTGTCACCATCAAACCGCCATTGCCCGCCGCGTGATGAACGCAGCGAGGTGTTGCGCGGCTTCACCGCCACGACTTCGCTGTTCCCCTGATATGCCGACAGAGTGCCGAAGCCACCGATCTCAAGGTCTGCTGCCTGTCCAACGGCGGTTGTGCAAAGCAGGGCCAGCCCGGTGAACCATCGCCATCCCTTCATGTGGCCCTTCAAAGGTGTTGCAAGAAGTCGGCTGATTCTAAGGACGCACGAGCGCCGTTCAGCCTGGGCGCGGGCGGCTGCGCCACGCGATGGTCATGGGGGAAGCGTGTACGCAATCTTGCGTAATCGACGCAGGGGCGTGCCTGCCATTACCCTTCACCCCTTATCCAGCAGGAGACCGCATGAACAAGGTGTACCCGAGCGCCGACGAAGCGCTTCGCGGCGTAGTGAAGAACGGGCAGTTGCTCGCCGTCGGTGGCTTCGGCCTGTGTGGCATCCCCGAGGCGCTGATCGCCGCGCTGCGCGACAGCGCCGTCAAGGACCTGACGGTCATCTCCAACAATGCCGGCGTCGATGGCTTCGGCCTCGGCCAACTGCTGGAGACGCGCCAGATCAGGAAGATGATCTCCAGCTACGTCGGCGAGAACAAGGAGTTCGAGCGCCAGTTCCTGGCCAAGGAGCTGGAGCTGGAGTTCACGCCGCAGGGGACTCTCGCCGAGAAGCTGCGCGCCGGCGGCGCCGGCATCCCGGCCTTCTTCGTGCGCACCGGCGTGGGCACGCTGATCGCCGAGGGCAAGGAGACGCGCGAGTTCGACGGCGAGACCTACATCATGGAGCGGGCCCTGACGCCCGACGTGGCGTTGGTCAAGGCCTACAAGGCCGACAAGAGCGGCAACCTCGTCTTCCGCCGCACGGCGCGCAACTTCAACCCGGCTGCGGCCATGGCCGGCAAGCTGACCATCGTCGAAGTCGAGCAACTCGTCGAGACCGGCGAGATCGACCCGGACAGCGTCCACCTGCCGGGCATCTATGTGCACCGCATCGTCGTCAATGCGAATCCCGAGAAGCGCATTGAGAAGAAAACACTCTCTCCGAAGAAGGAGGCCTGAGCCATGGCCTGGACCCAAGACCAGATGGCCGCGCGCGCGGCCCAGGAGCTGGAAGACGGCTTCTACGTGAACCTCGGCATCGGCATCCCGACGCTGGTGGCCAACCATGTGCCGGCAGACAAGGAGGTCTGGCTGCAGAGCGAGAACGGCATGCTGGGCATCGGTCCCTTCCCGACCGAGGACGAGGTCGACGCCGACCTCATCAACGCCGGCAAACAGACGGTCACCACCATTCCCGGCTCGAGCATCTTCGGCAGCCACGACAGCTTCGCGATGATCCGCGGCGGCAAGATCAACCTGAGCATCCTGGGCGCCATGCAGGTCAGCGGCCAGGGCGACCTGGCCAACTGGATGATCCCCGGCAAGATGGTCAAGGGCATGGGCGGTGCCATGGACTTGGTCGCCGGCGTCAAGCGCGTCATCGTGCTGATGGAGCATGTCGCCAAGAAGAAGGACGGCACCGAGGACCTCAAGATCATCCCGAGCTGCACGCTGCCGCTGACGGGTGTGGGCGTGGTGGACCGCGTCATCACCGACCTGGGCGTCTTTGACGTCGTGCCGGAAGGCCTCAAGCTCGTCGAGCTGGCCGAAGGTGTGACACGGGAGTTCGCACAGAGCAAGACCGGGGTTCCCCTGCTCTAGTGGTTCCAGGACCAGCGGCTGCGCGCAGCCACCGCTCCTGGAACTTGTTTCTCCTGGTAATTGCGAAGACGTTTGTCACGACATGGCCGTGACGGGTGTGCCGGAGGCGGCGTGGTTGGCGATCATCCGCCCCGTCTATCCTCCGCCGCCTTATGCCTGACCTGCTGACCGCCCCTCTCGCCGAAGCACCAAAACCCGACGACGACACGTTGTCGCCATTGACCCCAGCCGCTGCCGCGCTGGCCGCCGCCACGCTGCTGAGCGCTTGCGGCGGCGGCGGCGGCGCCGGAGACAGCGGTGCAGCACCCGGA
>Ga0187844_10002010_pt1 | contig 14868 bp, 16 predicted proteins | sample SpaLakP09_SKY_50_FD_134517 | JGI IMG/M metagenome (GOLD analysis project Ga0187844, IMG submission 134517) | Oligotrophic lake water microbial communities from Sparkling Lake, Wisconsin, USA - SP09_SKY_50 | ecosystem: Environmental > Aquatic > Freshwater > Lake | place: USA: Sparkling Lake...
ATTGGCCCAGGGCGTGCCGTTGGGCGCGTAGGCGCCGGTGCGGTAGACCAGCAGCGGGAAGAACTGCTCCTTGGCCGGCTGCGCCTGCGCCAGGCTCGCGGCGCAGACCGTCAAGATCAGGGCGAGCGTTTTGTTGAATTTCATGCTTGTCTCCTATCGGGCACTCGGGGTGCGTTGTTTTACGAACGGGAACTCAATGAGGGAAGGGCCAGAGCCGCAGCTTCTCCTTGGCCGTGGCCCACAGCCGCGCCAGGCCATGCGGCTCGACGATCAGAAAGAACACGATCAGCGCGCCGAACACCATGCTCGTCAGGTGAGAGGAGGTGGCGGTGGAGAGCGGGATGCCCAGCAACTGCGGCAGGCGCTCCAGCGCGATGGGCAGCAGCACGATGAAGGCTGCACCCAGGAAGGCGCCCATGATAGAACCCAGGCCGCCGATGATGACCATGAACAGCAGTTGGAAGGAGCGGTCGATATTGAAGGCCGCCGGTTCCCAAGCGCCCAAGTGGATGAAGCCCCACAGCGCGCCGGCCACGCCGACGATGAAGGCGCTAACGGCAAAGGCGGTCAGCTTGGCGTGGATCGGACGGATGCCGATGACGGCCGCCGCCACGTCCATGTCGCGCATCGCCATCCACTCGCGGCCGATCGAGGAGCGCACCAGGTTCTTGGCCAGCAGCGCGAACAGGGCGACGAAGCTCAGGCAGAACAGGTATTTGGCCGCCGGGCTTTCGATGGGAATGCCGAACACGTTCAGCCCGGCCACGCTGACCGAGCCGGAGTCGGAGCCATTGGTCACGAACTTGAGCCGCAGCGCCGCCCAGTCGACGAAGAACTGCGCGGCCAGGGTCGCCACGGCCAGATACAGGCCCTTGATGCGCAGCGAAGGGATGCCGAAGATCACGCCGACCACGGTGGAGCAAAGGCCGCCCAGAAGCAGCGAGGCGATCAGCGGCATGCCCTCGATGCGGACCTGGAAGTTGTAGGCCGCGTAGGCGCCCACCGCCATAAAGGCCCCAGTGCCCAGCGAGATCTGGCCGCAGTAGCCGACCAGGATGTTCAAGCCCAGGGCCGCAAGCGACAGGATCAGGAAGGGCGTCAGGATGGCGCGGAACAGGTACTCGGGTGCCGTCAGCGGCACGACGATGAAGGCCACCGCCAACAGCAGCGCCATCGCGATGCGATCCTGTCGGATCGCGAGGATTTGCTGGTCGGCGCGGTAGCTCGACTTGAACTGGCCGTTCTCTCTGTAGAACATGGTTCAGACCCGATCGATGATCTTCTCGCCGAAGAGGCCTTGCGGCCTCACGAGCAAGAACAGAAGTGCAAGCACATAGGCAAACCAGATCTCGATCCCGCCACCCAGCATCGGCCCGATATAGATCTCCGACAGCTTCTCGCCCACCCCGATCAAGAGCCCGCCGATGATGGCGCCGGGCACCGAGGTCAGGCCTCCCAAGATCACCACCGGCAGAGCCTTGAGTGCCACCAGCGAAAGCGAGAACTGCACGCCCAGCTTGCTGCCCCAGATGATGCCGGCCACCAGCGCGACGAAGCCGGCCACGCTCCAGACGATGATCCAGATGGTGGAAAGCGGAATGCCGATCGACTGCGCGGCCTGGTGGTCGTCGGCCACCGCGCGCAGCGCCCGCCCGGTGGCGGTCTTCTGGAAGAACAGCGCCAGCAGGATCACCAGGGCCGCGGCGATCAGTGCCGCGTAGAGGTCTTCCTTGCTGAGCAGGATGCCGCCCGGGAACAGTGACTCGGCCACGATGACGGGGTCCTTGGGCATGCCCACATCGATCTTGTAGATGTCATTGCCAAACAGGGTCTGGCCCAAGCCGTCGAGAAAGTAGGTGATGCCCAAGGTGGCCATCAAGAGGGTGATGCCCTCCTGGTTGACCAGGCGGCTCAGGGCCAGCTTCTCAATCGCGTAGGCCACCAGCACCATCACCACCATCGCCAACAAGAAGGCCAGCACATTGGCCATCAGCTTGCTCTCGAGGCCGGTCCACTGCGGTATCCATTCGGCGAATCGCGCCATGGCCAGCGCGGCGAACAGCACCATCGCACCTTGCGCAAAATTGAACACGCCGCTGGCCTTGTAGATCAGCACAAAACCCAGCGCGATCAGCGAATAGAGCATGCCGGCCATCAGCCCGCCGATCAATGTTTCGAAGAAGAATCCCATGGTCTGTGGCCTTGTCAGTGCGAGGTGCCGAGATAGGCGCTGATCACATCGTCATTGCTGCGCACGGCGTCCGGCGTGCCGTCGCCGATCTTCTTGCCGTAGTCCAGCACGACCACCCGGTCGCTGATGTCCATCACCACGCCCATGTCGTGCTCGATCAGCACGATGGTGGTGCCGAACTCGTCGTTCACGTCGAGGATGAAGCGGCACATGTCCTGCTTCTCCTCCACATTCATGCCGGCCATCGGCTCGTCCAGCAGCAACACCTGCGGCTCCATCGCCAGCGCGCGGCCGAGGTCGACGCGCTTCTGCAGGCCGTAGGGCAGACGACCGACCGGCGTCTTGCGGTAGGCCTGGATCTCCAGGAAATCGATGATGCGCTCGACCTTTTCGCGCTGCGCGATCTCCTCGCGCTCAGCAGGGCCCCATCGCAGCGCCTGCCAGAGCAGGTTGCGCTTCATGTGCAGGTTGCGGCCGGTCATGATGTTGTCGAGCACGCTCATGCCCTTGAACAGGGCCAGGTTCTGGAAGGTGCGCGCCACACCCATCTCGGCCACCTGGCGCGAGTTCATGTGCCTGAAGGTCTGGCCCTTGAAGGTGATCGCGCCCTGTTGCGGCTGGTAAACGCCGTTGATGCAGTTGAGCATCGAACTCTTGCCCGCGCCGTTGGGGCCGATGATGGCGCGGATCTCGTGCTCGCGCACATCGAAGGAGATGTCGCTGAGCGCCTTCACGCCGCCGAAGGCCAGCGAGATGTTCTTGACCTCGAGGATGACGTCGCCGATTTTCTTGCTCGTCATGCTGCGCTCCGCACGGCAGGGAAGGTCTTGACGTCGACGATCTTCAGATCCGCCGACACCGAGCCCGAGCGCCCGTCCTCGAACTTCACCGCCGTCTCGATGAACTGCGAGTTTCGGCCCGCGTACAACGCCTCGATCAGCACCCCGTACTTGTCGGCGATGGCGCCGCGCCGCACCTTGCGCGTGCGGGTCAGCTCGCCGTCGTCGGCGTCCAATTCCTTGTGCAGGATCAGGAAGCGGCTGATCTGGCTGCCGGCCAGCAGCTCGTCCTGAGCCAGGTCGGCGTTGACTTTCTCGACGCACTCGCGGATCAGCTCGTAGACCTCGGGCTTTTGAGCCAGATCGGTGTAGCCGGCATAGGCCAGGTTGCGCCGCTCGGCCCAGTTGCCAACGGCATCGAAGTCGATGTTGATGAAGGCGCAGCAGCGGTCTCGTCGGTCGCCGAAGGCCACCGCCTCCTTGATGTGGGCAAAGAACTTCAGCTTGTTCTCCACATACTTGGGCGCGAACATGGCGCCGTCGTTCGGGCCGCCCATGATGCGGCCCACGTCCTTGGCGCGGTCGATGATCTTCAGATGGCCAGACGCATCGATGAAGCCAGCATCGCCAGTGTGATACCAGCCCTCGGCCGTGAGCACCTCGGCCGTGGCGGCGGGGTTCTTGAAGTAGCCCTTGAGCAGGCCCGGTGACTTGATCAGCAGCTCGCCCGAGGGGCTCAACTTGATCTCGACGCCCTCGATCGGCACGCCCACAGTGTCCGAGCGGGCCTGGTTGTCGGGCTGTAGGCAGACGAACACGGCCGTCTCGGTGGAGCCGTAGAGCTGCTTCAGATTGATGCCGATCGAACGGTAGAAGCTGAACAGGTCCGGCCCGATCGCCTCGCCGGCCGTGTAAGCCACGCGCACACGGGTAAGACCCAGTGTGTTGCGCAGCGGGCCGTAGATGGCCAGATTGCCCAGGGCATATTTGAAGCGGTCGAAAGTGCTGACCGGCTTGCCGTCCATCAGCGCCGGGCCGACGCGCCGCGCCAGCGCCATGCATTGATTGAACAGCCAGCGCTTCGGTGCACCGGCGTCTTCCATGCGGATCATCACGCTGGTCAGAAGCCCCTCGAAGACTCGTGGCGGCGCGAAATAATAGGTGGGCCCGATCTCTTTCAGGTCGATGCCGACCGTGCTGGCCGACTCGGGACAATTGACCACATAGCCGCAGGCCAGCCACTGCGCGTAGCTGAAGATGTTCTGGCCCACCCAGGCCGCCGGCAGGTAGGCCAGCACCTCTTCGTCGCAAGTGAGCTTGTCGAAGCGCGCACCGGCCTGGGCGCGGTCGATCAGGCTGGCGTGCGTGTGCATCACGCCCTTGGGATTCCCGGTGGTGCCGGAGGTGAAGAACAGCGCCGCCACGTCGCCCGGCTCGCCCAGGGCCACCTGGGTGTTGAAGAAGTCCGGCTGAGCCTGGGCATGCTGTCGGCCGCTCTCGCACAGCGCATCCAGCGAGGCCAGGCCGGCCTGCTCGTAGTTGCGCAGGCCACGCGGATCGTCAAACCAGATGTGGCCCAGGCCGGGGCACTGCTCGCGCAGCTCCAGCATCTTGTCGACCTGCTCCTGGTCTTCGACGATGGCGAAGTCCACTTCTGCATTGATGATGGGAAAGGCGAACTCCGCCGCCACCGCATCCTGGTAGAGCGGCACAGGAATGGCGCCCAGCGCCTGAGCCGCCAGCATCGCCGCTTGCAGCCGCGGCCGGTTCTCACCGACCACCACCAGGTGCTGGCCACGCTGCAAGCCGGCCTGCGCCAGGCCATGGGCCAGCTCACGCACCAGCTGCGCCAGTTCGGCCCAGGTCAGTGTCTGCCAGATGCCGTACTCCTTCTCGCGCAGTGCGGCAGCGTCGGGACGCTGGGTCGCATGGTCGAGCAAGAGCCGGGGGAACGTTGTCGTCGCCGCCATCTTTTGTTGTCTCCTGCGAGCCATCGTAGACTTCACTTTGACGCCATTTTGTCGTTGTACGGACAATCCAAGGGTCTGCCCGCCCCGCACTTTCCCGCATGCCATCCAGCCACACCGCCCCGCTGCGCCAACGTGCGCGTGCCGCCAGCCAGGCCGAGCTGGATGCCATCCCCTGGCTGGCCATCCTGGAGCCGGCGCAGCGCGCCGACGCGGTGGCGCAGTTGCAGGTCGCCGAGGCCGAGGTCGGCGAGCGCCTGTGCCGCATCGGCAAACCGGCCAACTACTGGTTCGGCGTCATCGACGGCCTGCTCAAGATGAGCAATGACGACTCCTCAGGCCAGGCCATCACCTTCACCGGCGTGCCGCCGGGCGGCTGGTTCGGCGAGGGCACCCTGCTCAAGCGCGAGGCCTACCGCTACAACATCCAGGCGCTGCGCCGCTCCACCGTAGCCGGCCTGCCACTGGAGACCTTCCATGCGCTGCTGGAGCACAGCATCGCCTTCAACCGCTTCATGCTGAACCAGCTGAACGAACGGCTGGGCCAGTTCATCGCCGCGCGCGAGATCGACCGCATCTCCGACCCCGACCTGCGCGTGGCCCGCAACCTCGCCGCGCTGTTCCACCCGCAGCTGTACCCGGGCGTGGGCAGCCTTCTGCGCATCACCCAGCAGGAGCTGGGCTATCTGGTGGGCCTGTCGCGCCAGCGGGTCAACCAGGCGCTCAACAGCCTGGCGGCGCACCGGCTGATCAGCATCGAGTATGGCGGCCTGCGCGTGCTCGATCTGCAGGGGCTGCGGCGGTTCCCGCAGCCAGCGGCTCAGTGATCAGCACAGCAGCAGGGCTTTTTCCTCAAGCGCCGAACGGCGTTGGTGGAGGCAGGGTCTTGGGCAGTTCGGCAAAGCGCGCCGCCGTCATCTCGTAGACCAGGCTGGGCGCCTGGCCCGGCACATCGGCCAGCGAACTCTTGAGCAGCATGCCGATGCGCTCCAGCGTCTTCCGCGAGGGGGTGTTGGCCGGCAGCACCACTGCCAGCACATTGGCCTCATGCAGGCGCTCGAAGCTCAGTTCCAGCGCCTTCACCGCCATCTCGGAGGCGAGGCCCTGGCCCCAGGCCTGCGGCCTGAAGCGAAAGTACAGGTAGAGGCCAGTAACACCACCCACCGTGCGGCTCATCACGCCGCCAAAGCCGAGCAACTGCTCGGGCTGCGCGCGCTCGGCAATGGCCCAATAGCCGAAGCCCTTCTCCTGCCAATGCGCCAGCCAGCCCTGCAGCAAGGCATCGGACGCCTCGCGGGAGGTCAGCGGGCCGCTGGGGCTGAAACGGTTGGCCACCGGGTCGGCATGCAGCTCGAACACCGCATCCAGATCGGTGGCCCGGGGCGCCCTCAGTGACAGGCGTGCGGTCTCCAGCCCGGAGGGGGCAAATGCGGACGACTCGCTCAATGACATGAATGCCTGCTCTCGACCCGTGACGGACTGGTGAAAACCCTTATTCTGAACCGGAAGCGCTGGAATAGCTGATGCGAAAACCCCTCATTCGCAGGACTCGTGCGGCGATCGCACAACAACTTTCTACAGCGCTGCGGCACCGAAGTGGCTTTACGGCACGGGCTTGCATCCAGGATCCACACCCATATACTGTACATAACAACAGTATCGCCACCATGCCAGCCCTCTCCTCCCCCACTCCTGCGCTCGAAACCCTGCACGCCCAGGTCTGGCGCGCCAGCAGCCTTGGCAGCAGCGCCAGCCCGTGTGTGTCCAGCGGTTTTGCCGCGCTGGACACCGAGCTGCCCGGCGGCGGCTGGCCGACCCGTGCGCTGACCGAAATCATCAGCCCGCAGCATGCGGCGCTGGAGTGGCGGCTGCTGGCGCCGGCCCTGGTAGGTTTGTGCGAGCCCATCAAGAAACGCCCGCTGCTGCTGATCAACCCGCCGCTTACGCCGCATCTGCCGGGTTTGCAAGCCTGCGGCCTGCCACCGCAGGCGCTGATCTGGATCGCCGCCGACACGCCACAGCAGCAACTCTGGGCCACTGAGCAGGCAATCAAATCGAATGCCGCGGCGGCCGTGCTGGCCTGGCTACCGCAGGCACGGCCCGAGCAGATCCGCCGGCTGCAGGCCTGCGCCCAGGGGGCGGACGCGCCGATCTTTTTGTTCCGGCCCTGGCTTGCGCAGCAGCAATCCTCAGCCGCGCCCTTGCGCATGATTTTGACTCCAGGGGCAGCCTGGAGTCTCGATGTGCGCGTGCTCAAGCGCCGCGGACCGGCGTTCGAGGGCTGGCTGAGCCTACCTTCTGTGCCCACGGAACTGGCCCCTGTCCTGACGTCGCGCATGCTGGCCCTTGACGACCCTGCCGCGCCCCTCATCCAGGAGCCTGCGTATGCACTGGCTCGCCCTGCTTCAGCCACCGCTACCGAGCAGCACTGAGCCCGCGACGCCAGCAGGGCAGGCCGCCCAGCAACAGGCGCTGGCCTCGTTGGCCCTGCGCTTCAGTCCATCGAGACGCCCCAACTGCGCCCCGTCAGTTGAGGCACCCGGTATCGCGCCTGCTCGCCGTCGAAGGCGTCTGGCAGCGCGGCGACGGCGGCGTGCAGCACCTGCTGGCGCGGCGCTTCGAGAACCTCACGCCGCTGCTGGGCCGGCTGACGATGGAGAGCCGGGACTTCAAGTGAGATCGGACCGATCGGCTAAAATCCGCGCTCCTTCAACGCAGCCACTGGACAAATACCATGTATCGCTGTGCACTCACTGCCTTCGCTGCAGTCACCGTCTGCATCTCGGCCCAGGCCCAGGTGCACCGTCCCTTCCCCGCCAACGCCCTGCGCGGTGAAATGGTGGTCCTGCAAAGCCCAGACGTCAGCCTGAACGGCCGCACTGCCCGCATGTCACCGGGCGCCCGCCTGCGCGGCGAGACCAATCTGCTCCTGCAGCCGGCCAGCGTCAGCGGCCAGAAAATGATCGTCCACTACACGATCGACCCGTCCGGGCAGTTGCAGGATGTGTGGGTGCTGAACCCGGTCGAGCTGGCCAACAAAACCTGGCCCCGCTCGCCGCAGGAAGCGGCCAGCTGGTCCTTCGATCAAGCCTCGCAAATCTGGACACGATGATGAGCAGCAAAAAAGTCTTCATCAAGACCTTCGGTTGCCAGATGAACGAGTACGACTCGGGCAAGATGGCAGACGTACTGGGTGCCGCCCAGGGCTACGTGGAAACGAAGGACGTCGAGCAGGCCGACCTGATCCTGTTCAACACCTGCTCGGTGCGCGAGAAGGCGCAGGAGAAGGTCTTCAGCGACCTCGGCCGCGTCAAGCACCTCAAAGAGAAGGGCGTGATGATCGGCGTCGGCGGCTGCGTGGCGTCGCAAGAAGGCGCAGCCATCATCGAGCGAGCGCCTTACGTGGACATCGTCTTCGGCCCGCAGACCCTGCACCGTCTGCCCGCCATGCTGGATGCACGCCGTGACCAGCGTCGCCCGCAGGTGGACATCTCCTTCCCCGAGATCGAGAAGTTCGACAACCTGCCGCCGGCCAAGGTCGAGGGCGCCAGCGCTTTCGTCTCCATCATGGAAGGCTGCTCCAAGTACTGCAGCTACTGCGTCGTCCCCTACACGCGCGGCGAGGAAGTCTCACGCCCCTTTGAGGACGTGCTGACCGAGATCGCCGGCTTGGCCGACCAGGGCGTGATGGAGATCAACCTGCTGGGCCAGAACGTCAATGCCTACCGCGGCAAGATGGGTGAAAGTGGTGAGTTCGCCGACCTCGCCCTGCTGCTGGAATACGCCGCCGAGATCCCCGGCATCCAGCGCCTGCGCTTCACTACCAGCCATCCGAACGAATTCAGCCAGCGCCTGGTCGATGCCTTCGCCAAGGTGCCCGCCCTGGTCAACCACCTGCACCTGCCGGTCCAGCATGGCAGCGACCGCATCCTGATGGCAATGAAGCGCGGCTACACCGCCCTACAGTTCAAGAGCACGATCAAGAAGCTGCGCGCGCTCAGGCCCGACATCCGCATCGCCAGCGACTTCATCGTCGGCTTCCCCGGCGAGACCGAGGAAGACCACGCCAAGCTGATGAAGCTGGTGCGCGACATCGGTTTCGACCAGTCGTTCAGCTTCATCTTCAGCCCGCGCCCCGGCACGCCAGCCGCCGCGCTGGAGGACACCACGCCTTACGAGGTCAAGGTGCGTCGTTTGCAGGAGTTGCAGGCCGAGATCGAAGCCAACACCCTGCGCATCAGCGAGAGCATGGTCGGCAAGGTCGAGCGGATTCTGGTGACCGGTCATGCACGCAAAGATGCGACCGAGCTGATGGGCCGCACCGAGTGCAACCGCATCGTCAACTTCAAGGGCCATGAGCGGCTGATGAACCAGTTGGTCGACGTGAGGATCACCCAGGCTTTTGCGCATTCATTGCGTGGCGAGGTTCTGACAATCAAGGAAAATGCCGTAGCCTGATAAAAACAAGGGAGGGCGAATGATTCCGATATATCGCTTGGCGCTAGGTTTGACCTTGACGCTGTCTGGCTTGATGAACGCGGGCGCGGCAGAACTCAGCGCGGACAAGACGTCTGCCACAGCCTGCCGCGACACCGGAAGCTATCCCCTGCCGCAGATTCCCTGGATGGGCAAATTCGGCTACAAGGTTTCGGTGACGGTCAAAGACGGGCGCCCTGAAGACGTGGATATCGAAACAGTCCGGGGCCCTGACAAGACCAGCAACCGCACTATCACGGAGAGCCTGCGGGAGCATGTCAAGAAGAACTACGTCTGCGAGGGTGTCGAGCAGAAGAGCGTGTTCTATCTCATCCTGAACTTCCCGCACGAGGTGCCCGCACTGGCCGCAAAGAGATTGGCGCTGCGGGCGGCGCTGCCCGCACTTCACGCCGCGGCGACAGCGAGTGCAGCGGCGGCCGCGGCCTCAGACATCCCTGCTGAGACACTGGTGCCGGTACGCGCGGCCATGGTCTGCACGGCCATGGGCAAGCCGCCGGTACCGGCGACCAATGCAGTGGGTACGCTCTCTCTGCACGTCATCGTGGATGTCAACGATGGAAAGATCGGTCTCGTCGACACCAAATTGAAACAGGGCAGCAATGACCCGTCACTGAACAGAAAATTCATAGAGCTGGTGAGCAGCACCGTCCGCGAAACCTATCAATGCCCGGGCAACCACATCTTCGAGCAGGAATTCACATTCACTATCTCCTGACGATCGCGGCTGCCTGCCTTCAACGCCGGATCATCAGCCACCACTGGGGCAGGCTGATGCCCAGCAACATCAGCCCGTAGCCCAGCATCTTGCCGTCATGACCGGTCACTACCAGGGCCGCGACCACGGCGAGACTGCCGCCCGCGGCGCCCCAGAGGGCCAGCCGGCGCCATGGTGTATTTTTCAGTTCGCGCCGCCAAACCAGCTTGGCGCAGCCGGCCAGCAAGGCAGCAACAGACCAAGCAGGGGCAAAAAGTTGGGTGATGTGCCAGAAGGCGTCGAGCGGGCTCAAGGTTTCCTTTGCGTATTCAAGCGCGTGTTTCAGCAAATTTTATAATCCTTCCATGTCGGTGTTCGCTCTCGGTCTGAACCACAACTCCGCGCCGCTCGATTTGCGCGGCCGGTTTGCGTTCACGCTCGAACAATTGGCGCCAACCCTGCTAGGTTTCCGCGAGCATCTGCAGGCCAAGGCCGGCGCAGAGGCGGCGATCCTCTCCACCTGCAACCGCACCGAACTCTACGTGGCCGGCAACGCGGCCATGGTGCAGCCGGCCGTCGACTGGCTGGCCGGCGTTGGCGGCGTCGGCAGCAGCGCGCTGATGGATCACGCCTACGTGATGGAAGGCGGCGCCGCCGCGCGCCATGCCTTCCGCGTCGCCAGCGGGCTGGACTCGATGGTGCTGGGCGAGCCGCAGATCCTTGGACAGATGAAGCAGGCGGTTCGCGAGGCGACCCAAGCCGGCACCGTCGGAGCGACCCTGCACCAGCTGTTCCAGCGCAGCTTCTCGGTCGCCAAGGAGGTACGCACCTCGACCGAGATCGGCGCCCACTCGATCAGCATGGCCGCCGCCTCGGTGCGCCTGGCCGGCCAGCTGTTCGAGGACCTGTCCAAGATCAAGGTGCTGTTCGTCGGCGCGGGCGAGATGATCGAACTGGTCGCCACCCACTTTGCCGCCAAGTCTCCCAAGTCGATGGCAGTGGCCAACCGCAGCCTGGAGCGCGGCGAGAAGCTGGCTGGCCGGCTAGCTGCCGAGTCCATCCGCCTGGCCGACCTGCCGCATCGCCTACATGAGTTCGACGCGGTGATTTCCTGCACCGCGTCCAGCCTCCCGCTGATCGGCTTGGGTGCCGTCGAGCGAGCCCTGAAGCTGCGCAAGCACCGGCCGATGTTCATGGTCGACCTGGCCGTACCGCGCGACATCGAACCCGAGGTGGCCCAGCTCGATGACGTCTACCTCTATACCGTCGACGAACTGGCAACGGTGGTGCAGACGGCCGGCGAGAAGCGCCAAGCCGCCGTGCAGCAGGCCGAGGCCATCATCGAGACCGGCGTGCAGAGCTTTGTGCATTGGATGGGCCAGCGCAATACCGTGCCGCTGATCCAGGCCCTGAACGCCCAGGCCGACGACTGGCGCGAGCTGGAAATCGCCCGCGCCCGCAAGCTGCTGGCGCGCGGCGCCGGTGTGGACGAGGTGCTGGAGGCGCTGTCCCGCGGCCTGACCCAGAAAATGCTGCACGGCACCCTCGCCGAGCTGCACGCTAGCGAGGGCGAGCAGCGCATGCAGTTGGCGCAGACGGTGTCGCGCCTGTTCCTGCGCAAAAGCAGCAAGAGTCCGTCGGAAAATTAGCGTCGCTGAAAGCCCGACCCTGCGCCTTGCAGGCCCCCAAGCTTTTTGCGAATGCTCCGATGAAAGACTCCCTGCGCCAACAATTCGACCGCCTGGCCTACCGCCTGGACGAGCTCGACAACATCCTCGCCGATGGCTCCGTGGCCGCCGACATGAAGCGCTATCGCGCGCTGACGAAGGAGCAATCCGAAGTCTCTGATCTGGTCGGCAACTATCGCCAGTACTTGCAGCGCGAGGCCGATCTGGCCGAGGCGCGCGGCATGCTCGATGACCCGGAAATGGCCGAGATGGCCCGTGAAGAGATCGCCGCAGCAGAGGCCGACATGGCCCGGCTGCACGAGGCGCTACAACTGTCGCTGCTGCCACGCGACCCCGACGACGAGCGCCCGGCCTTCCTGGAAATCCGCGCAGGCGCAGGCGGCGACGAGTCGGCCCTGTTCGCAGCCGACCTGGCCCGCATGTATTTGCGCTATGCCGAGCGCCAGGGCTGGAAGACCGAAATCCTGTCGGAAAGCGTCTCCGACCTGGGCGGCTACAAGGAGCTGGTACTGCGCATCGAGGGCGACAAGGTCTACGGCAGCCTCAAGTTCGAATCCGGTGGCCACCGCGTCCAGCGGGTGCCGGCCACCGAGAGCCAGGGCCGCATCCACACCAGCGCCTGCACGGTGGCAGTGATGGCCGAGCCGGACGAGGCCGAGGAGGTCACGCTGAACCCTGCCGAGCTGCGCATCGACACCTTCCGAGCCAGCGGCGCCGGCGGCCAGCACGTCAACAAGACCGACTCGGCAATCCGCGTCACCCACATCCCGACCGGCCTGGTGGCCGAATGCCAGGACGACCGCAGCCAGCACCGCAACAAGGCCAAGGCCCTGGCCGTGCTGACCGCGCGCCTGCGCGACAAGGACAAGAACGAGCGCGCCAGCAAGGAGGCCGCCACCCGCAAGGGCCTGATCGGCACCGGTGACCGCAGCGACCGCATCCGCACCTACAACTTCCCGCAGGGGCGCCTCACCGACCACCGCATCAACCTGACGCTCTACAAGCTCGACGCCATCATGAATGGCGACCTCGACGACGTGGCCGCCGGCCTGCAGGCGGCACAGGCCGCCGAGCAACTGGCGCTGCTGGAAGGCCGGGCGTGACCGTTGCCGAAGCGCTGGCGATGGCGCGCGAGCTGGGCGTCGACCGGCTCGATGCGCAACTGCTGCTGGCCGCCCTGCTGCAGCAAGACCGCGCCTGGTTGATAAGCCATGACGACTTTGCACTGAGCACCGGGCTGGCCGAGCGCCTGCGCGTGCAGTTGCAGCAGCGCGCCAAGGGGGTGCCCTTTGCCTATCTGGTCGGCGAGCAGGAGTTCCACGGCCTCAAGTTGCAGGTGACGCCGGACACCCTGGTGCCGCGCCCCGATACCGAGACGCTGGTGGACTGGGCGCTGGAATTGCTGTGCGGCGAGGAACGGGTCGTCGACCTCGGCACCGGCAGCGGCGCGATCGCTCTGGCGATCAAGCACCGCCACCCGGCGGCACGGGTCGAGGCAGTGGATCTCAGCGCGGCAGCCTTGAAGGTGGCCGCCGCCAACGCGCAGCGCCTCGGGCTCGATGTGCAATTCCACTTGGGCGACTGGTGGCAGCCCCTGGCCGGCCAGCGCTTCGAGCTGATCGTCAGCAACCCGCCCTATATCGCTGGGGCCGACCCGCATCTGCCTGCCCTTCGCCACGAGCCGCTCGGCGCGCTGACCCCCGGCGGCGACGGCCTGTCGGCGTTGCAATCCATCATCGACGGCGCGCCCAACCATCTGCAGCCCGGCCGCTGGCTCCTGCTGGAGCATGGCTATGACCAGGCCGAGCCCGTTGCGGCGGCGCTACGGGCGCGCGGCTTTACCGACCTGGCCCTGCGCCACGACCTCGGCGGCCGGCCCCGGGTGAGCGCTGGGCGCTGGCCGGACGCTTGAGCGCTGCAGCGAGGACAGGCCGCAACAGAAAGGCCTTTACCGTCCATCTTTGCACGCCCATCGCTGCCCCCAAGGCGTAGCATGGACTCAAAGCTGCATTTGCAACAGCATCAGGAGATCGCCATGACGTCCGCGCCACTGACTCCTCTCGCTCATATCGGCCTGGCCCTGCTGCTGGCCGCCTGCCTGCTGCCCGCCCGGGCCGCCGAAGGGCTGCGCGCCGAGGACAAGCATCCCCGCTGGCAGGCCCGCCTGCAGCTGAGCAGCCTCGACAGCAACGCGGATGCCACGCGCTACATCGGCTCGCGGATGCTGAGCGCCAATCTGCTAGGCGACTACTACCTGACCGGCTCCGGCCTGGGCGGAGTGCGTGGCGGCCTGCGTGCCACCGGCGGCGTGCTGCTGGGCCCGCTGTCGATGGCGCAGACCGGCGCCGGTCTGGCGCTGGGCGCCAGCAGCACCCAGCTTGGGCAGCATGTGGCCGTTGGCCAGCGCAGCCTGAGCCTTTTGTCGCCCAGCCCAGAACTCAATGAACCCAACAGCTCGGTGTCCTATCTGGGCATCGGCTACACCGGCCACGCTCTGCGCAGCGGCATCAGCTTCAGCGCCGACCTGGGCCTGTTCAACGGCAGCTCGCTGACGGGCCCGCGCCTGGGCCGAAGCCATGCCCTGGGGATGGAAGACGTGTTGCGCGACATGCGCTACAAGCCGGTGCTGCAATTGGGGCTGTCTTACAGCTATTGAGCGAGCAGGCCGCGGCTCGCCGATAATCGCGCCTGAGATTTCACTTTGGGCGAGATGACAATGAACGACGTTCAGCAACGCATTGACGAACTGGTCAAGGGCAACCGCGTGGTGCTATTCATGAAGGGCACGGCGCAATTCCCGATGTGCGGCTTCTCCGGCCGCGCGATCCAGATCATGAAAGCCTGTGGCGTGACCGATCTGAAGACCTTCAACGTACTCGAAGACGAGGGCGTGCGCCAAGGCATCAAGGACTACGCCAACTGGCCGACCATCCCCCAGCTCTACATCAAGGGCGAATTCGTCGGCGGCACGGACATCAGGATGGCGCTGTGCGAGGCGGGCGAAGTGCAGCAGGTCTTGAGCACCTGACTGTTCAAAGATAGGTCGTTGGGG
>Ga0187844_10002011_pt1 | contig 14863 bp, 11 predicted proteins | sample SpaLakP09_SKY_50_FD_134517 | JGI IMG/M metagenome (GOLD analysis project Ga0187844, IMG submission 134517) | Oligotrophic lake water microbial communities from Sparkling Lake, Wisconsin, USA - SP09_SKY_50 | ecosystem: Environmental > Aquatic > Freshwater > Lake | place: USA: Sparkling Lake...
CTGGCGGGCTTTATGCGCATTTTGACGCCTGGGTTTGTGGTGCATTACCAAGGGCGGTTGCTCAATATCCACCCCTCGCTGTTACCGGCTTTCACAGGCCTCAACACCCATCAACGGGCATTAGATGCCGGTTGCCGCTTTGCCGGTGCCACGGTGCATCAAGTGACGGTGGATTTAGACGATGGGCCGATTCTTGCGCAAGCTGTGGTGCCGGTAATGCTTGACGACACGGCAGACAGTTTGGCCGCAAGGGTGTTGACGCAAGAGCACTTGGTATACCCGCAAGCGATTGCAGACTGGCTAAGCCGCCAACCTTGAATTGCGCGGCAAATGCGCGGTTAAAAATTCCATCTGGTCGGCCAATATACGGCGGTTGCGCAAAATAAAGTCTTCCCACAGCGTGGGCACATAAGGGGTGTAGAGCAAAGGCATGCGGGCTTGCTCCGGCGTGCGGTTGGCTTTGCGGTGGTTGCAAGCGCGACAAGCGGTGACCACATTCATCCAAGTGTCCAAGCCGTGCTGGCCAAACGGGATGATGTGTTCGCGGGTGAGTTCGGTTTCGTGGAAATCATCGCCACAGTAAGCGCAGATATTACGGTCGCGGGCAAAGAGTTTGCTGTTGGTCAAACCTGGTTTGAGGTCAAACGGGTTGATGCCCGGCACGCCCTTGGTGCCAATGATGCTGTTGACAGTGATGATGGACTGCTCGCCGGTGATGGCGTTGTGGCCGCCACGAAACACCGCAATTTGTGCGCCGGCTTCCCAACGCACTTCCTCCGCTGCATAGTGGATCACTGCTTGTTCCAGCGAAATCCAAGATTGCGGCAACCCTTGGGCTGACAGCTTCAACACCTTCAACATTCACCTCCCTAGAGATCAAAGCGAGCACTGACGTCGATTCCTAGACAATATACCTTGTTTTCATGAAACAACTTTCTCCAGTCAAACCAAGACATGCACATCTTTCGCGGCATTCACCACCCCAAACTGGCAGCGGCCTGCGCTGCAACCATTGGCAATTTCGATGGCGTTCACCGCGGGCACCAAGCCATGCTGGCTTTGCTACGCAATGAAGCACGCCATCGCGCCCTGCCCTCCTGCGTGATGACCTTCGAGCCGCACCCACGCGATTTTTTTGCCCAGCGGCTTGGCAAGCCCGAGATGGCGCCGCCACGCATCGCCAGCTTGCGCGACAAACTCGCCGAGCTAGAAGCCTGTGGCGTCGACCAATGCGTGATCATGCCGTTCAACCCTTGGTTGTCTGGTTTGACGCCGGACGAATTCGTGCAACAGGTATTGGTGCAGGGCTTGGGCACCCGCTATGTGCTGGTTGGCGACGATTTTTGCTATGGCGCCAAGCGTGCAGGAAACTACGCCTCTTTGTCGCTGAGCGGGCAACATTTGGGGTTTGAAGTGGCACGCATGAACAGCTATGAAATTTCCGATTCACTCGCTTTACATGGCCAAGCCACCTCTAGCGGCCGCGTATCGAGTTCGGCAGTTCGCCAAGCTTTGGAGCAAGGGGATATGCGCCGCGCTGCACTTTTGCTGGGGCGGCCCTACGCCTTGTCGGGCCATGTGATTCACGGACGCAAACTGGGGCGCGAACTCAACTGTCCCACCTTGAATCTGCGCTTTGCGCATGCCAAACCCGCAGCCAGTGGTATTTTCGTGGCGCAAGTACATGGCCTGAGCGACAAACCGCTGCCTGGCGTAGCTAACTTCGGTGTGCGCCCCTCGCTTGACGCCAACGACGTCAACCGTGGACAGGTATTGCTGGAAACGCATTGCCTAGAGTGGCCAGCAAGCTTGGGCGCGCAAGGGGGCTACGGTAAACTCATTCGTGTTGAACTGCTGCATAAATTACACGACGAATTAACCTATGACAGCCTTGATGCACTTCAGCAAGGCATCGCCCAAGACTGCATTGACGCTCGTCAGTGGTTTCAAAAATGACCGATAAAACCCCTACCCCCGACACAAGCATCAATATGATGGACACGCCGTTTCCCATGCGCGGCGATTTACCCAAACGAGAACCCGCTTGGGCCAAGGCTTGGTCAGACCAAGGTCTGTACAAACAACTGCGAGATGCGCGGCATGGTCAACCGCTGTTTGTCTTGCATGATGGGCCGCCCTATGCCAACGGCAAACTGCACATTGGCCATGCGCTGAACAAAGTGCTCAAAGACATGATTGTGAAAAGCCGTCAACTGGCCGGCTTTGACGCGCAATACATTCCCGGCTGGGACTGCCATGGCCTTCCTATTGAAAACGCCATTGAAAAATTGCATGGCCGAAAACTCAGTCGCGACGATATGCAAGCCAAGAGTCGCGCCTTTGCCACCGAACAAATAGAGCAGCAACGCGAGGACTTCAAACGCTTGGGCGTTTTGGGCGACTGGGAGCGCCCTTACCGCACCATGGACCCGGCCAACGAGGCAGGACAAATCCGCGCTTTCAAACGTGTGATTGAGCGCGGCTTTGTTTACCGCGGCTTAAAGCCTGTTTATTGGTGCTTCGATTGCGGCTCTTCCTTGGCCGAGTTTGAAATTGAATACGCCGACAAAAAAAGCGACACCTTGGACGTGGCTTTTCTGTGTGCCCAGCCCGACAAACTGGCTGCGGCCTTTTGTTTGCCCAAGCTATCTAAAGACGCCTTTGCCGTCATTTGGACCACCACCGCTTGGACCATTCCTGCCAACCAAGCCCTTAACCTCAACCCCGAGTTGAACTACGCCTTGGTAGACACTGAGCAAGGTTTGTACATCTGCGCTGAGAGCTTGGTAGAAAAATGTTTAGAGCGCTGGCAACTCAGCGGCCAAGTGATTGCCACCTGTGTGGGAAAAGCCTTGGACTTGATCGAATTTCAGCACCCACTGTCGCATGTAGACGCAGGCTTTCAACGCACCGCACCCGTGTATTTGGCCGACTACGCCACAGCGGACGACGGCACCGGCATCGTGCACAGCGCGCCCGCTTACGGCTTGGACGACTACAACAGTTGTTTAGCCCATGGCATGCACTACACCGACATCTTGAACCCGGTGCAAGGCAACGGCGCGTATGCCGCCGACTTCGCGCTGTTTGGCGGCCAGCATATTTGGAAAGCCGTGCCGGTCATTTTGGAAGCGCTGAAAAACGCCGGCCGATTGATGGCCACCCACGGCATCACACACAGCTACCCGCATTGCTGGCGGCATAAAACACCGGTCATCTACCGCGCCGCGGCCCAATGGTTTATCCGCATGGACGAGGGCGTGGGTGTGTTCACCACGAACAAAGCCCCCCAAACATTGCGTCAATTGGCGCTAGACGCCATCGAGCAAACCCAGTTCTACCCCGAGAACGGCAAAACCCGTTTGCGCGACATGATCGCCAACCGTCCCGACTGGTGCATTTCGCGCCAGCGCTCTTGGGGCGTGCCCGTGCCTTTCTTTTTGCACAAAGACAGTGGCGAATTGCATCCGCGCACCATGGCCATCTTGGACCAAGCTGCTGACATGGTGGCGCTTGGCGGCATCGAGGCTTGGAGCCGCGCCACAGTACAAGACATCCTCTGCGAAAAGGGCGATCAACCTGAGCATTACACCAAGAGCACCGACATCTTGGAAGTGTGGTTTGACTCAGGCTCAACCTTTGAACACGTTCTGCGCGGCAGCCACAAAGACGCTTACAACCGCGCACCGTTTCACGAGACCGGCCCCGAGGCCGACTTGTATTTGGAAGGCCATGACCAGCACCGCGGTTGGTTTCACAGCTCTTTGCTCTTGGGTTGCGCCTTGTACGACCGCGCACCTTACCGAGGCTTGTTGACCCACGGTTTTGCCACCGACGGCCAAGGCCGCAAGATGAGCAAATCGCTTGGCAACACCGTGGTGCCTCAAGAAGTCACCGACAAGCTAGGCGCAGAAATCGTTCGCCTGTGGGTAGCGTCCACCGATTACTCCGGCGACTTGAACATAGACGAGAAAATTTTGGCGCGGGTGGTTGACACCTACCGGCGTGTTCGCAATACCTTGAAGTTTTTGCTGGCCAACACCAGCGACTTTGATATCGCCAAAGACGCTGTGCCTTTGGCCGATATGCTGGAGGTAGACCGTTACGCTTTAAGTCGCACCGCACAACTGCAAGCCGACATCGTGGGCCACTACAACGCCGAACGCGGCGTGTTTGAAGGTGGGCATTTTGGGGTCTATGAATTTCACCCCGTGGTGGCCAAGTTGCAAATCTTTTGCTCAGAAGACCTGGGTGCTTTCTATTTGGATGTGCTCAAAGACAGGCTCTACACCACCCAAGCCAGCTCGCATGCCAGACGCAGCGCACAAACCGCTTTGTGGCACATCACCCAAGCCATGCTGCGCTGGATGGCACCGTTTCTCAGCTTCACCGCGGAAGAGGTTTGGCAGGTCTTGGGGCTGGGCCCGACTGTCTTCACCAGCACCTATATGCAGCTCGCCTCGCCTGACCCCGCCTTGCTGAGCAAATGGTCGCGCATCCTGAAACTGCGTGAAGAGGTGAATAAAGAAATTGAATTGGTGCGCAGCCAAGGCTTGGTGGGCTCATCTTTGCAAGCTGAAGTCGACCTTACTCTGCCTGCAGGTGACTTAATCATGCTGCAAAGCTTGGGCGAGGATGTGCGCTTTGTGTTCATCATTTCTGCGCTTCGCTTGCATGCGGGCGATGCCTTGGGCATACAAGTGACGCCCTCGACCAACCCCAAATGCGAACGCTGCTGGCATTACCGAGCCGATGTCGGGCACGACGCCACGCATGCAGCTTTGTGTGGCCGCTGCACCAGCAATGTGTTTGGCGCTGGCGAGGCCCGCCTCGTGGCTTAGTACATGGAAAAAAAATCATCCCCTTCGATGTTGCTGTGGCTGGGCATTGCCTTGGTGGTGCTGCTGATCGATCAAATCACCAAATTGCTGATCGTAGACAGCTTTGCTTGGGGCGACAGCCAGCCCATCACAGCGTATTTCAACTTGGTGCAGGTGCACAACAGCGGCGCGGCGTTCTCCATGCTCTCCAACGCTTCGGGCTGGCAGCGCTGGTTTTTCACGGGCATTGGGGTGGTGGCAACCGGATTTATTCTGTGGATGCTGCGCAACCACCCCACGCAAAAACTGTTTTGCTTTGCGCTGGCACTGGTTTTGGGTGGCGCGGTAGGCAATGTGATCGACCGCTTGGCCTACGGCCATGTGATCGACTTCCTTGACTTTCACTGGGACTTTCTGGCGCCAGTGTTTTATCAAGGGCATTTCCCCGCGTTCAATGTGGCTGACAGTGCCATCAGCGTAGGGGCGGTTTGCCTGATCTTGGATGAGTTGCTGAGGGTTCGCAAGAGCTGAAGACTCTTACAAACCTTCAGCAAATTTAAACCGTCAAAATCGTGCAGCCCGTGGTTTTGCGTGCTTCCAAATCGCGGTGCGCTTGTGCCACTTCGGCCAAGGGGTAGCGCTGGTCAATGTGTATCTTCACCTTTCCACTGCCCACCACCTCGAACAAATCTTCGGCCATGTGTTGATTGACCTCGCGGGTTGCGATGTGGGTGAACAAGGTTTGGCGGGTCACATATATGGAGCCTTTGGCACCCAAGATACCCGGCGCAAAAGAAGCGACAGGCCCCGAGGCGTTGCCGAAACTGGCCATCAAACCAAAGGGTGAGAGGCAGTTGAGCGACTTGTCCCAAGTGTCTTTGCCCACCGAGTCGTAGACCACTTTCACGCCTTTGCCACCGGTGATGTCTTTCACGCGGGCTTCAAAATCTTCTTTGGCGTAGTTGATCACGTGGGCTGCACCATTGGCTTTGGCCAAGGCGCATTTTTCGTCGCTGCCGGCCGTGCCTATGAGTTGGTAACCCAGTGCTTTGGCCCATTGACAAGCAATCAAGCCCACGCCACCGGCGGCGGCGTGGAACAAAATCAAGTCACCCGCTTGCAAGCCGGCTTGGGGCAAGGTGCGCTTGAGCAAGTACTGCACCGTCAAGCCCTTGAGCATCATGGCTGCTGCGGTATCGAAGTCGATGTTGTCAGGCAGCTTGCAGACGTTTTTGGCCGGCATCACGCGCGCTTCGCAATAGCTTCCTGGAGGCGCACTGGCGTAGGCAGCGCGGTCGCCGGCTTTCAAATGCGTTACGCCCGCACCCACCGCCTCGACCACCCCAGAAGCCTCCATGCCCAAACCATGCGGCATTTCCAAGGGGTACAAACCGGTGCGGTGATAGACATCGATAAAGTTCAAGCCCACGGCCTTGTGGCGGATACGAATTTCCCCCGCGCCGGGCTCACCCACCGCCACATCCACGAGGTGCAGTTCTTCAGGGCCACCGGGTTTGTTGAAATGAATAGCTTTGCTCATGCTTGTCTCCTGTAGGGCAGATACGAAAAGAAAAACCATATCCTCCCACGAATTTGACAAACCCTGGGTTAGAGTGTCACCCGCATGTCAGACAACACTCCTGCCCCCGCACCGCTTTTAACGCCTGCCACCATCGGTTTGCTGCTGCTGCCGCCCTTGGTCTGGGCGGGCAACTCGATATTGGGCAGTGTGGTGGCCGATATGGTGCCGCCCATCACCTTGAATTTTTTCCGCTGGCTGTTGGCCTTGGTGTTGCTCTTGCCCTGGGGTTGGCGCTTGCTTTTGCCCAGCAGCGTCATGTGGCCTCACTGGCGACGCTATGCCGTACTCGGTCTCTTGGGGGTGGGTTGCTACAACAGCTTTCAGTATTTAGCTCTGCACACCTCCACCCCCATCAATGTCACTTTGGTGGCTTCCAGTGTGCCGGTGTTCATGCTGGCCATGGGGGCTTTATGGTTCAAGCAACGCATCACCCGCCGGCAAATGCTGGGGGCGGCCATGTCCATCGCGGGGGTGCTGTGTGTGCTGGGGCGTGGCGACTGGCAAACCTTGCTGCAAGTCGAGTGGGTGATTGGCGATGTGTATGTGTTGATCGCAGTGCTTTGTTGGGCCTTGTACAGCTGGTTGCTGTCGCAACCCAAAGACCCACAAGAGATTCGCGGCAACTGGGTGTATTTTTTGATGGCACAAATGGTGTTTGGCTTGGTCTGGTGCGGCATTTGCACCATCTTGGAATGGCAATTGAGCGACAACCCACATATCGACTGGGGCTGGCCGCTTTACGCTGCATTGCTTTACGTGGCGCTGGGGCCAGCGATTTTGGCCTACCGCAGTTGGGGCCTAGGGATTCAAAGGGTGGGGCCCAATATTGCCGGCTTTTTTGCCAATCTCACACCCTTGTTTGCCGCTGTCATGTCCGCCGTGTTGTTGGGAGATGCACCCCACCCTTACCATGCGGCAGCATTTGTGCTTATTGCCGGCGGCATTGTGGTGTCATCTAAAAAAACATCATGAGTGTTGGTATTAATTTATATTCTTAAGTATTCATAAAAATTTTATTTGTAATTTTTTAATATTTAATTTGATATTATTTCAAAATTTAATATTGTTAATATAAATTTAGTCATATTTATTGACATATCATATTTTGTAATTCAATTTAATTCACTTTTTTAAAATATGCTGCCTAGAAGAATCAGTTTGAAGTTGTGCTGCGTCCTGTCCTTGTCGATGATGTCGCTGAATATGCAGGCTCAGAACAAGCCTCCCTCGCCAGAAGACAAGGTATTGAAGGTTTTTGTAAAAACCGCTGACCGTTCAAACCCGCAGCGCTTGGTGGCAGAGTGGGATTTGGCCAGCTTGAAAAAACTGCCCCAAAAAACCTTCACCACCCGCACCCCCTGGTTCAAAGAACCCGTTACTTTCACCGGCCCCTTGGTGCGCGATGTGCTCGCCAACGCTCAACTGAAGGGCAATATGTTGGAAGCTGTGGCGCTGGACGACTACAAATCCAAAATACCTTTTAGGGATGTGATGAATTTCGATGCCATTTTGGCGCACTCCATCAATGGCGCGCAACTGACCGCAAAAAACAAAGGCCCGCTGTTCATCGTCTACCCTTATGACAGCAAAAAGGAGTTGCAAGCTGTGGTGTATTACCAGCGATCGGTTTGGCAACTCAAAGCACTGGTTGTTGAATAAACAAGCCCCCATGAGGATGCACCTGAACACAGGGTCCTACAGCATTCGGCTGTTTGTAGCGACCGCATTGATTGCTTTGGCTACGGCCTTGCTTTTGACATTTCAGTTAATTCAAAGGCAAGCACTGATCAAACAAAGCCAGCTGAGAGTCGACTCACAAGCCGCACCGGCTTTTTTACTTGACCGCGAATTTTTACGTTTTCAACACGCGCTGGAGTTGTATTTGTACAAAACCACGCCTGTACCAAAGGATGATGTGCTCCTGCGTCTGGACCTGCTGGCGAGCAAAGTAGACATTGTTCGAGAGTCACCCGGCTCGGCTTTTATCTTCAAAGATCCCGACAACATCGAAAGCGTTGAAAAAATCCATTCGTTTGTGCACAGGGCGCAGCAAGCACTCCATCCATCCGATAGCCGTCCCAGCGAATTGCGCCAACTGTTTCAAGACATGGCGGCTTTCACTTCGCAAGTCCATTCCTTGGGCACCTCGGCAGACCTGATGGCCTCGATTGTGATGGAGCAACAATACGCCGACTTATTGGCGCAAAACCGGCAAATCACTTGGCTGACCTTGGTTCTGTTGGTCTTTTTAATGGTCACAGCAATGGGCCTGTTATCGCGTCATCGTTCGCAGCAAAAGGAAAATGCCGCACTCACCACTTTGAACGCGCAATTGCGTCAAGCGCAGCAAGATGCAGAAGCGGCCAGCCGAGGCAAAAGCCTGTTCTTGGCCAATATGAGTCATGAGTTGCGCACGCCCTTTAATGGCATCATGGGTATTTTGAGTGTGCTGGCAAGCACGCCGCTGAGCCCACAACAAGCCGACTTAATTCACACGGTGAACAACTCCGCAGAGCATTTCTTGAAACTGCTCAACGATATTTTGGATGCATCAGCCCTAGAGTCCGGCAAGATCAACATCCAAGCCGAAGCAGTGGATTTACGCGCACTCATGATGGATGTACACGCCATCATGCTGCCCTTGGCCTTGCAAAAAAACCTTGACTTCACCCTCCACGACATACCAGCCCAAGCTTTTTGGGTGAAATCCGATGGCACTCGCTTGCGTCAAATTTTGCTTAATTTGTTGAACAACGCCATCAAGTTCACCGAAAAAGGCCAAGTAGGTATGCGGTTTCAGCAAAGCAGCAACGCCACAGGCCAGCTGTTTTTTGAGTTTGCAGTGATTGACACCGGCATTGGCATCCATGAGGCGTCACTGAGCAAATTGTTTCACCGCTTCTACCAAGTCGATTCCGGTTTATCGCGCCAATCCTCTGGTGCAGGTCTTGGCTTGGAAATTTCCTTGGAACTGGCACGCTTGCTCCGTGGCGACATCTTGGTTGAAAGCCAACCGGGTCAGGGTTCGACATTTCGCGTGAGCCTGCCCTTGGTGCCACACACGCCGGCCACCACTGAGTTGATCAGCCCTGTCAAAGAAGACACCACCACGCAGACCAAACACATCAGCCTGCGCATACTGGTGGCCGAAGACCACCCAGTGAATCAAAAATTTTTAGAGGTTTTGTTGCAACGCATGGGCCACACGGCTACTTTTTGTAACAACGGTGCATTGGCCTTGCAAGCTGTGCAAGAGCAGGACTATGACGTGGTGCTCATGGACATACACATGCCGGTGATGGATGGCTTGACAGCTACCAGCCACATACGCGCCCTGCCCAGTGAAAAATCAAACATACCCGTGATTGTTTTAAGCGCTGACGTTTACAGCGAGGCGCGTGACAAAGCCGCAGCTGTGGGGGTCAATGCCTTTATTACCAAACCGGTTCAAGTGCAGGAACTGCAAACCACACTGCATTTGCATGTGGTGTCCAAGCGAGCGCAGGTCGACAGCCTCAGCGAGTGAACATTGCCTCAGTGGGTGCCTGGAAACGCACCGCCATCGATCAAAATATTTTGACCGGTGATAAAGCCCGCATGTTGGCTGCACAAAAAAGCGCAAGTCTGGCCAAACTCATCGGGATGTCCAAAGCGCTGCGCGGGAGCCAATTTTTTACGCGCTTGGGCCAAGGCTTCAATGCTTTGACCGGTTTTGGCGGCGGCGCCAGCCAACGTGGTTTTCAAGCGGTCGGTGTCAAAAGCACCTGGCAATAAATTGTTGATGGTCACATTGTTGCCGGCCAATGCCGTGGTGCGTGACAGACCCGCCACAAAACCCGTAAGACCACTGCGTGCGCCGTTAGACAAACCCAAGATATCGATGGGCGCTTTGACTGCGCTGGACGTGATGTTCACGATACGCCCAAAGCCACGCGAGGCCATGCCGTCCACTGTGGCTTTAATAAGCTCAATAGGGGTGAGCATATTGGCGTCCACCGCTTTGATCCATGCCTCACGGTCCCATTCACGAAAGTCGCCCACCGGCGGGCCACCCGCATTGGTCACCACGATATCGAAGTTTTTTCCGGGGCCACCAGCCACCGACCAAATCGCGGCACGTCCTGCTTCGGTGGTGATGTCTTGAGCCACCGTCAACACTGTCACACCCAGGGTGCGCAGTTGAGCTGCCGAAGCTTCCAAAACTTCAGCACCGCGTGACACCATCACCAGATGGACACCGGCATGCGCCAACGCCGTTGCACAACCCAGCCCCAAGCCCTTGCTGGCACCACCTACTAAAGCCCATTTACCTTTAAGTCCTAAATCCATGTGTTTCTCCGCTCATTAAAAACCTGCCACCAAACCGTCACGGCGCGAATCGCTGGCCGCCACATAGCCTTGCACCTTGGGGTCGCCCATGCGCCAAATGAATTGGCCCGAGCCAAAGTCTTGATAGCTGTCTTTGATGACTTCCATTTGGTGACCCAAGGCCTGCAAACCTTTCACTGTTTGCGGGTCCATCGCCGACTCGACATTGATGACCAAACCTTCGTTGTAGCGCCAACGGGGCGCATCGCAGGCCGCTTGGGGATTTTGTTGGTAGTCCAGCATACGCACCAAGGTTTGCACATGGCCTTGGGGTTGCATATTCGCACCCATCACGCCGTAGCTCATCACCGGCTGCCCGTCTTTGGTGAGGAAGGCTGGAATGATGGTGTGAAACGGCCGCTTGCCAGGTGCCACCAAATTCGCGGGATTGTGGCCGCCAGCGCGCACCGCGAAAGCGTGTCCTCGGTTTTGCAAACTGATGCCAAACTGCGGCTCCACACAGCCCGAGCCAAAGCCCATGTAATTGCTTTGAATAAAGCTGACCATCATGCCGTTTTCATCCGCAGCGGTGAGGTAAATCGTGCCGCCCTTGGCCGGGTTGCCGGCTTTGAAGTCTTGCGCTTTCTTCATGTCAATCATGCCAGCGCGTTGCTTCAGGTAAGTCGGGTCCAGCATCTGTTGAGCCGTGACATCCATGCTGGCCGTGTCAGCCACATAGCGGTAGACATCGGCAAAGGCCAGTTTCATGGCCTCGATTTGCAGGTGCTGCGAGTCCACGCCATCGAGAGCCAAGGCAGCCAAATCGAAGTTGCCCAAAATACCCAAAGTGATCAGCGCGGCAATGCCCTGACCATTGGGTGGGATTTCATGCAAAGTGTGGCCACGGTAGTTTTGCGCAATGGGTGTGACCCAGTCGGCTTGGTAGGCGGCAAAGTCGCTGGCCTTCAAGCTGCCGCCGTGGGCATTAGAAAACTTCTCTAACGCTTGGGCCATTTCGCCGCCGTAAAACGCTTGACCCTTGGTGTCGGCAATGGCACGCAAGCCGCGTGCGGCTGCCGGAAACTGAAACAACTCGCCCACCTGCGGCGCGCGACCCCGAGGCAGAAAATGCTCGGCAAAACCGGGTTGTGTATGCAACTCTTGCACCGCCGCTGCCCATTTTTCTTGCACCACTACGCTGAGCAAATAACCCCGCTCGGCAATCTCTATGGCCGACTGCAGCAAATCGGCAAACGGCAGTTTGCCAAAGCGCTCGCTCATCGCCACCCAACTCGCCACCGCACCAGGCACGGTCACCGAATCGATGCCGCGCTTGGGCGGTTGAAGTGCATCAGCGCCGTACTTGTTTTGGAAATATTCAGGGGTCCACACTTCTGGCGCACGCCCCGAAGCGTTCAAGCCATGCAAGGCTTTGCCGTCCCACAAAATGCAAAACGCATCCGACCCCAAACCGCAGCTCACAGGCTCGACGATGGTCAGCACCGCGGCAGCGGCGATGGCGGCGTCCACCGCATTACCGCCTTGCCACAAGATGCGTAGACCCGCTTGAGCAGCTAAGGGGTGCGAAGTAGAAACGATGTTGCGGGCAAAGACGGGCAGGCGGGTGCTGGTGTAGGGATTTGAAAAATTGAATGTCATGTTTTATCTGTCTTCATTACCTTGAAATGCAAACGGCGGGTGACCCACCAAATCACCAACGCAATCACCGGTACCGAAATGGCGGTGGCCATAGCGGGGTTTTGAATCCAACCCTTGGTTTGCAAGCCCTCGGCCATGTAATGCACCAGTCCAGCAATGTAATAAGTGATGGCCGCCACCGACAAGCCTTCCACAGTGGTTTGCAATTTCAGCTGCATACCTTGGCGGCGGTTCATGGCCGTTAGCAGTGCTTGGCTGCTTTGTTGCTGCTGGAAATCCACGCGTGTGCGCAACAAATTGCTCATGCGCGAAACCCGCTCAGACAAAGCGGTTTGCCGCCTGGCCACCCAGTCACAAGTGCTGCGCGCGGGGCTCAAGCGTCGCTCCATGAACTCGCCCACCGATTGAAAACCAGGCAAGCGGTTTTCGCGAATATCTTTGATGCGCCGGTCGACCAATTCAAAGTAAGCCTGGCTGGCGGAAAAGCGTGAATGTTGAGAGGCATACAAGCCTTCGACCTGCCCAGCCAAGCGGGTCAAGCTTTCTAGCAACTCGGCTTCTTGTTCTTGGCTGGCACTGCGTATGGCTTGTGCCAAATCGGCTAACTCTTGCTCGGCAGCAGCTAAGGCTGGCACAGCGCTGCGGGCAACGGGCAAACCCAGCAAAGCCATCATCCGGTAGGTTTCAATTTCCAGCAATCGCTGAACCAATCGACCCAAGCGGCGTTGCGAGAGTTGCCCCACACGCAACAACATACGCGAGCAACCACTGGGGTCAATTTGAAAATCGGTGTGCAGTGTGGCCGAGCCTTCAGCGAGTTGACAAGCCACCAAACTTTCTTCGCGAAACTGCTGATGCAGTTCTTCGCGGTCAGCCAGATCTTGCGTCAACTTGGCCCACAGTTGGATATGCGCCAAGCATTCACCGGGCAAGTTTTTCAACCAGTTTTGAGGCAGTTGGCGCAAGGCCAAGTCATAGTCGCCGCTTTTGGGCAAACCCATGGGAGCGTCGGCCATGAAAGTCCAAGTGACGAACTCGGTGTGCAATTCCCAACGCAAGCGCCACGTGCCCATATCCACCCGCAGGTGATTGGTTTGTTCATCGGGGACGGGCAAATGGTGGTCATGCAACAAGCTGATCAAGTGGGCGCGACTGGCTTGACGTGCATCCGCATCGGCCAACATCACCATGTGGCAGATGGCCAAAGGTGCGGCCATGGGTTCGGGTGGACGGGCGTGCACCTCGTTGTGCAAAGCACGGCGCAAAGGGTGTTCAGTGACCAACATAGGTTTCAATCTTCGACAAAAGCTTCTTTGCGTTTGGACTTGATTGCGGGCAGCAAGACCATGACCACCAACAACAAGGCGATGGCCAACAAAGCGGCGGACAAGGGCCGTGTGATGAACACCGACCAGTCGCCGCGTGCCAGTTTGAGGGCACGTTTCAAATACTCTTCCAACATGGGCCCTAAGACAAAGCCCAGCAACAGCGGCGCTGGTTCACAGCCAAGTTTGTGAAACAGATAGCCCGCCATTCCAAACATGGCCACCAACGCAATATCAAAAGTGGCGTTGTTGGTGGTGTAAACGCCAATCGCACAAAACAACACAATGGCGGGAAACAAGAAGTGATAGGGCACGGTGAGCAACTTGATCCAAACGCCGATCATGGGCAGGTTCAAGACAACCAGCATCAAGTTGCCTATCCACATGGAGACAATCAAGCCCCAAAATAACTCGGGGTTGACCGTCATCACCTGCGGGCCAGGTTGAATATTGTGAATCGTCATAGCGCCAACCATCAGCGCCATCACCGCATTAGGCGGAATTCCCAGAGTCAGCAAAGGAATAAAGGAGGTCTGCGCCCCCGCATTGTTGGCGGCTTCAGGTGCAGCCACACCACGGATATTGCCTTGGCCCAAAGGCATCTCGCCAGCTTTGAGCTTGACTTTTTTCTCTAGCGTGTAGGCGGCGAAAGACGCCAGTACCGCCCCACCGCCGGGCAAGATGCCCAACACCGAACCCAGTGCCGTGCCGCGCAGGACAGCCGGCATCATCAATCGAAAATCTTCGCGGGTGGGCATGAGGCCTTGCACTTTGGCGGTGAAGACTTCCCGCTCCTCACCCGCCTTGGCCAAATTGGCGATGATTTCACCGTAACCAAACACACCCATGGCCACGGCCACAAAGCCAATACCATCGGTCAATTCGGGTATGTCTAGGGTGAAGCGGGCAATGCCAGAGTTGACATCGGTGCCCACCAAGCCCAAAAGCAAGCCCAAAATAATCATCGCAATGGCTTTGAGCAAAGAGCCCGAGGCTAACACCACCGCGCCCACCAAACCCAGCACCATCAGGGCGCAGTATTCGGCAGGACCAAAGGCAAACGCCATCTCGGTCAACGGACCCGCAAAAGCGGCGAGCAACAAGGTACCCACGCAGCCCGCAAAAAACGAACTCAAACCAGCGGCGGCCAAGGCAGGACCGGCACGCCC
>Ga0187844_10002013_pt1 | contig 14850 bp, 12 predicted proteins | sample SpaLakP09_SKY_50_FD_134517 | JGI IMG/M metagenome (GOLD analysis project Ga0187844, IMG submission 134517) | Oligotrophic lake water microbial communities from Sparkling Lake, Wisconsin, USA - SP09_SKY_50 | ecosystem: Environmental > Aquatic > Freshwater > Lake | place: USA: Sparkling Lake...
ACATAAATTTCATCTTTTCAGATATTTTTCTTTCAAATTTAATTTATTTATACCCAATGAATCAAATTCAATTGTCACGATCACATAAGCGCGACTTATTTAATATTTAAATGTCGCTGTTCTCAATACTAAGTTTTTATGATGCACTTTATCTCTGTAAATATACACCGTATTTCTACCGTATTTCTACCGTGTTTCAACCGTATTTCCACCGTATTTTCACTGAGTTTTCACTGTGCTTCTACCGTGTTTCTACCTTGCTTTCACCGTGTTTCTTTAAGCGGTTTGATGTCGACAAACATAATTGGCAAATTATTTTTTCTGAATAAAAAGCACGCAGAAAATCAAGAAGAAATATATTTCAGTATCAAATTTCAGACTGATAAGACGCAGTATTCGGATCCCAACCATGATGACCTCACTAGGATTACCTTAACGCGGAACAGAAGGGAACATCCAATTTTCTACTCCAGTACAACGGGCACGCAGCGCTTGAACGCTTACTTCACATCCTTAACTAACTCGATTATGGCTTCATTATATGAAAAAATTTGACGGCAGAGTCTTTAAGCTCAACCGTATAACTTTTTGTAGTATCAAGATCATCAATTATCTTCCCAAAGTTACATTTATTTTACGTAACTTTGGTGAGATAAATTTCGAGTTTGCTCTAACTTCCGTTATTAATGAACAAGCAAATTAGGTCCAAGGCAAGAAACATCAAAACCAATCATAAACAAAGCAGCCTCAAATGCATGCATCTCACTTTTATTAGCAATTATTTCTTGATTGAATAACGGCTTCTTGTTTTCGTCCGCCTTATCTATTATTGCCCGGATTAACCAAGCTAGTCTTATTTTTGAAAAAGCCCATTCATGTGAGCGCTGAATGATTCCATTTTGCGTCCTTGATCTCGTCATTTCCTTAGTAACTCTGATCGTTGAGCATAAGCCAGTAACCTGCCGACGGGCTGCTGGGTCAGTAGGGTTGAATATCAGCTCTTTCGGCAACTCTTTTCGGTCTGGCTCAACTTTCCTGAAATAAATTTCAATCAAACACGCAATGGCTCCGGCCACTCGCGAATCGTAAATAGGTAGGCCATCAATCGCAGCAATCGCATGAACTTTTGTGAGCATTGCATTCATATCACCAATTTTATCTAAATTATTATCATCTGCATGATCTAGGCAAAACTGAATTTGGCACTGTTCAATGTATTCACATAAGCTACCATCTAATTTTTTTTCAGTTAAAAATTTAATTGCTCCTACGTTGGGATTTCTATCGCCTCCACCCCACTTTATTATTAACCGACAGACTTCGTACGTTCGTTCTAAATTTCGTTCATTTACAGATTGTCTAAGCGAATCACCAAGAAAACTTAAATAAGCGGAGGTAGTACTCCAGTCTATAGACTCCGCTTCACTACCATCAATTGTTTGCCATTTAGATTTCCACTTATAGGCCTTTACGATCTGATTAATACCCTTATAAGTTCCCTTAACAACACCGGCACCTTTGGTACCTTTCGTAGTGATTTGTAATAAAACTTGGAGGTCATCACGTAAAAAATTAGCTGCCCAATTAATAAATCCATTAACTTCAGGACAATTAAGAAATTCGTGTCTATTCATAACTTTACAATTCTAAAAAAGTGTAAAAGCGATTTAACTTACAAAAAATCAGTGATTGAAATTTCTTCTTCATGAAAAAGTCACGCTTGCCAAAAAGGCTTATTTGTAGCGAGACGCTGCATCTGCAAGCGATATTTTTATTTGCTTACGTAAATCTATCGGAGCCAAAATTTCGACAGATGCACCTAAACCGAGCAACCAACGTTTTAAACGCATTGTATTCTTGACCGTCGCGCTAATTTCGATAATGCCATCTGAGTTTTTCAAGACAGCTTGGTCAGCTGATAATTTTGTTTCTAAAAATGGGTATCCAGAACCGTCATAAAACCGCAACATTAACTGAATTTCGCGTCCATCTCCGCCGAGTCCCATACCCTCACTTTCTATGAAAGTGTCGAGATTAAACCCCACTGGAATTACGGTACGAGTATCAAGCATTTTTGCTGCACGTATGCGATGTAATGCAATGATCCGAACATCCTTATAATTCTGAAAATTAACAACTGCATAAATTACTGCTCCGTGTTCTACCAAGCCTAAAACATTAATTGAAGTGTACGTTCTTGTCTCTGCTTTACCGGGAGGTAAATAGGCAATTTCAACCTGTTGACCTCTGAAAAGCGCATTATGAAGTTCTTTTTGTACCTTAGGATTGATCGTTGGTCTCTGTAATACAAGGTTAGTTTCAACGATACGAACTTTATTAGGCCACGCCCGAACAGCACTCTTTGAAACGTTTTCACTTAAAGCTTTTTCCGCATTTTTAAAATAGAACTCTAAGTCATCCTCAATATTCATTGGTAATAGTCTTCTGGCGAACTGTTTTAAGAGCAGAAAGCTTAAAGCTTCAGTTTCACTGAGCCCAGGCATAAAACTCAATGCAACATCATCGCCAAATCGCCAACCAAACGGCTTTTGGGAATCCTCTACTGTAATACCGAAAACCGATGACAACATTTGTAAATCTCGCTCAACAGTACGCTTAGTAGTTGAAAATCCGCGTACTTCAAGAGCTTTATGAATTTCAGAGGCAGTGCGTGGCCGATCTTTAGATAGCAATTTCAAACATTCAATTTGACGTAAGATAGTTTCTGACATAATTTAAGATCGCAGTGATGAATTATTAGTATTATTGCATTACTAAACAATCTTAATTCATCAAATTACCTTGATTTGATAAAACACTCCATCGAAAGCCTATCTATCGATACTCAAACTAACGATTAGCGAACATTACAACTACGCTCGGTGAAATATTGTATCGCCAGAGAGGTTAAACCAATCAGATACAGCTTTTTGGCGCCCAGATGTGAACTCAGCATCGACGATCCATGAATCATTCTGGTAGATAACGTTGATTCGGTCTTTCTCGTCGACATAAATTTGACCGTAGATTAATTCGTCGATATTGAAAAGCGCTAATTCTGGCCAACTTTGAATAGCTAAAAACCATAAATCTTTCGCATTTGATGGATGGACTACTAAATTTTTTTCGCGTGCAACTTCATGGCCAATTTGATGATAAATGATTCCAATTGGGGTATCCCACCATATGGAAATACCTTTATCAACTGGCTTTAAACGTTGAGGCGTATATTGACTAAGAATATTGACCCAATTCTGATATGAGTTGACATAACATTGAAATCTTGGATCTAGACTTTTACCTTCAGGTGTTTCCCAATGTTTACAAAAAATCTGTAGATCAGATCCTTCAAAATCCGACTCTACAAAACCAGATTCCGCAAAAATAATACGAAGATCACCGAGATAACCCGATATATAACCGGAGTTCTCGGACGGCCCGATTTTCTCATAGCGCGTATCGGGAATATGCAGATCTAGCCAGCTTATTAAGTCTGCTTGCGCCTCTTCAAATCTTCTTTGCTTAAAACGAATAAAATGGAAATCCTTTTTCTCTGTTCTGAAAATTTCTTCTGGGGTCCGTAATAATGTAGGCATATTCAGTTCTCTTTGGATTTCTGGCAACGTAATTAAAAAACTACTGAACAAGTTCATAATGACACTCTGCTCCTTTTAGATGCGTCATATGTCTCGTCCCTAGACTAGAGATCAACCTTCACAAATAGTCGTGTTGAGAGTGGCAAGGATAAACTCCAATTGCGACAAAATGCGTCGCACGAAATAATGCAACTCGAATAATTGATTTACATATGAAATCATCGAGAAAACACCCAATTCAGTCGCTTGAACAGCACGAGGTTGTATTAGGTCGAGCTCAACGTAAAAAGTCTGTGAACATTTATCGTATTCGGTAGTCGCACAAAAACCATTTTGTAGACAAAATATCAAAATACATGGCATCATAACAACATCATTTTTCGGGTGGTTTGTTATGCCACAGTTATTCCAAGCGGCCCATCATCATTCAAAAATCGCGTTAACTATCATCTTAGATTAGAAAGTTTAACGCTCTCGTGCAATCCATCCTCCTACCGCGACTGGAACATTCGCATCGGTAACTCAGATGAGGCTATAAAAAAGGTAAATCTCATTCAAAAAGAAAAGATGTGAACGTCACCTACTAAAATATTTGCATCAATCAGACTCATCCCTTTATTAATTTCTCGAATCTAAGCAAACAACACTACTTCAATCAATCCTCAAGGTAGCTAATTGGAAAGAAAATATGTACAAAAATCAAAATAGCATCATTTACTCGCCAACCGACTTGACAACTTTCGTCATCAGTCCGTTTGCAAATTGGATGAATCGGTTTGCTTTAGAAGAAAAAAATACGCTCGCTCTGAAAGATTCACCTGATGGGATGATGGAAAAACTTGCTGAGCGCGGAATACTGCACGAAAAAAAACAAATAGAAAAGTTTCGATCAGCAGGCAAAAGTATTCACGAGGTTCCTAGTAAAGGACCGAGTACAGAAAGACTACAAGCAACCATCGCTGCAATGAAAAGTGGAGTAGACGTTATCTATCAGGCCTACCTCGAACTGATTCCTTTCGCTGGGGTAGCTGATTTTCTCGTCAAAGTTCCTGCCACCTCATCTTTAGGTGATTGGCAATATGAGGTATGGGATACAAAACTTTCATCAGATGTGAAGCCAGCCTACCTGTTGCAAATGAGCTGTTACGCTGAGATGTTACAGTCAATTCAACATAAGTTACCAGAAACACTAACTGTTGCACTCGGCAGTGGGCTTAACCAATCGTTTAAAACCCAAGATTACTTCTATTACTATCTATGTATAAAAAACGAATTTTTGAAGTCACAAGAAAATTTCGATCCTAACAGACCTATTGATCCCAGTGGTTCGGATTCTTACGGTAACTGGATCGATTATGCAAATCAACTGTTCATTCAAAAAGATCATTTAATTCAAGTCGCGAATATACGAAAATCTCAAATTTTGAAACTACAGGCAGCAGGCGTTACAACAATGACGCAATTGGCAAATCTTTCCAATGAATTTAGGGTTGCTGGTATAAATGCGGAGACTTTGAGTAAACTTCAATCACAAGCAAAAATACAGCGTGATAGTGCGGGTCTAGCGAAACCGTTATTTAAAATTATTCAGAGTGGAAACCAAGGCTTAGCCACTTTGCCCCCAGCTTCTAGAATGGATATTTTTTTTGATATTGAGGGTTTCCCACTGGACAAAGGTGGTCTAGAGTATTTGTGGGGAAGTACATATTTTGATGAAAAAAATCAGCGTCAATTTATCGATTTCTGGGCGCATAATGAAGAGCAAGAAAAACAATGCTTCATCGAGTTTATACACTGGGCATACAACAGATGGCAACAAGATCCGAGTATGCACATTTACCATTACGCAAGCTATGAAATTACGGCGTGCCGAAAACTAATGGGAAAATACGGCGTTTGCGAAACAGAAGTAGATCAGTTGCTTCGAAATGAGGTATTCGTTGATCTCTACAGAATAGTCAAGGCCGGATTGTTATTAGGAGAGCCTCGTTACTCGATTAAAAACGTTGAACATCTCTATCGTGCAAAACGAAGTACCGATGTCGCCAACGGTGGAGACTCCGTAGTCGTTTATGACAACTGGCGCTCTCAATTCCTCATGGAACACCCAAATCAGCATCCCGATAGATTAGCATGGAAGTATGATAAGAACCTTTCTGATATTCGTGATTACAATAAAGATGACTGCGACTCGACGCAGGAACTCGTTGCTTGGTTAAGAGCACAGCAAGAGCTGCATCAAATTCCTCGCATCGAATTGTTAAAAGAAGACGATAAAACCGACGCCAAAATTGAAACCTCACCCTTATACTCAGCATTGATAGCAATGGCTGAACGTGATCGTCAGATGAATCCAAATAACCTGCCCATCTCGGAGACGTTGGCTGGCTTACTTGGATTCCATAGGCGTGAATCGAAACCAATGTTCTGGAAGTTATTTGACCGCAGAGACGCCGATGTTTTAGAGTTAATTGAAGATCTCGATTGTATTGCGGGATGTACTCGCACCAATAGACCTGCATTTAAAGTCAATGAACGAGACAGAAATCTGGCTTATGAGTATACCTTCGATTCTAATCAAGAATGCAAAGGTCTCACAGGTAACTACTACATCCACGAATCGTTGATTCAAGGAAGTAAGTCAAAAAAAGTGGAAGTTGTTGAAATCAATACTTCCAGAGGATTACTCGTTTTCAAAGCAGCAGAGGAACCTCCAACAAACGTATCACTCATCCCGGATGAACATGTTCAACCAGATCCAATTCCGTCTGCAATCGGTGCAGTAGCACAACGGTATTTAGAGTCCGATGGAAAAGTAGATTCGGCAATTTTTCATTTTCTGCGTCGAGAACCACCTAATATTCTAGGTGTTACAAAAGGACACGCTATTATCTCTGGGGATTCAAGCTCAAAGCGTTTGCAAAGTACTATAGAGGCAATCACTAGTATGCAGCGAACATGTCTAACTATACAAGGGCCACCAGGTACAGGAAAAACCTACACTGCTTCGCATGTAATTGCCGAACTATTGAGGAATCGAAAAAAGGTAGGTATTAGTAGTAATAGTCACAAAGCAATCAACAACTTGCTAATCAGAACAGCGGAAATCTGTAATCAAAAAAATATTCAAGGCACTTTCGTATGCACGAAAGATACAGACAATAAGTTGTCGGATCTTGGCGTAGCAATTACGAAAAATTCGTCTCTCATCGAATATTTACAAAATGGACAAATAGGTTGTGTGATAGGCACGACCGCATGGGGTTTTTGTCGAAGGGAACTTGAAGATCAGTTCGATTATCTTTTTGTTGACGAAGCTGGACAAGTCAGCGTTGCTAATCTGGTCGGTATGAGTAATTCAAGTAAAAATATCGTTTTAATTGGTGATCAGATGCAACTTGGGCAGCCAACTCAAGGAACCCATCCTGGCGAGAGCGGACTATCGACCCTAGATTATTTCATGGGAGATCAAGCAACAATTGCTGACACAAAAGGCATATTCTTGAATACAACTTCACGTATGCATCCGACAATTAACGACTTCATTTCCAATGCGATTTACGACGGTAGATTGCACACGGCATCAAACAACGAAAAACAGATAATTAGAATCCCCCAAAATTATAATGGAATCTTAAATCAAGAAAATGGTATTGCGGTAGTCCCGGTAACCCATACAGGAAATAGTCAGGCAAGTGATGAAGAAGTCGACGTTATTGGCAAACTCGTAACCGAACTACTGACAAGGTCGCTTGTAGATAAACATGGTGAAGAAAGGAATGTCAATTGGGAAGATATATTATTTGTTGCACCTTATAACTTTCAAGTGAATAAACTAAAAGCCCATTTATCTCGTATTGCAGGTGGTGAAAAAGCGCAAGTCGGCACGGTTGACCGCTTTCAAGGCCAAGAAGCAGCAATTGTTATTGTATCGATGTGTAGCAGCGATCCTAACGAATCGCCACGCGGCATAGATTTTTTATTTGATGAACATAGGCTTAATGTGGCTATATCACGCGCCCGTAGCCTCGCTGTCGTGGTGATGAATCCCAATCTCGTCATTACCAATGTATCGAATCCTAATCAAATGCGGAAAGTTAATTTATTATCTCGCTTGTTTCTAGGTAAATAACAAAAAATTTATCAATAATTTTTTTGGTTTAAAAGCGATATTAATACTTTGAAAAATATAATTAAAAAATTACCCGTGTTAATTCTCGCAAACAAAAACGTCAAGGCTAAACATGTCGAATATCGAATTTCAAGACGGAATTGAAAAAAAAGATTTAGAAACACTGCGAAGTATTTTATCTGACGAAAGGTTAGTCGCTTACGAAAAGGAAAGACAGAAATTTAATACATTTGAAGTACTCGGAGTACAGAGGAGAGAAACCATCTATACGAGAACCCTAGCTTGGCTTTTAGATACTAATGGAACTCATGGTTTAGGTGCATCATTTCTCGAATCATTCATAGAACAAATGAATCGGCTAATTGGAAATGAAAGTAAACTTGATTTAACAAAAATCGAAATTTTTCAAGAACACGTTTTTCCTCAGAATGAAAAAAAAGATCGTTTAGACTTATTAATTACAGGGAATGATTGGCTGATCGCGATTGAGGCAAAAATTAATAGTTCTGAGGGAAAAAACCAAACTAAACGCTATGGGAGTCAATTCGAAAAAGACGCATATAATAAAAAACAGAAAATTTTTCTTTATCTGACTATTGATAATACCGCTCCTGATAATTCAGATTCTGATAATTCAAAAAATAATGCCACTGAATGGAAACCTGTCAGCTGGCTAACGCTCGTAGGAGAACCGCTTGCTAAAACTCTCTCATCTAAAGATCCAGTAGAAGATACAGTAAAACCTTTTTTACTAATGTTCCTTGACAGTCTGTATCAGATATCGTCAGCAGAATTCAGTGACGAACCAAATTCAATGATTGAATCAGTTTCAAAAGATATAGAGGACAGGACTAAATATTTAACACACGTAAGAGATTTAATAAATAGTAATAAAGAATACGTGAATTGCATAAGAATTTTTAAAGACAAACTTAACGCAATAAAAAGAAGCACTGGCTTAAAAATTAAAGAAATCAATGAACAAGATAGATATTTGGAAAAATTAGAAAAAATCTCCGAATCGAAAAATTTAGGAATCAAAGATTTCCCAAGTACCTTCCAATTTTTACTAGATCAAGTTAAAAGTACACCAGAAGATCGTATATTCCAAATAAAGGATTTAATTAAGAATTTTGAAAAATCATCTGGAACTAAATTTGAAGTGACAAGTGATGAAAAAATTCCAAAAGGTACGACCAATACAAAGGAGATACTCCGTTTCAGTTTTATTCCGAAAAAATGGTTGGATCTCAATAATCTTAAGAATGAACTTTTAATATTTTTAGTAGAATATAAAGCATACAAAAATCCGGCTGAAATTGAGTGCAAACTATATTTCGTTAAATCAGACCTTCAAGGTAATGTTTGGCGTAAAAATTTATGGGAAAAATTAAAGCGTGAAAAACATATCTTTCAAGATAAAAGTAAAGAGTTTAATAAAAATGCTGACGAAGTAAAAATAATTTCTTTCTCTGGGAAGTTAAAAGATATAAATGACTTTGAGAACTACAAGAAAGCCCTAGAAGATGAGTTTCATAAAAAATTCATTCCTGCAATTGACCTCATCGGTGATGCAAACAAAAATATCTAAATGTTATGAGTAGTTTGTTGTGTGTGAAAGTACTTAACTGAAATTTTTCAAAAAGGAGTTGCCAATACAAGGGCAACTCCCTTCAAATAAAGCCGATTGTTGCGATCGCTCGTTTATCTGGCTTAGAAAACCATTCCTGACTAAGCTCAAGAATCCAGTCCTCGACGCTTGGATTGTGGCACAATAAAGAAAAACGCCGTTTAACATTTGAGAAATCACCGGGAGTTAACCCATCTAGACGTGACAATGCTAATCTATGTTTCGTTGAAATATCATCACCGCAAGTAATATCCGGTAAAAATTCAGACACCAACTCAACAAATAAATTTTCACGTTGAGCATTAGTCAGAGGTTTAAATTTTAGTCTAAATGTGAAACGCCTTATCAATGCCCCGTCAAATTGTTCAACATGGTTAGTCGCACAAATAAAGATCCCAGGAAAAACATCTAGTTGACGTAAAAATTCGGCTGTAACTGAATTAGCAGCGCGATGTTCGTTAGCGTCTCGTGCAGAAAGAAGTACTTCAGCCTCATCGATAAAAATTATTTGTTCTTGAGGTCTACAATCGTTAAAAATTTTAGCTACTTTTTTTTCGGATTCGCCATACCATTTCGTATTGATATCAGCGGCTGTTAGACAAATCAACTCACGTCGCAACTGATCTGCAATGATTCGAGCGAACTGCGTTTTCCCAGTGCCGGGTAGACCGCTCAATAACATTGTGCCTGAACCGTTTCTGACTAGAGCCTCTAGTACACGATCTGCACCAAAACTTCCCTCAATGTGTAAATAACTGAGATCAAAACGAGTCGTCGTCTTTACCGTATTTTTGATACCAGAAATATTCATTAACTTTGACTGATGCTTTAACTGACACATTATGATTTCATCTTGAGAGCCCAAATATCCTCGTGCAAGCTCGGCAGTGCGTGCACTTGCTGAAACAAGTTCGGGTGATATTTCGTTATTCTGTGCAATCGCATTAATCAAATGCTCCGTAATACCTACTGGTGAAAGAACTCGACTAATTAGATCATGACGCATAGAAAAATCGGGATGATCAAAATGGATTAGCATAGTAAAGGAATCCAATACGATAGGATCAATCTCTTCTGGTGACTCGCATAACCAGATCACCGGGTGTTGATTAGTCTTAGAGTATTGCCGTATCCAAGAATTAGAGGAATTTTCTGAATCAAAGTTGGTAAGCTGTTTTCGAAATAAGTTTTGGTTAAAAATAAGTTGCTCGGCCTCTTCAACAATGAAAATGCTTGGTTTTTGTAAAGAAATGGTCCGTTGTACAAAATCCAACTGCCTCGCCCTATTAACGGGTAAGATAGCCTCACCATCATGTGCAATTTTTGGAATTGAATAAGAATCAAAGTGAAGAACTTCTAAAACATTGCTAATAAAAGAGTGCTGTCCCGCACCTTTGGCTCCCGAAAGAAGGATATTAATTCCAGCAGTACTATTTTCAAGAGATGACTTAAGTATTTTATGAATCAACTTAGTTTCAGTCGCTAAATTAGCGATAGCCAGGCGTAAATTGTGAGATACCAACTGATACTTTTCGACCAGTCCATCGAAAACGTGACCTTCTATGTTTGTCCTTCTAGCATAGAGATAATGGCCAAATTGAGAAAATCCAAGTAGGTTTGCGAGAGACCCATTTAAACGGTCTATATTCTTAAGTATTCCGGTTCGAATCAAATTCCCATTTGACTTAAATACAGAAATCACCTCATCTGGAGTTGAGTCAATCGCTGCAGCGATAGCCCTGTACATTCTGTAAGTTGGACGATCGACATCGAGATAACTCCATTCGAACATCGATAACTCAAAACTGGTAGCTAATGCAACAATTCGCGACTCTAGCTCAGATAGCGCATATATAAGGCTAACTTTCTCTGTGATGAGCGTAGAAAAATGATTTATCTTAAGACCAAGCTGCAGCCTTTCTAGTTTATGTCTTACCGCATTGAACAAGACAATATTATCGCGGTTGATTTTAGCGATATTTTGCCCAAGCCATATATGTAACTCATGCTGGTTACATGTTTTAACGGCAGTAACTTGCTGCATCCATCCTGACCATTCATCTAGTTCTCCATAACCAAGATCATGTGTAATATCATCAACGATAGGTAAAAGAAAACGGCCAATCTCTTCTAAACTGTGACGTTCAAAACAATCAGGAATTTCTTGCGCAATTTTGATGAAGGCAATCATTACCTCGATATCTTGCAAGTTACAAGCATAATCACTGTGACCTACAAATAAGAGTTTTGATTCTGATGCTGGCATACTCACTCTCCAAAATAACGACTCGCTTATTATCCCGATCCCAGCGACATTCTGCGTCGCACGCGAAATAAATGAGGTACTGTCTCCATTAAGATCAGATGATATTTGAAGTTTGATATCTCCATATTTCTGATGAACAAAATCACCTCGCCACGAATCGAGCACCAACTCATTATTCAATCAATATCATTTGGAGGTATATTCCGAACTTTTGAGAAATTGATATTTTAGGCTTCTGATTTTACTTATGGTTCCATGTCATAAATTGTGCGACGCGTTTTGTCGCACATAGAATGCATAATAAAGTCATCAAAAACAGGGGGCGATATGACTTATCTAAAATATCCTAATGGTTCACCTTTTGGCTTCATTAGAGAAGCCGGCGATCGATCAATTCGAGGTTATTTAATGAATGGATCTTTGCGAGGTATTTATGATCCTAGAACTGATAGAACTTTTCGTCCAAATGGGCAATTTTTTGGCTATGGAAATCTACTGGTAATTTTGATTAACGAATGAAGCTAACCTGTAATAGTATTTATTCAGGAAATGTAGAGTGACTCATTGATCCGCAAGACGATGGATGCATCGCTAGAAAAAATTCTAAGTTGCTGAAAGTTGTTACATGTTAAGTTCATTAAGTACGAATCGAAGAAAATTAATTTGTGCAGGACAAGCCCTCCAAATTGATCAGAGGTAAGGAGGTATGAAATTAAGAGATATTCATTGGAAATAGTGTTGTATGCTTACCATGCTATCGTCCGTTTTCAAATGGTATAAACATTGACGATAGCATGTGAGTGGAAGAGGGTGTCCTGAATTTTATATAAACGCTTGCCGGAAAGCATACTCAGGGTCATGACCTTCCATCAAGAGCAGCAGCATATCGAGTTTTTGTTCATCCGATGGACTAACAGGATAGCGATCTTTATTTTCTTTCCAATGTTCATATCTTAAATTAAGTGCCTCATCGTTCTTTCGTTTCTTGAGTTTCACCGTTTTAGCTAATTCTTGTTGAATGGTCGTTTCAAATTTGATTTGAATATTCGACCAATCGTAATCAGCGACTTTTTTCCTCTCGGCTTCCCAAGTTAAAAAATGAATATAGCTTTCTCCTGGCAAACCACTTTGATTAACTACGAGACATGCCAAGTCAGGTAATTTATTTTGTGCACAAAACCACACTACAACTTCGAGCTTTCTACCAATTGAGATTGGAATAGCATTCTCAACTGCAGCATTGTCGGGATATGCCTTTTTTGCATTTTCTATCAACTCCCCATAGGTGAGGACTTTACCTTTTTTATCTCTTGCAAATTCAATTAAAAGCGACCAATACACTCTCCCCAACTCCAAATCATTTTCTGTAAAAGCCATAAATTTTTCCTATTTGACTTGCATTAATTAATAAAATTTACTTACAAATATTCCAAAGAACTACGTAACCTCCGAGTCAGCTTAATGAATAAAAACTGATAAAGACTTAATAAGACTTACCAATATAAGTGCTAGTTCAAAGCACTTACCACTTATATTCATGCCGTAAAATATGAAATCTACGAGCTCAGTAGGAGATAGCTTTTCTTATTTCGTTCATTAAACAATTTGATCAACATATCTCAAGAAGCTAAGTTTAATATGTCTGCAAGTAACTTACATTTTTCAAGCTTCAAAGTCGCATCAGAATGATTTTGGGCTGCAGCTAAAGTAATTAAAGCTAACCCTGCTTTTACGTCTTCAGTAACACCTTTACCTTGAAAAAACATCGAACCAAGTAAGTACTGCGCATCTGCATAACCTTGAACAGCTGCTTGTTGGTAATAGTTAACCGCCTGTTCAAGATCTACATCGACCACTCTTCCTTCTTCAAATTGCATACCCAAACAAGTTTGCGCTTTTGCGTCACCCGAATCAGCAGCTAATTTTAGCCAATATAACGCTTTCTCATAGTCAGTACTACTAGCTGCATGGTTGAGGTAAATAACTCCGAGATTAAACTGAGATTCAACATGGTGTTGTAGTGCAGATCTTTCAAACCATCGTTTAGATTCCGCAATATCCGTAGCAATACCTTTTCCCTCTAAGTACATAACACCTAAATTGTATTGAGCTAATAGGTTATTACGCTCTGCAAGGCTACGTAGGAGCATTTCAGCTTGAGCATAATTTTCTGTCTGGATGAACTTCGCTACTTCCTGAAATTGTTGTTCGTCGTATGAATTCGAGGTCATTCTCATCTTCTTTCTGAAATTGAATTGAACAAATTTTTTGCGTATTCTGTCTACCGACGTTTAGACTAAGAAATCGTCCATCCTCCTTGAATAGGGCAAACATTTACCTCGCCAAGGTCAACATTTTCATTACCACATTTAACCTTTGCAAATTGACCATATGGCCCGGCGAAATGAATTTCTATAGAAAATCCAGGAGGCTCACAATCTTCACTGAAGTGCTGCACATTCACTGGTTCTACAAACGATCTAATCAAGTTTACTTGTTGCTCGGAGAATTCAATAATCATGTCACTCACTTTTTAACTGACTTCATAATGAAAAAGAAAAGATGGATAATGAAAACAGAGGTTGATGATTTAATATTTTGTACATCAACGTCGTCACAAAACAGATCGTATTGAATGGCAGCATGATAAGAAAAAAAATCATATCTACCGCTTGGTCATTAAACCAATGTGCTAACCATTGCGTATTCTTTGCTAGTGCAGAATCTGGTGCAAAAATCGCTATTGGAATCACAATCAACAGATCGTAAAAAATCACAATAGGCGTAAATACAGGAATAACTAGGTACAAACAAGCGATCGCGTACTTACCCCAATAAATTAATACGGTTAATAACCCGTATAAAATGACCGTCCCCAAAATAACAGTTATCCAGAAAAAGGTTAAAGGCATTCCGTCCCCCTTACACACTTTGCACTACTCTCGTGGAATTACTTTTTTTAACAATAATGATTCATACGTCAGCAGTCAAATTATCCATCTTTGATGCGACAAAATACGTCGCATTAAAATTAAGAACCGTCCACTTTCATGGGAAAGTCTGAACTAATCTAGTATCGTTTCAGAGTTTCCCATCAACTCTCGCTTTTTTGTTTGCAATACCAAATGGAACATGCACCATAGGCAGGTCTTCATTAGGCGTGACCAAATGACTACGTTGGTCATCGAAAAACATGTGAGGCTTTAAAATTGTTAAAATTCTAGAC
>Ga0187844_10002015_pt1 | contig 14825 bp, 13 predicted proteins | sample SpaLakP09_SKY_50_FD_134517 | JGI IMG/M metagenome (GOLD analysis project Ga0187844, IMG submission 134517) | Oligotrophic lake water microbial communities from Sparkling Lake, Wisconsin, USA - SP09_SKY_50 | ecosystem: Environmental > Aquatic > Freshwater > Lake | place: USA: Sparkling Lake...
AGGCTGATGCCGGCATGACCAGTTAATGCCTGGCAAGGCTGAAACCAGCAGAATAGTGGAAATGTTGGAATCTGCATTGCGCATGCCCGACACCTGCTTAACAAGTAAGGGGTGGATTGTGACGTAAAAGCGGCTGACTTAAAAGCAGCATGCCCTAAAACTGGCCTGCATGACAGATACCTCCACTCCCGACGCCTCTGCCCGCCTGGTGCGCGCACAACTGGCCGCAAACCTCATCCGTTTGCGCCGGGAGAAAGGCATGTCACAAGAGGCCCTTGCTTTGGAAGCAGGCCTGCACCGCACCTTCGTCGCCCACGTCGAGCGGCAAGCCCGCAATATCTCGCTGGATAACCTGACACGACTGGCTGATGCGCTGGACGTACCTGTTCACAACCTGCTGATGCCCTGACAGCTTCCAACCATGAGCGACCAGCCATGTACGACGAAAAAGACCTGATCTACTCCCCGCTGCAACAGAAATACACCGCCGATGGCAAAACGGTGGAGGTGTTCATCTACCGCCTGCCGGATAGCGGCTGGACACTGGAAATCGTCGATCAGTACGACAACTCTACTGTTTACGATGGCGAATTCTCCACCGATCAGGAAGCCTTTGATCTGTTTCTGGAAGAAGTGGCATCAGAAGGTATCGAGGCAATGATAGGGAATGTGATTGGAGTTGGTAACAACCCTAGCTGTGCTTAAACACGTCGTGGAAGCTTGTCAGGCAGCATTTAATTTATTGCACAGGCTTATGAATCAACGCCCAAATACTACGGTGATAATCTACCGAATTTCTTGATAAAACGGTTTAGTATAGTATTCAGATATTTTACAATGTGTTGTGAAGGTTTGAGTAAGATATGTAGCTTACTCAGAGGGTGATTACTATAAAATTATAATGATAAGGGTATGTATTTTTGACTTGAGCTTGTGTCAAGAAGTGGTTCCCTGAATTAATTTATAAACTTTACGGTTTTTTAGATTTTCTGGCTGGCAAGCATGAAGTAAATTTAATAAAACATATTTCAAAATTCATCTTGATTGAAAATTAATATGACGGTGTTCGTTGATAATGTGAAAATTAAATATAAGGGATATCAGTGGTGTCATCTTGTTGCTGATAATTTAGATGAGTTACATTCATTTGCGCGTTCGCTTGGAATAAGTAAAAAGTGGTTTCAAATTGATGGATCATACCCTCACTACGATATTACTGTAGGTCAACGAGAAGTCGCATTAAGAAAAGGCGCACTGAATGGAACTAGACGTGAAATAATTACGTGCGCGAAAAAGTTAAAGTTAGAATTTAGTAGATTGCATAAGGCCAATGAACTTCAATTATTATTGTTTTAGTGGAGATGGCAATGGTGATTTCGGGAGAAAGCATTGATGATATTTTAATTAAAATATACAAAAAAATTATTAGGGGGAGGTCTAATTTTGTTAAGTCAACAAAAGGAATTAACAAGGAAGTTATTGGTGTAATGTTGCATTTGAAAGATCCGAGAGCAAGGCTTAGTAGATCAGAAACGAAAGGAAAAATATTTAGTTGTTTGGGCGAGTTGGTTTGGTATTTGTCAGGTTCGGATAATGTAAGCTTTATTCAATATTATATTCCCGGGTATGAGAAATATGCAGAGCCAGATGGTACCGTACATGGTGCATATGGACCACGTATATTTGGTCAAGAATGTAATCAGTTTGAAGTGGTTCGCGAAAAGCTAACTAGCCACGATGGCACACGCAAAGCAGTTATACAGATTTTTGATGCGAAGGATATTCTACGCTCATATAATGATGTGCCATGTACTTGTACTCTGCAGTTTTTTATAAGAAACGGAAAGCTCGATTTGGTTGTTTATATGCGATCAAGTGATGCTTTCAAAGGACTTCCTCACGATATATTTTGTTTCACAATGTTACAAGAAATTATGGCAAGAAGTGTTGGGTGTGATATTGGCTCCTATAAGCACTTTTCCGGCAGTCTACATATTTATGATTATGATTTAGAATCAGTGCAGCAATATATTAATGAAGGATACCAATCAAAGTGGGCCATGCCAGAAATGCCCTATTATAATGTCAGTAAAAATATTGAATTATTAGTGGAGTATGAAAAAAATGTTAGAAACAATGTAAGTTTGAGAATTCCCTCTGAATTGGATGCATATTGGCGAGATATTTTTTCTGTTCTGAGATTCTATTCAAATTCGAAGAGAAAGAGAAAATATCCTCATGTTTCTAGTAAGATAATAGATGGTTTAAATTTCAAATTTTATGAAATGTATCTAGAGGCAAGGCGAAGAAAAGATTTAGTAAATTTGGCTAATAGTACTGTTGATTTGTTTGGAGGGTAATGATGATTGATTTGTCGAGCTTTAAGCCGATGGATATGAGAGTTTATTCAGATTTAATGAATAAACTTGGAGAGTTTGAGGCAGAAAATTTCGATTTGATAGGTATCTTGCCGCAAGATAGAAGAGAAGTATTTTGTGCGCAAATGGTAGAAAGCTTAAGACGAGGTCGGTATGTGAGAGCAATTGCAACTAGGCATAATGCAGCTTGCCGGGTTGATCCCTCGTCAGACATGTTTGATCCTGAAAGAGGTGCTGTATATTTTCGTGATAATCATCATATTGATGATGCATGTTGGTTAGTATTCTTAGCAACACATTTTGGTAAAAACAAAATACATGGATGGAGGACTGTTAGAGAATTTTATTGTGCAAATGATGAAGGATTTTTATGGGATTGGGATTGTGTTACTACTAATTTTAATAACTTAGAAGATTGGTTCCGTGAAAACCAACAAACGATAAATTATGGATTTGGAAACCATAGGAAATATGAGACTCTAGATTTGTCAAAGAGAAATAATACATATGAAATTATATGTTCATATGTTAATTTAATTTTAAGATATGGAGGCCATGCCCAGTTATTTAACTCTGTTCGACAGCAGAGTGATGATGCTGAAGAAATGTTTGATAGAATGTACTGTATTCTCGATGGAGTACTACGATTTGGACGATTGGCTAAATTCGACTATTTATCTTTATTGGGAAGTCTGAATTTATTTGAAATAATTTCTGGTTCAATGTACTTCAATGGTGCAAGTGGACCACTTAAAGGTGCAAAATTACTTTTTGCAGATGATAAATTGGCTGCAATTCCGGTGCAAGAGTTGGAAAGAATGTGTCAACTCTTAAATTCATATCTGCAAGTCGGAATGCAGCCTTTAGAGGATTCACTATGTAATTGGCAAAAATCTCCAAGCCGGTTTATTCAGTTTCGAGGGTGAAATCAAATTTGACTTTTAACTTGTTTAAATAATTATGAGGAATTAATCCTTTGTATTGCAATTGACCTACAACTATGCCAGGCGGGATGCAAGTTTTTTTGGAAAATTTTAATACTGCCCTGTAAGAAGGCTTAAGTTTTACTAATTCTTCTTGGTATTTATCTGGGATTAGATTCTTTTGGGCAAAGCTATTTGCTTCAATTTCAATTTCATGGTTTTGACATTCAATTGAATTGTATTCAATAAAAGTTGCATCCGAGCTATGGAGTATCAGATGAGCAATTTCATGAAATAGTGTAAACCAAAAATGATCATCAGTACCATATCTCCCACTTTGGAGGATCATGGCTTTGTCTGATTTTATGAATGTAGTAACCCCACTTGCTCTACTTCCTGGAAATCCTCTCTCAATAATATAGGCAACTCCACATGCGGATAAAATTGATTTTATCTCCATTTCGAGTTTTTTCAAGTCTTTAATAGAGAATAATTCTTTAATTTGTGGAAGCGTTTGTATAAGTTTATCTTTATTCCAAGGTGAACAGCTAATTCTATCTGCTTGAATTTCACCGGCTCTAATCCAAGCGATAGTGGAATATTCATCACTTGAAACCTTAATGCTTGTTCTGAAGGGCGAAGCATTAATTTTTATGCCGTGAACTTTATGCCATTCTTCAATGGAATTGCACGAAAAATAATTTAATACCTCATTGAGAGGTTCGCTCTTTTTAGATATAAACCCCTTTTTGAAAAGATGGCCAAGTGGAAATCTTTTTGCCCATAGATTATCGGCTGTGACTTTATTTTTAGATTCTATTTCTAATAGGTCGGCCCTGTATTTGCTTTCTCTTTCAAGCCAAAATTCCTTAGTTCCCCCAAGGCAGTGTGATAGTTTAAATGCCAACTCTTCATTGATTTCTAAGTTTCCATTTATTAGCAAATTTAGATCATCAATTTTTATTTTCAAAAGATTTGCTAGAGAATTACCAGAGGTTTTGTTTAGTGCAATAACATCTTGAATGGTTTTCCCTGGTGGAGTGGTCCAATTAGGGTTAAAGTTGGCATTAGTTGTCATGGCGCTCTTGAATCCCGATAATTTTTACCCTAAAAGTATCCATCCAGTCCGTTTTTGATACTTGACTGAGAATATGTCCAGGTTGAAAAGCAAGGACTTGTTCCTCTGCAAGTAAGATTAGCTGAGTTGACTCAGTTGGCTTTGTAATAAAGAACATAGGTGGAATATGGTATATATTTTTTGCGGATCGTAAATCATTGAGTCGGCCCTTTAACGTTTCAACAGTTGAAGGTGGAAAATGCTTCAGGGCAAAATTTTCATCTTCACAAATTTTCTTTAGCTTTTGGCTCTTAAATGATATTTCCAAGGTATTCTCTTAATAAATATCAATCAAAATTGAAATATTCAACATAAAAGAACAGCCACGACTTGTGGCTGTTCTTATCGCATTTTTATCAAAAATTGTAGATGAACGCATAAGCTGAGAAATCGTGCTCTTGTCATTCAATGACTTAGGGCTGGTAGGGACGCATATGATGAGAAAATGCGACTCATAAGCTGAGAATTTACTCCCCTAATCCCTTGAATGCAGGTTTCAGAGATGGCTGAAAATCCAAACCCCCATCAGGAGGGATAGCCATCGTCAGCAAGAAGTAATCCGAAAACAACCTACCAGCTAGTAAATTCTAGCCGGTTTTCCCTGATGGGGGTAGTTAATCTAAGACGATGCAGTATTGGCTGACAGCCGAGAGAGTGGAGGTGTTTTTCCGGCCATTGCTGCGATAGCGATTCGAAGATTGGTGCCTAGTTGCACAAGCCGAGCGTGTACGACCTTCTGTGCCTCCTCTCGGCTAACGGCGTGGACTGTGGTGGGCCATGAGGCTGCAACAAAATCAGTAGCAAGTGCAATTGAGCGTGCTGCCATCAATCTCTTTATCCTACTCTTAGCCTCGCCGGAAGCCTCCGCAATCGCCTCACCTGCTGCCAATGGCATGACGTCTTGGCCAGCAGACCACTTCTTTAACCTACCATAGGAGAAGGTTGCTCCGATACCACCACGCAACTGCATGACAGTGACAAGTGCAGACAATGTTTTGCAAGATAGGGCCGCTTGAGCTTCTCGAATCCAATTGCCAATCGGATGGTGAAGTGGATTCGTCAGTCTATCCAGATTTTCAAAAGCAAGAGGTGCTGGCTCTCTGTACTTTGCAATGAAAGATTCAACTAGACCTACGCCAACAAGAGCATTCAACAAACGTTCTACAAAATGATATTCAGCCCTACCTATCCCTGGTGCATGATTTGACCACCAAGCATCTACATCAGCTAAAAGATTTTCACCACAACAAGGGCAGGGAACTACGCTACTCAAGGTAATGGAAGTGACACGCATTGGTAGTCCTTCAATTACTTTGAATAGTGCAAGGATGTCAGGCATTAATGGACCATCAGCGGCACTACCTGCCTTTTCTTCAAGATATCCCTGTGGAAGGCTTAAGTGCTTAGTCAATATATCTATTGTTGTTGAACTGGCCTTATGTGTACCTCTCAATAGATTTTCTAGATTCTTGTAGTGATTCCCAGCGCCATGCCGGACATGAGCCTGGTGACCAACATGGTCTGTAAAAAGGCGAACAAGAAACTCAGGGTCTGGGGCCTTTGGGGTAGCAGGTTCTAGGTGAAGCATTCTGCCATATGGACCTAACTTACGGAAAATGGATACTTGCTGAAATGGCGGAGTAAGAAATTCAGCCACCGTCATTCCTGAAGTGTTGGTCTTGGCTGAGTTCAGGCTAGGAGGCAGGTTTTCCATGCAGCGGTACCATCATCCAATGTAGTGGTGAGAACATAGTTTGCGTCCAACAAGGACGCCAAACCTAGACTTCTCACATGAAAGGAAAACATCATGGCAATTCATACCTATGCTGACACTGACAATCCGAATTGGCCGAGCCGTACCGGTAATCCGTCTGGCGGTGGACGTGGGAACAACCCACCGACCAAGAAGTAACAACTGTATTAAGGCAAGCTCATTTTCTAATTGAGATTAATACTTGCTACTTGAAGCAAACCCTAGCTCCATATGGCTAGGGTTTGCTTAACATGGCGCTTACTTTATCTGAAATTACTCACTAAAAGAACGGACGTTCTACCTTAGCTACACAGTATCGGATGGCGGTTCCCGCTAGTTTAGGTTTGGTAACGTCATATTTCTTTTGGCTCGAACCCTACTTTTAGGTGCTCACTGCCAAATTGCCTCAGAATGTAACGAATTATTTAAAATGGTTACAATATCAAAATTGAGGTGAATGGCAAGTTCTATAAAAAGAAGTTATTTATATGCTTTAAAAGCGTAATTATGGAATTTTTACATCTTTGCCGTATTCTTCCATGAATTTTGCAAAACTCTTCCAACTCATTCGCTTTTTATTTACATAATTACCAGCAGGGAGCCATTCAATATTTCCTTTGCTGATTAGTAGGGTTCCTAACTTTCCATTTTCATTCTTTACTTCTATTTTGACATCTTTGTGGCTTACTAGTTTCGTAGCAATGTCAAGTGTAACTTCGTGTGCCATTTTTGCGTTCCTTAAATTGATGTAGTTTCAGTTATTAATTTTGATTAATTTACTTTTCGTAAGCTGAATTGCTAAAATTTATTAAGCGGGACTATTTAGGTATAGTTTTAGGAGCAAGAAAAATAACCTTTGTCTTTTACTTTCATGTTTTCGTCAAAAGAAATTATGTAACCACGATTCCCACTGTTATCCCTCTCATTCCTTACTAGCCATGTGTCGTTTGAGAAGCCTTGATGCTGCCAAATATCTTCTCCAAAAATTTTCTTTACTTCGTCGAAGCTCATTCCTACTTCAATCTTGCCAAAACGTGAAGTGTCAGACATTAAATCTCCATTCTGTCTATATAATTTTAATTTCAGCTTAAAAATTCATTAGTATGCAAAAATATATTACTTGTAGATGTGGTCCTCTTAAATGTGGTCAATTTATGGGGCGGCATGACTGACCTATGGTTTGACCATGTTGAGGTGGCCGTGAATCGGTATCCCCCACTTGTCGAATCGTGGCAGGCCTCCAATCAATCGTAGGATTGACCGTGACAGTAGCTGGTTGCCAGTAACGCAGTAGGCACTTTAAAGGTATGAATCTTAAGCGTTAGTCATTCAAATAAGGGTATGGTACTCAGCTCGACACATTGCGACTCGTTCAGAGTCCGCGCAGAGCTGTTCGAATCGCTGCCAATGCCTGCTCCAATCCATCGAAGCCACCCTCTTTCGAACCAAGGAAGCGAACATCCAAACCATCCGGCGTCGAGAGGTTGAACTGGCTGTAGGCACAAATCGGCAGTTGGCGGTTGTTCTTGAATCGCCTGTCGGGCCCGCCCTTTTTGTTCACGTACTGCCATGTCCGGTCGATGATGTGAGCATCAGAAGGTACTGATTCTGACTCGATGTAGCGCACGAATTCGCTGACGCCTTGGAGACGTTTGTAGTCGACAGCTCCGACAGACTTTCCTTGAAAGGCTAGGATACGGTCTGGAAAGAACGCCAAGGTGGTACGCTCTGCGGTCAGAATAGGAACCTGGATGTTTGCGATGATGCCCGGAGCTTGGCCCAAAGTAAGGCTCGCTGCACCAAACTTCAGACCTTGGCTCGCTCCAGCCGAATACTTCGTATCAGCGTAGCGCGACGTGGTGGTGATGGACTTGAGTTTACGTGCAGTAGCGGCATGGGAGACGGCGCCCGACAAACGCTCGAACAAGTCGCTTGTTGCCTGGTCTGGCTCATAAAAGAGCACGGTCAGCTTGCGCATCTGGTCTCGCCAATACACCCAACCAACGAATCCTACTCCAATGACAAAGGCAGTCAGTCGAATGAAAGACGGCCATGTTTCGCTGGCGGGATAGAGCATGTAGAACAACAGTGAGACCACAATCGCAACGATGGGCCACCGTGGAAACTTTGCACGCTGCTCGTTCATTGACTGCAGTAATGCATCGCTGGTGGAGTCGCCTAATTCGAGGACGCTCTTTGTCTCATGTTCGACGGTAGCGATAATGTTAGCGTCAGCGACAACTTGCACGTCCCGCGGGTACCTAGGTGTCGGGACCGGAGTTGCCCCCACAGGTTGCCGAGCGTTCAAGCTTTTGCGATAGCGGAAACCACCCATGCCTCCGCTGATGTATGCGCCGCGGGGGCCAGTACCAATACGAAGACCTGGAATGCCAACCGACATGCCAATGCCGGAGCCGGAGAAGTTGAAGCGTACCGCGCCAAACTTCACGCTCCGAGAAAAGCTCAGTCCCATACGTCCTCCTTGAAATCTGTTTTACCCTCCTGTCGAGGGCTGTTTCAACGATATTGCGTTGGTCGAAGTTCTGCTAACCGGCAGCGATGGCTGCCTCCAAAGCGTCAGCTGCTGCGCGGTTTACTCCGCTCACCGGCTGTTCAGCTTTCCACGTGCGGGTTTCGACGAGAGACGGTATTCTTTCGATAGCACCAATAGGCTCGATGCCCATTCTAGCCAAGCGGTCGAGCAAGTCCTGTAGTACCTCGTCCTTGCGAAGTGACCACGTCGAAGCAAAGCAGCGCCAGAAAATCCAGCCAGCCCGCTCTAGAACACGTTGCCGACTCATGTCTGCAGCCCACCGGTCGGGACCGTGGAACTCGTCTCCATCGCATTCGATGGCCAATCGGCTGTCGTCTGCACCCTCCACTACCATGTCAATGCGGAATGAACCGGCCTTGACTTGTGGTACCACGTGGTAACCCCTGCTGAATAATGCGGTGTAGACCTCTTTCTCAAAGCCGGATTCACAATCTTCGATGAGGCTCTTGTTTTCTTCGATGCTGCCATCCAGCGGCTTGGTAAAGTGCTCCAGCATTCCTCGACGCAAATCCACGTGAGAGAGGTCTGTCAGCTGAACGGAGCGAACGAGGTACATGCGCTCCCGTGCACGGCTGGCGGCAACATTGAATCGCTGCTCGAAGGTGTTCCCCGACAAGGCTCTGCAGTTTGTTGGGTCAACAACCATAGACAGGAACATGATGTCCCGCTCGCTGCCTTGGAACAGGCGAGCATCTCCGCACTCGAACTTCCGGTGTAGTAGCTCCATAGCACTTATGCGGGAGCGAACCAACGTATCGATGTACTTCGCTTGGTCTGGGCCCAGCAGTGACACGACGCCAATCGTCCGTCCCGCAAACTTCGGGTCAGAGATTAGGGAGGCAATTTCATCAGCTATAGCTTGGGCTTCGAGCCGGTTCTCATCTTTGACACCTCGCTTGCCGCCCTCTACGAAAATGTCAATCAGTGGTGGGTCGAGGCGTTCTGAGGCCTTGGGAATACGAAGCGGCTGGATGAACCCATCGTAGAATCTATTGCTGTAGGCAATGATTGGCGGCACACACCGGAAGTGCTCTCGCAGCATTACCTTCTGAGCAGCGAATACCGTCGAAGCAACGTCGTAGAGTGACTTTTCCGGTGTCAAAATGGTGGCAAATGGCTGGTCAGAGAGGAAGCGGTCCTTGAGCTCCTGGATACGAACTGCGGATATAAAGCCACCGTCTGGCGAAACCTGCTTGTCGTCTCCAACGACCAGAATCTTTTTCCCACGCAACACAGCTGGTAGCGCCCACAGGTCTGATTGGCTTGCCTCGTCTACGATGACTAGGTCAAAGCACCCGAGCTGAGACGGCAGCGTTTCGGAGACCTTGGCATGATTCATAACCCAGCATGGGACTGCTCCCTGTGCATCATTCATCGCCTTCTGAGCATCTCGACGGTGCCGAGTTGCATTGGGGCCGGTTCCCATGCCGATGCGCCGTACGGCCGTACGGTAGGTCTCTAGTGCTGACAGTACCTTTGGAGAAGCGCCTTGCTTTGTGGATAGCCATGCTGACTTGGAAACGAGGTCTTCATACAGGCGAGCCAAGCCTAATTCCAAGTCCCGCCGACGTGCTGCCAGCGTTTGAAGCTCCTCGCGGGCTTCAATGGTGTCCAGGTGGTTTTTGACCCGAGCCCAATTCCAGGCGTCGCGCCAAGTTGTCGGTATCACTTTGTCATCGCCGGAGGCTTCTACCGGGATGCTTCGAATGCGCGTGGCCAGCTTCTGCCCACCGGCACGTTCAATTTGGTCTGCCAGCTGGTTGACTACAGAGAGGTCGTGCGCCAAGCCTTCAATGCGCCGAATCTCACCTACCAGCTCTGCGTAGCGCGCCACAGCACGTTCGACCGGCAGGCGTGCAACACCAAGGTCATTCTCGACAAAGCTCCGTAGCGAGTCAGCGGCTGGTCCGGAGGTTCCTGCTAGTTTCTCTTGGAGCGTCGCGAGCGAGGTGGCTGCCTTGGCTAGGTCGGCGCGAGTGAGATGGCTACGCAGATGCTGCATGACCTCTGCAAGTTCCGCTGAGGACCCCTTCAACAGTGCTACGGGGACTTGTGAGAAAACTCGCTCGGCATGAGCTGGCAGCTTGGTATCGAACTGTGTTGCCAGCTTGTGCGCTTTCAGTGCGAGGGTCGTGACCAGCTCGATGTTCCGCAGACCAAAGACGCCTCCACGTATCGCCGGTACGGATAGCACATCGGCGAACTCGTTCCAGCGAACACTAAAGGACAGCACCTGTGCGTGCAGCTCGACGTATCGTTGCACATGGCTCCAGTCCTCCGTGCTTGCTGGGCTCAGACCGGCAACCTTGATGGCCGCAATGTGTTCCCTCGCTACGCCAGCCCCGAACGACATTATGCCGAATGGCTTGCCTGTGCTGGCACCCCGTGCAATAGCTTCGCGGGTTTTGACCGAGACCAACGCTTCCTCAGGTGCCTCAACGGGACGCTTCAGGAACGCGGCTCGTGCTTCGGTGAGCGCCTCGACCTCACCGACAAGCGCTTCCAAGGCTTCACGCTCGCTTTGAAATGTTGGTAGGGAGCATTTCTTACGAAGCTGGTCTGTCCAGGTCTCGCCGGTGGCTTCAAGCTCATGGGCGAGTTCTTGAGCCTGCGCTACAAGATGAAGTAGGCTGCGTGCGCTATCAAGTACATCCGGTGTCGAGGCGCGAAGGGCAAGCAAACGACCCTGAGCTTCGGTTTCTTCTATCTCCCGCATGTCCACCAGTGCCTGGTGCAGCTGACCAACATCCGCTGCGGGCAGTAGCCCTGTGCTCGAGGGGATACGCGCCGAAACGTAGACTAAATCCTGTCCGAGGCGTCTCCTGGCTTCGCGAAGGGTTGCAGCCTGTTCACCAGTCAGTGGAGGGGCATTCTCTGGAGCAAGAGAAATGGTGTCGTCGAACCAGCCATGCTGCTCATTGCCGTGTAGCACAAGCTCGGCCATTTTCTGGGCCCGCATAGGGACGCCATCGACTTCAACGTCGGACAGTTGAGACTGGGCTATTTCATCGACACGGTGGTCGATGGCCGCGAGTTCTACGTGTGCTCGCTCGATGGCGCTTTGGAAGGTACGAATCTGCTCCCGGACAACCTCGGGATTCAGCTGCGAGACGTTGTGGATGATAGCTTCAATCGACGACTGAAACTGCCGCATCCCTTCGCGGTCGCCCGCCAGCAGGGCAACTGTCAGTGGCTGTACCTCCTTGGGAATCTTCGACTGCAAAACTTCTAGGGCTTGCTCACCCTTTGACGTTACGAGGACCTTCCTCCCCGTGGCCAGGTAGTGGCAGACAATATTGGCGATGGTGTGGGTCTTGCCTGTACCGGGAGGTCCTTGCACTGCAACACCATCGGAGCGTTCAAGCTGCTCAACGATGGTCACCTGCTCTTGGTTGTACGGCAAGGGGAAGTAGAGCTCGCGTGGCGCACCTTTGGCTCCGGTGCCGCCTGTATAGCCAGACAGTCCTCGGAAGGCTACCGGCTCGTAGGTCATTTGCTGGTCCGACGGCGGTGTGACCAAGGCCAATGGGCCGGGTGGAATCTCGCAGTTGTCGGCAAGGCGCTGCTTCAGGCGTTCAATATCTTCGTGTAGATAGTTGTTCGGTCGAGGACGAGAAAGAACCACCCAACTGTCACTGACCACGAGTTCGTCGGTCGGTGTCGGAAACGCTTCGATGCCGTTAACGAACCGCCCTCTCTCATGCAGGTTCCCAGCGACCAACTTCAGTAGGTGCTCGTAGCTTCCCGGGTCGAACGGTGTGACGGGGCGGTCGGCACCTTTGGCAAGAGACTCAAGGGCGGCGCGTTCGACATCTGCAGTGCTCGGAAGCTGGCATGCCGCAAACGCATCAAACTCGAAGCGAGGGTCAACAGACCGAGGGCGCAGCGCGATGGCAAGCGTTGTTTCGTCCAAGGCCAGTTCCATAGCCTGAGTCAGGAGCGGGTACTGGAAGTCCACTGGGGTATTGCCGAAGCGTTCCGCATAGTTGAGCTTCCAGGCAGCAACACCTACTCCCCAAACCAACTCGTGTGGCTTGGCGGTTTCTTCGGACTCCAGCTGATGCTTGATGGCGAACAGGTCGCCGTATAGAGAAATTGTTTTGCGGCGTGGAATCTCACCCGCAGCCCAGGCGGCCCACAAGGGTGCATACTGCCCCAAAACTTGTTGGGACGACGACCTCCATTGGGCTTCGACCATGGACTGCTGGTCTGCAGGTTTGGCCTGGCTTTCCGCCAAGATACGGCTCTTAAGCGTAGCCTCATCAATCCGCGGTGCGGGACCTTCTGGGTTGTCACTAACGAGGATGACTCCCTTCCACTGTTCCGCGGGTAACTCTGGCGGAGCCTTCGCCTCCAGTCGTGCCACGCGCATCCAGATATGGTCACCATCCAGCTTAATGTCGAAATCAACGCCCGGGAGTCCTTGGAGGTCTGGCTGCCCTTTCAGAAAACCCTTGTAACCTTGGAGCTTGAAGCCACGAGGGTCAATTTCTTTGTCTTGCTCCAGAACGTAATCTAGGAGTTTGTTCAGCAAGTTGTTTGGGCTCATCGGACTTCCCTGTTGATGTCGCGTATGACCTGCGGCTGGGAGCCCCTTTACTTGTAGTGGAAACCCCCTATGCCATACTTCCGGTTTGTGACAAAAGGTCACATGAACTCAACCGGGCATGGCCTATTCCACATTCCATATGTTTGTATATAGTGATGCCAATCTTACTGCCAGTGGCATGTAATTGTCATGTGTGGCAGGCATGGTGCCAATTGACATCACTGGTAACTAAACTTGCTGCGGCACCGTGACGTACGGACCTCGGTTACACGAAGTTCCAGTATTTGAATTTCATGCTCAGGACTGTGCCTATACTCCGATGCAAGAACCTGCATGCTGTCTGCCGTGCGCAATGCCGCCGGACAGAGTGACCGTTCCATCCAATTGATGAGTGTCGGTGATGTGGGAATTGCCGCTGCCGCGGACGAGGTGCTAACCACCAGCGCGGCGGGGATACCAGGCTCTGGGGGGATGTTCTGAGAAGTCTGGCACGCTGGCGAAGATAGAGGCGTGGAACGAATGTCTGTCGGGCGAGGCCGGCTCCATACCGTAGTTGATATGGGTGGCGGTTGAGTGAAGGCGTATCCTGGGCAATCCTGCCGTAGGGAGGGCTGGGCTCAGCCTCACCACCCGAAGTTATGCTGAAAAGTGTGTATCTGTTTTTCTGGCTGAGCCATTCAAGCAGGTGAATATGAGATTTACCAGTCGGCCAGTAAGGGCTCTTACTCTGAAAATCAGGAGTACGAGCCCTTTCCTTTTGAAGCCTAGTCATGCGGTTACAAAAAGGTCACTCCCTGCCTTCGCACCAATGATTGCCAGCCTACCGAGTTCAGCCATCTTTATCAGCCCACCACGAGAGACACCATCGGATAGCGGTCGCGCACCAACCAACTCGATACCCGGCAGTAGTTTCGTCAACGCGGATGATTTTGTCCCCATGCCCCGCGCTAGGTCAGCCAGTGGTACATAGGACTGCCTGAACGCTAGTAATTGGTGGGGTAGTACCACCCGGCATGGCCGACCACGTAATTGAATCGTTTCAGACTCCAGCAAGCCCTCCTCAATCCAATACGAAATGCTTTCCCACTTCCAGCCCGTCAACTTGGAGAGCTGCTGAATGGACATGCCAGCCTCCAGTAGTGGAGTACCAAAAAACGGTGTCACGTCATCACGCCGAAAAACACAGTCTCCCAGCGTCTTCCCGACTTGCACTGCTTTAACCCGGCCATCGGCGATAGCCTGCATCACCGATTGAATAGCCCCTTTGTCGCCCATCCTCCGGCTAGAGAGTGCTGACCAAGTGAGCGTTTCTCCATTGCTATCTTCGTTAGCTTCTGCGGCATCTTGGATATGATTGAACAGTATGGAGATAGTGTCGGCTTTTACCGGCCCTGCTTTTAACAAGTCGGTGCGCCAGTTCACATCGCGGGTAACCACACCGGCCGCCAGCATCTGTTCCAGAACTGCAGGCGTTACGCCTGCCATTTCACAAGCTGTATCAGAACTTATCCACTCGCCACGTCGATGCTGAATGCGCTCAACCTCGGCACG
>Ga0187844_10002016_pt1 | contig 14820 bp, 20 predicted proteins | sample SpaLakP09_SKY_50_FD_134517 | JGI IMG/M metagenome (GOLD analysis project Ga0187844, IMG submission 134517) | Oligotrophic lake water microbial communities from Sparkling Lake, Wisconsin, USA - SP09_SKY_50 | ecosystem: Environmental > Aquatic > Freshwater > Lake | place: USA: Sparkling Lake...
CAGTTATGCAGTTGATTCTTTCGTCGGGAACTGTTGCCGGCACTGCCACGGCCAAAGTCCGTGTCTATGCCACCAACTACAACGTGCTCCGCGTTATGAGCGGCATGGCTGGCGTTGCTTACTCGAATTAAGCAGCGAGCTTTTTATATTATTTGTTTAATTAGATAAATGTGGAATGTCATATATTCCATATTTATTGGTGTTTTGCTCACCCTTAAGTGTGAGCAAAGAATATATTCGCATAATGCAGCGATCTTTTAGACCTGAAGTATTATACATAAAACTACAAAGTGTTTATTTATAAAATAAAAAAATCTTGCTTTCCCGTACGGGAAAGCAAGATTTTTCCTTTGCATAATGCAGTGTTTTTTTACACTAAAACAAGATTTCAAATCACGAAATCGAGGTTGCGACCCCATTTTGTACAAAGAAGGTGTTGGTCAATATGATCAACATCATCAATTAGTAAGAGAATTCACATGCAAATATGATTGTATAAAAAAACTCTCCATGAGCGACAAAACTTTGGCGAAAGCCTTGGACAAACCTGTAGCGTATCAAGGGTCGTATTTCAAGAGATTGGGCACAAGGGTTGCTCTCTAACGTTTACGAGTATATGATCTACGAGTCTTGCGTTTTCTGTAGCGGCGATGTTTTGTTGCGGATCCACCTCTACTTTGTTGTTCAGAATGCGGATTTGTCTTTTCTGCAATATTTATTGCTTCTTCCACAACTGCTACAGCAATTTGAATTTCATTGGGGGTTGCCTGTTGCAAAAGTTTCTGGTACTTTTCTACCATCAATGTTGTGTCTTTCAAATCGGGGTTCATATTTTTCATAGTCATATTTGTTAAAAAACGTTTTGCTTGATCGGATTTCAATACCGATAAATGTTTATCCCAAAAATCCGATTGTTTATCAACCGCCATTAATTTGTATGTTAAATCAAACTCACTTGTTGCAATAGAAAAAAAGATATTTACAATAATGATATCTCGAATTGCTTGACGATACAACTCATTCGCTGAAAATGCCTTTTTTGTCATTCTCGATAGTTTACTGAAACTAAGATATCTTGTAAGATTTTTTCGTTCAATTTGTTTAGTGTTTTGACCGAATGATGATATATATCCTAATACATTTGTTCTTTTCAATACAATACCTTTATCGTTTCTCTTATATCGCGATCCTTTTGCGTTTAATCCGTTGTCATCAGTTCGTTCTTTTGCAGCTTGTAATATCTGATCTTCAGAACTGGTTATTTCTCCATTAGCATATTGTTCAAATAATTCTTGGTATTTTTCCAAAGTTTCTGTCGGTAAAAAACGCAATATAGTTGCCATAAGATTTTTCATCGTTATCGTTAATACACCATTATTGTACGGAATATCGTAGTGTTTCGCCATTGTTTCCATCAAACTAGCACATTTTTCAATTTGTAATATTTCTTCCGCTAAAAAATAAATGATATTTGTGAATTCGTCTACCTTTTTCTTTTGACTATAAATCGCTAAAACTAAAATAATAATTGCTATCGAATATGGACCACCTGCAGCCATCGCTGTTGCACCTACACCAACCGCAATACCTACTCCTACACCAGTTGCTGAAGCTATAATTCTAGCAGCTTCTTGCTGTTTAAATTCGTTATCGGTATTTACTAGTTCTGGTTTGTGTTTGGTCAATGCATGATCAGTTACAGCTTTTCTAGCGTGTAATATATCTTTGTGATTTTCAGGTAAAAATGTGTCTGCTGCTTCTGCTTCTTCTTCTACTTTTCTTGCTGATTCTGATTCTGCTTCTACTTCTGTTGCTGATGCAGGGTCGTTTTTTGCACTGCTTAGTGGTGTAACTGTTGGTACTCCACTCATATTCAAAATAAATAAACAAAATCTTTCTTATATATTCCACAGAAAATATATTTAAACCGCGGCCTCTATAACCATCCATACAAAACACCATCCATAGAAACCATGTCTTATTCGAATCAACGAATCCACACTCAAAACGACCTCCTTCTAACGAACCTCATGGAATTCTACAAGGAAAAACAACACCTCTCTCGTATGATGAAAATTATCAACGGTGAGTCCAAGATTTCTCTAAGAATTGTCGATTGGTTCGTTACCAATTATTCCAAGAAATACTACACGGTATACGAACTAACAACCGCATTAACCGGCATAGAACGATTCAAGGTATACAACGACTACAAACTTAAGCTAAAGGCTTATTCCAAGCGCCGATTCGACCCTTTTTGTCGCTGGGAGCGTATTTCCATACCCTATGATGAAGAAAATTTCATGGAAACTACGATTGGCCAGCTCAATTTCTTCAAATGGGCCATCGAAAACAACATCATCAATTATATCGAGACCCATTACCAAGAGATCGAAACAGATATGAATGAGCGCAACAGTATTTCCAAGAAGCGCATGTCCGAAGAAGAACGCGCCGAACTAACTATTGTCGGCGAAAATGGGAAAACTCGCAAGAAGCGCGAGGAACTCTCTGTTTCAGCTTGCAAATGCATTAAAAAAGAATTGGTCAAAATTGTAGTCAAATTTAATTGAACGATTCTCGATTACGTAGCTAAACTAACATATACTTCCACCCCCCTCTCTACATTGGACAGGAACTCAACGCCCAAATATATTCCAACACCATTAATCCCATCTTCAAAATATAGGACGCCTGTAAATATAGATAGACACCCACATTACATTGATGTTCCGATAAGTTGATCGTGTACATTGTACCCAATATGATCCAAATAATCAAGAAGGTTCGCATCATATATTTCGCTACGTTGAACCACGACTTGTCCACCATATCTTCGTATCGAGTCATGTACGATCCATAATAAAGAATGGATACACACAAGATACACGCCGCCGAAATCAACATATTGTAAACCAGCTTTGTATTGTTCGAATAACAATACAAATCATCATATTGAGTACACACGATATAAATATCGGCCATGCTTGTTAACACCATGAGGATAAGCCCGAATTGATAGATCCAAGAATTGGTAGGATTCATTGTCCAACACCGATTTACGGGCTCTACTACCGCAATATAGAGTTCGGCATCGTGAATATCAATAACGGATTGAACCTGGTCGCGTGATTCACCCCCGTTAATAATAGGGTTTTGCAAACTGGAAGCCGACCAAGGGACGATAGTACTAGCACTAACACTCATCTTTCTCATACACTATCAGAAGTTTCATAAAAAAGTAAAACACCGATCTTTCGAATATCAATTTTATTTCATCGGATATTGACGCTGGTTTTCCTCGACCGTCAAAGGACGAGGCATAATCAAAGGCAAACGGTCAGCAATCGACAAAGAATCCAGGTGTTTATAATGAGGTTGAACAGGTGCCTTGGGTTTGACTAAATTCGTTGATCCAATACCGAATAAATAGGATTCTATATCTTCCGGATTATGAGACATTGCCTCTCTTCCCATATGACCTACAAGGAGACCATTTCCGGCCAAAAGCTGGGGTTTTGCAACACCATATGGCTCGTATGTGGAATATGCGGTTTGTTTGTTATACGCCCACTGTTCCATGCAATAATTCCCCGGTGTATTACGATTGCTGGTAGATGCCATGATTTATAGATTAGATATAGTCTATATAGTTAGTATATACACTAGATATTATTTTACTTGTTCACGAATTTATACCAACTTCTTCTTCAAACTAACGTATGAATCGTGTGTCTCAGTGAAATCCTCTGGTTTCGTAAAATAGCAACACAAACACCGGTGAAACAGAGCCATATAATCATAAGAAAACAAAACGGCTAAACCAATCGATCGATCCATCGAAATCATCTTCGATGCTGCAATATCGTAAAGTTCTTGGAAAAGAACATGTTCAAAGGTTTTCTCGTACACAAAATCCATCGTCTTGGACGCAGAGGCCTCATCGTAGTCTTGTTCGTCGCGCGTTATTTCATCTATATCGGAATTATCGTCTATAGCAATATTGGGCGAAACCATACAAAAAAGACCTCTTAAACATTTACGATATTCTTCGTTAGAAGAATATTGTAGAACGGGTGAACTAGTATTGTACATCATTCAATGCAATAATGTAAAACCAAAACATATGTTTATACTTGTTTCTTCTAGAATCTAATAAGATCCGCCGGTAGGACGATGGGTCTGTTTCAAATTGGGATCGTCCGACATTTCTCGGGTTGAAGATCCACCGCGAACCCATCCATCGAGCGCGGCCTCTTCTACCGTAAATTTAGGATTCTGAACACGATCATTCATTTTACTGCTCGTAGGATACAAAGTATACCCCATAAAAGTTTGGGACATAATCGTCGACGTGCTCTTCATATCCGAAACACCCTCTCCTTCAAGAAGCCGTAGCTCCAATGCGGGATCAACTGATCCTCTTCCTAAATAGGGAACTGTTGTAAAAGGTCGTTGCATTAATTGCAATCTGCCTAAACCTCTTTCCTGTTCCGTTTTCAAAAGAAGAGCAGAATCTACATCCACATTTACTCCTACACCTACACCTCGGGAAGTAGAGTTGGGGAAGACACTGGGTTGAGATGTAGCAAAATCGATTTGAGCCGTGGAAGGATATTCACGAAAGTAGTTGGTAGTGGTATAATTCGCATAATTCATGTTTTGCACGGTGTTTTGTGTTTGGCATGTTGAATCATCTTCGATGCGATCCACATTGTAAAACGTATAATCTTTCACGGTAGTCATGTTTAACTAATACATTATAAGAACAAAATAAATCTACCAACACGCATTGTTTGTGAAACTCGGATTGTTTATAGAACTGGTCTAATACATATTGTATCTGGACATGTCATTACGAGCACATGCAAACATATTTCCTTCTTTGCAAGAAACCATATTTCCATAACAAAATTGTGCAAAAGCGCCTTGGTCATTTGGAATCATCGTATTTGCCGTGGAATAAAAAGGCTGCAAAGATTGTTCAAATTCGAATTCGTCGGCTAAATCCGTGAACAATTTTTTGGCAATATCGGGTTGATCCGGATTGGCTTCTTGGACCATTTGTTTTGCCTTTTTCAAGATTTCGGATTCTACTTTGGGTTGATAAGCGGGTGGTGCGGGTTTTCGCATGGGATTGTATTCGTATTCAGGAACAAGAACATTTCCCAATGGATTTCCCGAAGAAGGCGCAACAAATATTTCACCTAGATTTTCTGATTTTCCCTCTTTTGCTAAAAAATCGGATATAGCGTCTTCATTTTTTTCTCCGAATCCTTCCTTTTCTTTCTTTTGTTGATGGACATAATACAACAAACATATTGCAAAAAGAGATATCACTGAAACTGCCAATAGCCTATAACTCTGAGTATAAATGAAACTTAAAATGGTTAATACAATGATTGTCCGTGATATAGCATTCAACTTTTGCTCGTACGCCATGGATTCGATGGGGAAAAACTCCAAAGCACTGGAGGAATCCAGTAATACATTTGGGTTTGTTCCCCAAAAAGGGATCGATTTAGAACCCTTTCTTTTTCTTGTGGATGTCGAATAATCGTCTAAATCACATGTTTTCGTTTCTTGGACAATCTGGTTTGATACAAGAGGCGGATCTAAATGATCTTCAACTGTTTGTATGTTCATTTTTTCATATCCTGAGGTAGATGTTGACATGTGATTTAATGGATATACTATATACTATATCAGATATATACTATATAGATTTGTTCTTATTACGGAGTTCGTCGCTTGATACATTTTTTGTTCATTTGAAAAGTGTCGCATTTCTCGGTTTGAGGTACAATTTTGAGAACACATTTCGATTTTTCTCCGTAGATGGGCTCAGTACAACCTTTTTCTAAAGGATTCCGTTTTTCGGAATCCGAACCGTTTGGTAAAGGATTCCGTTTTTCGGAATCCGAACCGTTTGGTAAAGGATTCCGTTTTTCGGAATCCTGACTATTGAAAGGGTTTTTTCTATTCTTGCGCGTTTTATTGTCTGGAAAACTCTTTAAAATCATTTCATTTGCGGGAGTCGCACAACGTGCTCGAAAATGTTCATAACGTTCTCTAACATCATCATAACTCAACCCAGATTGTTTGTGCAACATAGTATTGATAACTTCATGCAAATCATAAATATATTTAGAGAATGTTTTACGAGATTCCATGTGTTTCCAAAGAAAAGGCAATTTCTCGAAATTTTTCCGCAGATTTTTGCGACACTTACCACACGGCAATACATATTGCAAATTCAAAACGAAATCGCGATATTGCCGTTTTTCATCGCAAGTTGGTTTAATCGGATAATTGAAACTGATCGTGTGTAGCAAATGCCACGTACTAGGTCCCCATACAGTCGTCAACATTCCGTCATTACTTTCATAATGTTTTTTGGTATATACTGAACGCGATCTATTTTTTTTTGTTTTCGTATTTTGTTTTACCATTACACCCTACTACTCTATTATATCAACCGATTTTTCTTTGTACAGAAAAAATACGTTGCGTCTAAATAATTATAAATTATTATACATAGATATTATATTAGAAATACTAAATTCATCATGGCATCTTCTTCTATTGCAACTACATTGTACAATGATATGATTCGTCCCAGAAAAAAATTACTCCTTGTTATCGTGATGATTCTTATTTTTGGAGTTGCCGCTTATTTTGCATACAAATGGTACGCAAAACCCGCAATCGCCAACAAACAGATGCAAAACATAGCAAATGAGAATACTCGCAATCAACCCGTTGAAATATATCTTTTCTATGCAGATTGGTGTCCTCATTGCACAAAGGCAAAACCGGAATGGAATGCTTTCAAAACGTCATACAACGGAAAAGAAGTCAATGGATACACGATCCAATGTATCGATGTTAACTGTACTGAAGAAGGAGGCGAATCCAGTAAATTAATACAAAAATACAGCATCGATTCATATCCTACACTCATCATGAACAAAGATGGAAACCGAATTGACTTTGATTCCAAGATAACAAATGATACCCTAGTCCAATTTACTCAAACCGTCTTGCAATAATGATGCACAAAACGCTTGTCCACATTCAACCCCCTCTTGTATCAATTCCGCGCGGGCGGTTTCACTAGATGCCATTTTATATAAATCATATATAGATATTGGCGTACTTTTTATAGGTATTTCATTGGGCACTGTGTATGTGTCATTTTTAGACAAAATATAACCAAAGATTTTGTTTAATAGTATCAATATATAATCAAACAAAGTTGCATCAGATGATATTTCCGATTTTATCTCCATCGACTTTCGAATGCCAATAATAGTGGCGGGATTCATATTTACTTGTGATAAACATGGTTCGAGGGGATAGTTTAGGAAAACGCCTCCATCGACATAATGTTGTCCGTCTTTCTCTAAAGGACTGAAAAAAATGGGTAGAGCAGCCGATGCATATACCGCTTCCACCACTCTCCATTCGGGATGCGTCTTATGTGATATATCCACCAATTCAAATGGGTTGAATTGTGTTGCGTACATATGCAATTCGATTTGAGTTTTTTTGTAAAATTCGAGCATGGTTGTTGAAAGTGTTAGATCCATTCCTCCAAACAAAGGTTGAAACACTCCTTCAATAACATGAATGTCGAAAATTCCGCGTTTCTGAAAAGATCCTATAATAGAGTACATATTGAAATCGCACAAGGAGTGCCATGGACGTTTTATAAGATAATTATCTATGGTAGTCCAATCATATTTTAGTGCCAAAATAACAGCTAGGATGGCGCCAACAGAGGTACCATATATTGTTTGTATTTCTTCTATATTCCAAATACCTTTTTCGTGGGTTTCTTTCAATGCACCATAACAAACAAGACCAGTTATACCACCCCCCGGGATAACTAAATGTTTGCACCTTCTTGGATTCTTCGAAATATTAGTCTCCGTATTAGTATTACTATTATTAGAAACGTCCATATCTGTTTCCATCTCTAGACTAAAGTAAATAATATAGCGATATATTCTAATAGCGATATAATCTATATATTTTTATTCCATAAAACTATATAGTATAGTATACTACATACAATGTCTTGCTTCTTGTACGTAAACGACGAAGAAACCACAGGGAAAATCAATATTGATGATTTGTATGAAAACCGACAAAAACGCGATTTGAAACAGGTCTCTATTTTCAATAAGATTTTAGCCCGGGTACATCATAGAATCACACTAACCGCCCGTAATAAAAAGAGCGATCAACATATTTGGTTCGTTGTCCCGGAATTTATTTTTGGAGAACCGATTTACGACAAAGCCGAATGTATAGCCTATCTAGTGTCCAAGCTGGAATCCAATAAATTTCATATCCGATATTTACACCCAAATACTCTCTTTATTTCTTGGTCAAATTGGATACCCTCTTACGTTCGCAATGAATTCAAGAAAAAAACGGGGTTGATCTTGGACGAACGCGGTAATGTGATCGATAAACAGGATCCCGATTCTGAAAGAAAAGACGAAAATCCGGACACTCGAATGTTTTCAGAACAGCGCGGAGATAATGTCTCGGGTACCAAGTCGGGTTCCGCAAAACAGCAAAAGGATTACAAATCAATCGACACCTATAAACCAACAGGTACTTTAGTATATAATCAAGAAATGTTTGAAAAAATCGGTAAAAAAATAGGCAATTAGTATAACAAACATCAAAATACTAAATAATACATAATGGCATTTTCTTTTGCAAAATATGAACCATCAGTTTATTCCATTGGTCTAGTTCTTAAATCCGCTCTCATTATTGCGATCTTGATCAGTTTTTTCATTTTCCTCAATGTGATTGTTCTTGAAAATCCGTCTTACAAACCGGTTTATAATTCATGGCAATTTCCCATGTTATTTGCCGTCTTTTGCGAAATGCATTATGGACTATGATGATTCGATCCTCTATCACGTAAAACACGACAATAAATGCTGATAATCCGGCGTATCAGAATATTGTAATTCGTGTAGGCTACGCATATAGTTTAAAATTTCATGGCCGATGATTGTACAATATTTTTCGAGTTGTGTCCAAGATTTCAACACCTTTCTTTCTTGGTTTTTGTAGTGTAAAATATGAGAGTCGGGATATTCCGGAATTGGATGTTCTTTTTCGCGTTGATACCGTATTTGCATCCATGGTAAACTCTGTCCGCACGCTAAATACATATAAATATATCCTAGTGAAATGAGATCGTCTCGTCTACATGGATCCAAACCATCATGAAGAAAAACACTAATATATTTAGGAGTACCTATAATGTTTGTAGTCGGCGGTCTTTCGACCACATGTTCGTGGTTTTCGTCTACAAATACGGCGGACAATCCAAAATCGATGAGATGTAAAGATCCCTGATTTTCATCCCAATCTGGATGAAACATAAAATGTTCGGGTTTTACATCTCGATGCAGAATAGATAGCTTATGTATTGAGTGTATAGATTTGATCATTTGTTGCATGATAGAATTACACAATTCTTTTGTAATTCTCGTTTGTTCAGCGTATTGTAAAAGAGTTATCGTATAATGTGTCATAATCAACGTCGGCGATTCATCTACAATACCATACCAATATATAAGCGGCACTGTTTTGCAACCATGCGAATACAAATAATGCAATACTGTTGCCTCGTGTTTTAGCATTTTATACGGAGTATCCGGCGATTCTATTTTGATGGAGACTATTTCGTCTGTTCTTTTGTGTCGTCCGCGCCATACTTCTCCAAACTTGCCTTTGCCCAATTCTTCGATATATTCGTATTTCATGTTTATTTCCATGGTTTAGATACGATATCTATCGTAGTAGTGATAGGTATACTTTATTTGGAATGAATCTATATATTTATTCCAAATAAACATTATAAACCAATACTATAGGACAGGATCAATCCATGAAATATGAAACTAGAATATGGATATTTCTGTGTATTATACTCATATGTATTTTAGGAATCATTGTAAAAGAGACCGTTTTTCGACCCCATTTTTTAGAAGGCGCTAGAACCATGCCGAGACCCACTCGTCATGCATACAAAGAAGAAGATAACCAGGTGTCTCAACAGCGTCCATCAGTAAAACAGTTATCTATGAATGAATGGATCGATCAAACCATATCCACATATTTTGATGAAAACAATGTACCTTACACGAACGTAATTAATCTCTACACAAACTATTGTGTATCTCAAGGTCTAACAACCGACGAAAACAAACGGCGTCTAAAAGACCTTTGTTTTTATATTATAGATTACGTCATACCTAGTTTGCCTAGTGTAGATAACCTTAATCCTAGTGTGATTTTACCCCCCATTGAATTCAACTCTACGAATTTCAATGCATATAATTATAATGCATCTGGTTTGGCAAATGAAGCCTATAATTATTGGGCGAACAATCCCGCACCTCTATTTCCGCCCGAATTTTCTAGCGCGTTGAATGGTGTTGGACCATGGGATTCATCGGGAAGTACAACTTATGATGGATCATCGAATATTCCCGGTAGTAAAGGAACTTCTGGATCGAGTAGCTCTTCTAGTTCTTCTGGATCGGGTGGATGTGGTACTAGTTGTCCGTCTGCATGTTTAGGAAACATGGTGAATACTATGAATTCCGCGAATGGAACCAATGGAACCAATGGAGGATTGAATGGATTCGGATCATTCGACGTTTCATTATCATTTCAATATAGTATGTTTACTATTACACCATTCGATATTTATTCTTTAGCGGATCAAATAAACAGCCCTAGTGCGTTTATGGGACATGCCGGATATTTGATAACAAATCAACCTAATTTAACACCCAATCCAAATACTTTGAATAGCAATATTGAGTCTCTTTTTAGTACCTATTTTGATTTTGGAAATACGAATGCTCCTACACCTTATGCTTTAGGTGTGTTTGATTTTTTTGCAAAACATTACTTACCCGTAGATGATCCACATAAAAATAAATTGCGTGATTTAATCTATTATATTATGGAACAGATTATTCCGGGTTTGCCTACAGACAGTCATCCATATTCTTATGTAGAATGGAAACCGATTCGGTGGCTGAGCCATTCTTCTTTATAAAAAATATAGCGAATATATATCCCGATACGTCTATCCATCCAAATACATGAAATATATTATACTTTATATAGATGTGATTTTAGAGAAAATTGCCAAACCAATTTATGTGTCCTTGATGGTTATCCTCTATTGTTTCTATTTTTTCATTATTTTTGGTATCTTCTATATAAATATTCATTATTTGCGTATATTAATCGTATCTATTCAAGTATTTATTGCCATTATTTTGATTATTCGGTTTAACCCTTTTCGACGGCATACTTTGCAAAAATCTGATGGCGATATCATTTTTGCTAGTGCGACCTTTTTATTATTCAATGCATTTTTGACGGAAGATAGTATAGGATATATGAAAAATTGGATAAGCGGATATTTGTAAAAAATAAAATAAACAATACAAAATATTGTATTGTATATAACAATAATAGTGGACCACACATACAAATATGAGACTTTCTACCATAGTAAAATCGGAAAAAAAGAATCCAGATTTACAATCGCAGTTAAATATTGTAGAATTATTACAATCAGTCAATCATCCTGAAGAGCTAGAATCCTGTGAACAATCCTTGTCTGACATCTCTAAAGAAATAGTAGATGTATTACGTGAATATGTGGATAACAGCATTGTATCTTTATTGTGTGAAAAATTAATAGACTACAAATACATAGATAAAGTATATCAATTAAAATTTGGTCGTGTTTTACGATGGATGCCGATTGAAGGACTACAAGATTCGTTTGATCGCGGTGAAGACGCGGAACCCTCGATCAAAGGAATGATGAAAACCGGAGGCGTTTTAGTAAAAGTAATATTTAATGATTCAGGAACAAATCTTTTGCTAAGACATTATAATAGATTCTCTCAAATCAGAATGAATGAACATTTGATATTCCAGTGTCTGTCCGACGATGAAAAAATAGTCATGGGATGTCGCGATTTAATAGATCGTATATAATTCATTGAATATCCGATTCTAAAATACGCGGATCGAAATTTTCTTGGACAAATGTTTCTAAATATGTTTCGCGAAATACTTCGCGCTTGTTCTCATGCCTTTTCGTAAAAATATAGTCTCCGTCCCTTTTTTTTGCAGTCCATCCTCTTTCTAAAGCATTCATCACGAATATCATTTTTTTTACTTGGTTTGCTGAAATGGAACTCACGGATACATGTGAATCTATAAAAAGGGGAGTTGACATATTCCTATATCATAATAAACTATTTGTATTTTATTAAACGTACGTGTTTCATATAAAAGTCCAAGAATAATATCATTAGAATCAAAAAATACATAAATATTCCATATGTTCTAATTCAATACTCTATGCAACCTCAATTGCCAAATAAAAAACCGTATCCCAAGAGTATTACTACAATAGATGAAAAACATACTGAGATGCTTGATCAATTTCACAAAATAGAAGTGGAGGATATTCCTAGGTTAAAACAAGAGATTATGTCGTTGAAACACACCATTCGTGGGTTGGAGACAGATCAAGTAGAACAATATTTGAATCTACGTGATCTTATTGATGCAAAAAAAACGGAAATTAAGCATTTAAAATCTCAGAAAAAACGATACTTCTTGGACAATTCTACGTATATCTTCGATTATTTCGAAGAGAAGAAACAGATATCGTCGGGGGAAGCCAAGACGGTGAATGTCCTACATTCTTTTTTCAAAGTCCGTTCAAAAAATCCCGACCGCGTAGATCCCGATAAATATACTCAGTCCAAAAAACTCTATGAACAATTTTGGAAAAATGTGTCCAATGAGTTCATCAATCCACAGGACTATATCAATGCTTCGGATGTATGTCAGAGTTGTCATAAAGGTGAGTTAGTTCCGCAAGACGAGGAGGGTATTTTAATATGCAATAATAACCAGTGTGGTAAGTTCATAACGTATATCGTAGACAGTTCCAAGCCTAATAATAAGGAGCCACCTAATGAAGTATCCTATACGGCGTATATTCGCCTAAATCATTTTAAGGAGATTTTGTCTCAATTTCAAGCTAAAGAAACCACGCAAATACCGGAGGAGGTTATCGAAGCCATTCGCGCACGAATCAAGAAGGAGCGCATTAAAGATCTGTCTGTCCTAAATTATACCAAGATGCGCGAGATTTTGCGGAAATTGGGACTAAACAAGTATTTCGAACATATTCAATATATCAATTCGATGTTTGGTATTAAGCCGCCAGTTATGAGTGAGGAGCTTCACGAAACTTTGTGTGTACTCTTTATTGAGATCCAGAAACCGTGGGCTACACATTGCCCGCCTGATCGCACCAACTTTTTTAATTATACATATACATTGTATCAGTTGTGTGTTTTATTAGACCAGACACAGTATTTACCGTATATTCCTTTGATGAAGGATCAACAAAAACAGAAGTCGACGGATTTAATATGGAAAAAAGTGTGCAATGACTTGGATTGGTGTTTCTTTCCGACCATATAATTACACTCTTGGACATTTACAATATGACAAAAGAAATATAAAGCTGTAATATTATACATCTTTATAATGGAAAATAAACAAACATACATTAAAACAGATGATAACAAAATTATAAATGAAAAATGTATAAGATGGGTACAAAAAATGGCTGAGTGTTTGGAAGTTTGTACCAAATCAACTGGTTGTGATATAAAATCTGGACATACACATAAAATATGTAAATCAAACAATTTAGATAGTTATAATAAACTGAATAAGCATTTTGAATAAAAAAGTCCCATTTTACACTTTCAACGGTGCAAATTAATTAAATAATACAGATTGTAAAAAATCCGTATTGTTTTACACTAGTAGACTAGTATCTGATATTATAGACCTCCGGGAAATCCGACAAGATTGGCGCCAATACCGAATCCGGCACCACCGCGAGCGGAGCTAGCCATGGAGGGTACAAAGACGTCCAACACGCTAAATGTCGCGGCGGCAGTCAAGGCGATGATAATAACCTCCTCTACTTTGAGGGATTGCTTGGGAATGGCATAAGCCGCAATAGCTACCATAAGACCCTCTACGATGTATTTGATGGCGCGTTTGACGAATTCACTGATATCAAAAACGGTGCTCATTCTATATACTAGGTTATGAAAAAAATAATAGAATCTGGGAAAATATAGTAGAATCTAGAAAATAGATTCTTGCAAAATATAGTAGAATTTAGAAAATAGATTCTTGCAAAATATAGTAGAATCTAGAAAATAGATTCTTGGAAAATATAGTAGAATCTAGAAAATAGATTCTTGGAAAAAAGGCTTAAACCATCCTTCCTAAATACTTGTATACCCCCCAACACTTTTGCTAAATGTCCGGATTTGAGCGAAAGATGAATCCTGATGGAACCGAAAATCCTAAATACGTTGATTTGTTGGACGAGGACGATGCCGTTGCCGGACAAAAGTTCGCGTGTCTTTCTTTTGTGTCTCCTGAAAAAATCCTAAAGAAGCGTGAAATCTATTTGTTTGATCAATTTGTTCGACAATGGGATTTTGCAAAATCGATGGAGAAGTTTTTGGAGTTCTGTCATTTCGTGTCATTCAAATACAATTTGAATGTGGAGGATGTCTTGGCCGATTTCAATGATTTCTCTAAAGATGAGGAGACTAAGATAAAATCTTTTTCGGTATCCGATGATTTCCAAACATTCTTGGACAAGAATGAGACACGTTTGACTGAGGTCTTTCAAAAGGA